>Ga0233426_10002769_pt1 | contig 14373 bp, 20 predicted proteins | sample SI_118_April2016_6_FD_179875 | JGI IMG/M metagenome (GOLD analysis project Ga0233426, IMG submission 179875) | Seawater microbial communities from Saanich Inlet, British Columbia, Canada - SI_118_April2016_10_MG | ecosystem: Environmental > Aquatic > Marine > Inlet | place: Canada: British... | reverse complement strand
AAATATTTTTATTTGTAGATACTCAATGTTCGTGCACTGGAATCAGTAGCATCCACGTATTTTGGCATCCAAAAATAAGGTATAATATGACCCAACCCTGTATAATGTTCTTCGAAAATGGTCCTATAATATATCTGTTCGGAGGTTTGTGGGGGTATATGTGTAAATGAAACGGACTCGTTATATAAACCAACAATTTTAGATGCGTGCTCTTGAATAATTTCATACAAGGAACGCGTTTGTGTAGAAACCCCGTCACTGAACGCTTCTTTTCGTCTCCATAATACACTGTCAGGTAAGAGTGGTCCATCGTTATACGTAGCGTATTCTTCTTTTGAAAATGCTTTTCGTATAAGGTATTTTTCAGGGAGTTTTTCGTTCGTATGAAACCGAATGTGTGTGGGTATAGATAAATAGAATTCGGTCCATTCGCGGTCTAAGAATGGAGTTCTAGGTTCTAATCCGTGTGACGAAATGGATTTATCTGACCGTAGAACATCAAATGTATGTATATCCTGCAATAACCGTCTACATTCTTTGTCAAATTCGATTTCGTCTGGTGCGTTTCCCATATATAAGTATCCACCGGATAATTCGTCCGACCCATCTCCATTAAAAATCACTTTAGCATCACTATGTTTGGATATGTATTTCCCAAGTAACCAATTTCCTATACTTGCTCTTACAGTGGTAGTATCATAACTTTCAATCCCTTTAATAACCTCAGGTATAGCATTAATAAACTCAAATTCACTCAACACAACTTCTGTATGTTTTGTCCCAAGATAATTGGCGACTGTTTTTGCGTGGTTTAAATCATCGGCACCTTCAATACCAATGCTATAGGTTTCGAGTGTAGGTAGATTATTTTTCTTATGATAGTCATTTACAATAGCAGTAATTAAACTACTATCAAGCCCACCCGAAAGCAAGCAAGCGATAGGTCTGTCGGTTGTGGAGCATCGTTTATGAACTGCGTTTATGAGATGTTTACGAATATTACTGAAAATGGTGTTGGTATTAACATAATCGGTATACATATTACTATGAAATCCGTGATAATGGTATTGTTGTGATGATAAAAAAGTCCAATATTTCTGTGTTCCGTCAGGTAATTCGTAACAGGAGAATGTGCCAGGTTTAAATTGTTCAATACTATAATCTGGATATTTGTATGCGTGTTTAGGGTCAAGTGATCGTGTATTGCTATTCGTGTCTTTGATATAGTCATAACTATCATATAATCCTTTAATTTCACTAGCGAATCCATATAAATGATTTTTAGATGCCTTCAATCGAGATATAGGTTTCATTTGATATAATGGTCTAACTCCATATGGGTCTCTTGCGATGTATATTTTGGATGGCGTGTCAAATCGAGTATCAATTAATACAAATGCGAATACTCCATCTAACATACGTAACGTTTGTTCCATACCGTATTTCAAATACATATGAATAATAACTTCACAATCTGAATCAGTGGTAGGTGAAACATTCAAAGTTTCATATAATTCATTGTAGTTATATATCTCTCCGTTACAAATCAACGAAATATTGCCAATACGAATGGGTTGATTCGCTTCATCGTTTAATCCGTTAATCGCTAGTCTATGAAATCCCAATTGTGCTTTTATCGCACAATGAAATAATGTTGAAAATTCGGGTCCTCTTTGTTTACCATTCTCGAAACAAGATTGAATAATAGATTGTGGTATATGATTATGATTGTTTAATAATGCAAAAATTCCGCACATTTGAAATAGTATAATAATAACGTAAAATTATCTTTATATTGTTGATATTATTTGAGAACATAATGTATAGATGAGTGATTACATTGATAATACCCCGAAAAAAGAAACCACGAAAGAAAGTAAGAATATCAATTTAGGAGAAACCGAGATAAAGATGAGCTCAATAAAGCCTGCGGATAGTAACCAGATATTCCAATCTGTGAGTTTTGCTGAGGTAGGGTTTCCAACATCAATTACTGCGAATGTTGATACGAATACATATGATGTGTTAGCAGAAACTAGTGATAAAGAGGAATCAAGTGATGACAAAGAAAACGATGAAGAATCTAATGACAGTGATGACGAGAGTATTGATATAAATGAAATATTTCAAGGACATATTAATATACTGTTTGTGAGCTCATTATCTATTGTCGGATTATTTATCTTATTTAGAATGATCCAAAAATCGCGATAAAAAAATGTCAAATATAGCAATTTGACATTTTCAAAAAGTAGGGTAGTTAGATATTTACATAATAATATTTTTTCTCAGCTTCTTCATTTCTCTTTCTTGAATACGCATTTCAAGTAGCTCTCTTTTTTGATTGATTTTATCTTGCTTGGCAGCCAACTTGTATTGAATTGCCTTTTCCTTAGCGACTAACTTGTCTGTCTTGGCCTTTTCCTTAGCGACTAACTTGTCGGTATTAGCCTTTTCCTTAGCGATAAACTTGTCTGTCTTGGCCTTTTCCTTGGCGACCAACTTGTCTTGAATTGCCTTTTCGTTGGCGACTAACTTGTCTGTCTTGGCCTTTTCCTTGGCGACCAACTTGTCTTGAATTGCCTTGTCCTTGGCTGCCAATTTATCCTTATTCTCTTGTATTTTGATATTAGTATATTTAGTAGCTAAGTATTCTAGTATTAACGAGAAATCAAGCATAATTTTAGTGCGTTCGTCGCGGAACTTCTTACACGGGGATTTCATATTGCTTATTATACGAATCAACCTTTCAAAGTCCTCTACTTGAATGTTCTTGGTTAGCTCAGTATGACCTTCAGTCGGGCAATATTTCACATCCATATTTAGTAGATAGCCTCCTTCGTCATTAAATGTAAATGTTGGGGTTTCATTAGTGACTTTACTATTACGGTTCACTTGGGAACGAACAAGGTGATAACCATAATAAATAGTATCAAGAGTGACTCTTAGTAGTTGATGTGAATAACTAGGCATTTTAATAATGTCGCAGTGCCTATCTTTATTGCCAAACAAGTTAGCCGTTACATAGTGATCGACGATTAGCTGGTTAAACTTTTTATAAATGCCATTTACAAAAAGTGTTACACGCGTATCCGCGGGTAGAGCGGCGATACGTTGTTTAATCTCGTGTTTTCCCCTGGTAGAATATAATTTCATAATAGCATAACCGGTCCTATCGGATTTGCTAAGAAACTTAGTGGTAATATGCCGTTGGAGGTCATATGGTAATGTCTTATCTTTGCCAGAAGCATAGACTAGATTAGGATTCATATTGAATATATTTTAAATAGAACAGATGCTCTTAAGTGTGATACTCTAGATTGTATAACAAAAAGTTTTTCAATTTTCTGTTTGATAGTTTTGAAAATTGAAAGACGTATGTATATGAAACCAACTATACCAAAATGACAAGCGAATTAGTGTTAGTCGGTACATTACTGGCAATTATAAGTATAATGTGTATAATATGTATCATAGCAATACGGATTATAGAACATAATGAAGGTAATGATGTAGATATTCTGAATTCAACAACAAATGAATTGTATACTATTCCTGAAACTGATAATACTGATATTACAACAAGTAATAGCACTATTGAATTATAACTTATAGCGTTTGTATAGTTCCAAAGCAACTAACCCACCAAAAATTTGTGCCAAACTATATGGAACAATTTCATTTGTAGGAAATTTGTCTGCGGCGGACATTACAATTGTGACAGCAGGATTAAGGTGACCGCCAGATATAGGTGAAATCATAACAATAACAAGAGCTAATGCAGCGCCAATAGCAATAGGATTACCGGTAGCAATAATAACATATACAAAGAAAGTCGTACCTAAGAATTCAGCTAAATAATTATACATTTTGGTGTCTTATAGTGTATCAAGTGAAAAAAAACCATAGTAATTATTTACGTGCACCTTTTTTTACAGGAGCAACTGACCCACCAGCGCGAACTCTACGTAGAGCATTATTACGCGAGTTCTTATCATCTGGATTCGTGAACGAGAACTGATTCCCATTTGTGTTGAATGATCCTGTTCCAACAGCTCCGGCGCGACGTCTACGCATAACATCAGATGCGTCTCTAGATTCGCCCATCCATTTGTTATTAGCGGGTATAACACTAGGTATTGTTTCAATGAATGTTTGACGATCCATTTGAAATCTACCCTCATTGTTACTAGTGCTGTCTTTTAATGGCATTGCGTTATTCGCGGTAAGAACTGCGTTGTTAGCATTTTGAATAGTCCATTTCATCTTATACATTTTTTATAAATTCTATACACTTATTATAGAATTTATTACAGATTGAAAAATTAATGCGCGGAATCATTGTAATTACGGTTCATAGCTTGTTGTTTTCTGAAGCGAATATAGTCAGAAGAGTCAGGCACGAATTTAACATTAGTTGAAGACGCAGGAACCCCACTATTGTCACACGTAAATGTCATTTGTTTGGGTCCTCCACAGGAATAATTCTTTCTGCCTAAGAAATCACCTAAATTATTAACTGCTCTAAATGGGGTGATTACTCTCTCCTCTCCCTCATATGTGCCAGTAGCGTATGGAGTATTCCACGAGCTACGTAATACTTTTCTTGTAATGGCACTTTCGCTATCTCTGTGAGAAGTCACGGTTTGTTTTGATGTGTGTCCATTATAAGGACCGCCTAATACTAAATTGCTCATATTATTATTGTTATAATATAGTAAAATATTTTGTTCTCATTCATCTGTAAATAATTCCTAAAGTGATAATCTTTAGATAAAATAGATGAATATAGTAATGAGCGAAAGTGAAAGTGACAACGACAGTGTTGAAACAACGACCGAAAATAATGATTATATCAATAACATTACAATGAACTTTCTAATGAATAAAAGTCAGCATAAGAAGTTCATTTCAACAGAAGACCCCGCACAATATGAACGAGAACAAAAACATATACGTTCTTTGAGAAAACACAAAAATGAAATTATGGATTTAACAAGAAGATTAATATGCGAACCAGATACACAAATCACAACAGATGTGAATGAATCATTTAATGATTATACGCGGACATTGCTTCGATATTTAAAGATGAAAGAAATAGAGAACAAAGGTTATGATAATAATTCTGATGATGATATGTTATTCGGTAATGTAGATGAATCAGACGATGACAGTGTTATGGAACCGGATTCTCCCAAGACGAATGACATAACTTCATTCTGGGGGACTAAGCTAATCAAAAAGTAAAATTCGGTAACATTTGTCTAAATAAGATGGTGTAAAAATCTAATTGTAGTATATAAATCAATATGTCTAGAAAGAACAAGACAACCAATAAAAAAAACCATACTCTAAAAAATATATTAACAAGACCGAATCAGCTGAATTGTAACCCAAATGTATCAGGCGATAAAGTGGTTCGTGGGAGTTGTTTACCAGAAAATATATTACAAATATTGAAAAAAAGTTATAATGAGAGTAACCCATATAATCAAATAACAAATGTAAAACCAAGAAGCATATGGAAAGATTTAAAGAAACGTTTGAGAACCTGCGCTAAAGAAGACTGTTGGTTGAATGTAATAAGCGACCCACAGTATCGTGAAAAGATAGAAAAATACTTATACGTTCAACGACCACTACAACCAGGTGGTTGGAAAAACGACCCAAATCAATGGTTAAGTAATCATGATATAGACAATGTGCTTATTGAGTATGAAAATTCCTATCCAATGTTTAAAGCAATTCAGACAGCAACCATTGATTTTGATGATTTATGCTATATAGAAGATTTATGCAAATTAAAAAACAAGGAGCAGGTTGAGGAATATTTGAAAGTAGGAAAAACAAAAATAGGTGTGGTGTTTAATTTAGATAAGTTTAGTGAAGGTGGGTCACATTGGGTATCATTATTTCTAGATTTACAAAACGGATTTATATTTTTCTTTGACAGTAATGGAGATAAGATACCAACCGAAATAAAGAAATTAATAGAACGTTTAAAAAAACATTGTAGAGAACTAGAAACCCCCATAGAACTAAAAGAATATGACAATTACAAGGTGCGCCATCAAAGAGAAAATTCAGAATGTGGTATGTATTCCCTGTTTTTCATAGTCACATTATTGACAGGTAAAATAAATAATATTCCAGTGAGCTCATTAGATACAACACTCGATTTGTTTAGAAAAGCAAGGGTCCCTGATAAATATGTAAATAATTTCCGTAAAATATATTTCAAAGTATAACAAAATATATGCATAGTGTAAAGTAATGAGTGATACCCCCGTAAAAGATAATAATGCCGTAATTACCACAAAAATATACCCAACCAAATATAAAAATCGTAAAGGATTTCGTGTAGGTAATATGAAGATAAGTTTTGATACAAAAAATTCACCATTTACAAGTAGCGACCAAGTAGACCATTATTTAAATGAATTGTTTTCGTATATTAAATGGGCTAGCACAAAAAAGCATCCTGACGATGAAACTATAGAAGACAAAAAGAAAAGTATTCACGACTTTTTGAAAGCAAAAAAAATAGAACATATTTTTTCACCGAAAGTGGTGTTAGATACGAAAGGTGGCAAAGGAAAAAAACAAACCAGAAAAATAAAAGGTTCAGGAAAGCACTATAAAAAAACAAATAAAAGGAAAACATCTACACGCAAAGGGAGAAACTATGAAGACACCCATAAATAAGTTATTTCGCTATAATTGGAATAAAGACAAAACTTCTTAGATAATATTATCAGAATATTATTTAATGTCATTGTTCGTTCATCCAGAAAACCAAAAAATTATATGGAATATAATCAATGGGAATCCATATATTATTCGTTATTTTGAATCGAAACCTCAACACGCAAAGGAAGAGTGGTTTCGGAAATCAATCGAAGATTTCTATACGCGAATACAAGGTAAAGAAATTGACCCAAACGAGCTTAATATTTTGAATAAAGAAGTTCTCACAAGTATGATACAAAGCGTTCATTTACAAAATCCTCAATATACAGCTCATAATTCAACCCCACCCGTAAACATACCCCCCACACAACAGCCCACACAACAGCCCACACAACAGCCCACACAACAACCCACACAACAACCCTCACACGACTCCATGAATATGATGACCTACGCAAATACTATTAATACACCTACAATAGTAAAAGACAGTAAAGAGGATATATTTAATAAACAGTTTCAGATGCGCCAACAAGAATATGACACTATGTTACAGCGTAAAACTCCCCAAGAGATAAATTTTCGCGAAACATCGAATGATGAAAACAAAGATATAAATGAATTGCTAGAACGCGAAAGGAGAGACCGTGAAGAATTGATGAAACCCATCCAACAAACAAACAAACTAAATATAGATTCTTCGAATAGTAATAATATTAAACTAGAAACAGTAGAGTTACAAGAACCTAAAGAAAAGAAATCTGTATCTTGGAACACGGAATCACCAAAGAGTAACCTTGATGAGTTGGTTGAAGTTCAAAAATCTGAAATGTATTCAATGCGTTTGCATATTATAGATATGACAAAACAATTAGAAGAAACAAATAAACGTCTATCACGTGTAGAAACTCTTTTACAAAAAGAAGAAACAAATAATGATTCTGAAAAAAATCAAGAAAAGCCTCAACATCATGTTTCTAAGTATGCTAATTTAGAAGGAAATCCGACAAATACATCCATAAAAGATGAAACAGTATTTGTAGAAGATGTGGATAGTGATAGTGACGCGTAAAATAAAATCTATGCATTGAATATATAATGACTGTTGGTTCAAGAGCTCAAGTATTCCACGGAACTGTCGATAAGACAACTGGCGGTTTAGAAAAGAAGGATTTAATGAAGAACAAGCACGGACGTATTGTGTCTGTCAAGAAGCACAAGACCGCCAAAAAGAATAACCGTCTTAAGAAGGCTGGTTACATGACAAAGAAGGGTGAATTTGGTTCATTCTTAAAGCCCAAGACCAAAAAGAACAAGACCATGAAGAAGAAATAAATATTTTTGGTATATGACATATGATATTTAGATATCATATGAAATAAATAGTATAAAGTGAAATGTTTAGTATTTAAAATAGAATGGATTTATTTAAAAATACTCTTTTTATTAATTTAGAACATCGTAATGATAGATTAGAACACGCTACCGAAGAATTTAAGAAAATTGGTATAAAAGCTGAACGAGTAGATGCGATTAAAAAAGATGTAGGTGCCGTAGGTTGCACTATGAGTCATATAAAGTGTTTAGAAATAGCAAAAAAAAGAAATTATGATTATGTTTTTATTTGTGAAGACGATATTCATTTCAAGAATCCTGAATTATTAAAACAGAATTTGGAAAAGTTCAATCAAAACACGAAATTAAACTGGGATGTATTAATTATAGGAGGAAATAACGCACGTCCATATCAAATAGTAGAGGAGTATTGCTCTCGTGTATTTTATTGTCGCACTACAACTGGATATATAGTAAAGAAACATATGTACGACATCTTGCTTGATAATTTCAACGAAAGTGTATCTAAATTAACTCAAGATTCCTCAAAAGAATCTATTAAGAAAAACGCCATAGATATGTATTGGCAACGATTACAATACCAGCATTTTTGGTATATGATTACACCTCCAACCGTGACTCAGTATACTAGTTATAGTGATATTGAAAATACTACTTGTAATACTGAAAACCTATTATTAGATATGAAAAAGGAATGGTGTATGCCGCAACATCTAATTCCGACTAATAAGTAAGGCGTAAGAAATTAGATAATACAGATTTGTTTTTTTCTTCATATTCCATATTTTTTAAATTAGATGAATACTCCTTCTTCATCATTTTTTCGCGGTACAATTGGTCTTGTTGAGCTAACATACGTTCAGCTTCAGGTTTAGATAATGGAGTAGTAGATTGTTGTCCTCGTTCTCGCATAAAATGATCTACTGACGAATATTTTGTGACATTCTGATAATCACGTTCGCTCACTGAGAAGACAGTTTCATCCTTATGGACTTTTCGTAAATCATCAAATTTTAATTTACTAAATGGGTCACTTGTAACATAGGTATCATCTTCATCATTATCTTCATAAAAATTAGAGGTTGATGACCGGTTAGATATAATGTTCTCAACACCGCGGTATTTTACTAAACCCGTTTGTTGGTCTTTAATTGAGTTGAATATTTTTCCCATATTACTTGAATTAACAGTTTCATTAGTTGTATATGACGGGTCGTCGTTTTTAAACCATTCGTTTTTACTTTCGTCAACTTTGGTAGCCATATTTTTTTCAAATAAATCATTAAATTTGTCTTGGAATTCGGTTTTTGACATATCATTTATAACAGACGAAACTTTTTTGGTGGTTCTATTATCATCTTCGTTATTTGTGTGTGGGGTGTATGCGGTATTATTTGGAGTCATTTTTTGATTTTGTTTATTTTGATTATTATAAAAGTTAACTACAACATCAAATGCCTTTTTATAAAAGAGGAAATATTTGGAATCTAATTTTGATTTGTCTGGATGTGTCCTTAATACCACCTTCTTAGCTTGTTTAAGGTCTTCTTGTGAAATATTATATGTTAAACCGAATAACCCAAGCAGGTCTTCTAATGAATACATATGAATGTTTAGATTATGTTCGTTTAATGACATTGAATTACTATACTATACCCACTAATATTCTTTCAATATTTTTTACGAAATACATATAGAAATAATGTGGTTAGTATTCATATAATATGACACTTCCGCTTATTACTGAAATTAAGTCTCGTAATGATTATATGGAACTGATTCAAAACAATCCTGGGTTATTTATTGTTAAATTTGGTGCTGAATGGTGTGCACCTTGTAAAAAAATAGAAGGAGATGTAATGGATAAATTTAGTAAGATGCCCGATAACGTCCAATGTGCCGTTATTGATATTGATGTTAACTTTGATGTGTTTGCTTTCTTGAAAACAAAAAAGATGTTCGCGGGAATTCCTGCTATTTTATGTTATCACAAAGATAATGACAGTTATATTCCAGATGAGATTCATAACAATTCGAATAAAGATGAATTAGCTGATTTTTTTATACGGTGCGAGGAACTACTTTGATTTTCCCATCTTCTGAAAATGATTGATATATTGAGGTTAATTTATTGTTAGGATGTGTAAAATCATATATATAATTCCAAAAATTTAAAACCTGTGGATTTGAAATGGTAAGTTGATAATTTGTATTAATACCCATTGTTTTGATTGTGTCTGATAGGAGATTTAATGAGCTATACGCACCCCGATATATTTTGTAGTATTTATATTTATATATGAAATTATATAAATATGCGTTGTAACCAAACCATTCATAAAAACTTTCAATGTAATCTTTATATAAAGGATTTATTAATATGGCATATATATTATTTGGTATCTCATCTAGACATTGTTGTTCCGCCGGGGTTACTTGATATTTGAATTTTACAAAATTACAAATCACCATATTTGATGGTGCACAATTTATTTGCCTTGCTATATTTATAATATATGGAATAAATTTACGAATAAAACTACAGTTACAATATTGGTTACATAAAATGATATGTGTATCAGTTATAAGATGAGTCTTAATACGTTCACTACAACGTTCAAAATCTGCTTGAGTAAATACATCAAATACTATAACTAATTGTGAATCACTGCTTAATCTAAAATACGACGGTATAATTTGGAAAATACTGTTATTATTATGATTGATAAAATTATCGTCTTCGTTTATTTTTCCTCCGATTGATATGTATATGTCCCGTATATCATACATATCAATAATATTCTTTATTAGTTGTCTGCATTCGTGTGGTTCTGATAAATATACTTGATTATGTATAGACATGTAAACTGCCTATATATAATTATTTGCGACTGCGAGTCTTATTTACTTTCTTATTTTTGTTATTCGTTTTTGTTTTATTTTTCTTCAATTTTCCTCCGGAAGAACCAGATTGAGATTGTTGTGTTGGTTCGGCATCATTTTTAATTGGCTCTTCATTCACTAATTCAGCCTCGACTATTTCTGGTTCAACTATTTCAGCCTCGACTATTTCTGGTTCAATTGTTTCATCCTCGACTATTTCTGGTTCAAGTATTTCATCAACGTCTGGACTTTGTGAATTAGATATAGTATCTATATTTGGAAGCATATTTATTGCGGAATCTTCTTCGGATGAGGAAGAAGAATCCATCACAGTTACATATGCTAATACGGATGCGGTAATAGTAACATATGCGTAGTGTGTCCAAGATATAATAGTTTTGTTCATTTTGTTGGGTTATAATGTTATATAATTATGATATTTTATAATTATATTATGCCTAAATACATATTTTTATTCGAAATCTAATTCCAATCTCGATCGTGCCAATACAAATCTATCAGTCCATGCCTTTTTTTCTTTTACGGAGACGGTAGATTTCATATGTCTCTCGTATTGTTCTGGACTGTCATAGTACAGGCAAAATGAACCATTGCCTACATAACCACTTGTATCTTTAACCTTGAAGAAAAGTTCTTCGTTCAATGAACCAACAAAATAGTTGGTATATTTATGTCCGGTAATCGCATCGCGAATCATAGTTCCCGGGATAAATGAAGTAGAATATACCTCGGTCTTAGTTTTGATACCATCATGAGCTCTTACAATACGGTGGTATCCAGGGTCAAGCATTTTGACCTCATCATATTTCCACCCTTTACGAGTCATTCTTCCTACCTGTTTCTCAGGTACCTTTTCGGAAAGGTCATCGGTGACAACCGAACAGTTATCATTGTCAAGCTGGCGCATGTAGGCATTATCATCGTCATGAAGTGATTGGGTCGAGTTGTTGTCGTAATCGGACATTTAGAAAATAGTAGTATCTATAGTAACGTGTGTTATAATGACTTTACTGACTATATCTTTATGTGGTTTTACAAGTTTATTTTCACAAGATAATATCAATTTATATTGTATACAATGATATCAATAAAACCAGAAATAGCGAATATAATAAATAATAAATTTATGAAAAAAATACAAACAACATCAACCATATATGATGTAAATCCACCATCTATATACGATAATATAGATGAGCGTAAAACAAACGCGATTAGTGCTGATATGGAACAGGTTGGATATAAATATTTGAACGATGACCCATTAAATAAGATAATAGAGGTTGGAATAGATACAGAATTGAATTACGTATTATATAATATTATAGACGATAGTGATAAACCATATGTTAAATTCTTGATGAATAACAACAATAATATAATGAAATTTCCAAATGAAAATGCAATAATAGAGAACAATGACAGCGATAGTAGTAGTTCAGATAGTGAAACTGATGATATAATACCATTTATAGAAGATGACGAAGAAGACGACGACGATTTGTTTAATATATCATCAGATAACGACGAATATGACGAAGAAACCTTTATTCCGGACCAATGTTCTCAATATCTAAAAAATAATTTTGGTATTACGTATGATAACTCAATTGAATATTATAAAGGCTATGTGAATGAAGGAAGTAAAGTATATATATTTATAGATACATCTGTTATTGATATTGAAATCCCTGAAAATAAAGAATATTCGTGGGTAATTGTAGATGAAATCATAAACAAAAAATCGTCAAACAACATACCTATATGTAATATTGTTATTGATATATTCTCTAATAACTCAGACATTAAAAATATATACACTGAGAACAATGACATAATAGAATACCCAATATGTGTGTATATATGCGATAAATCAGACGATAACTATAATAATATCGAAACTACAGGAAGTTTACATACGTCATTAATATCTGATAAAATATCTCATCCTATATTTGGTAATATTACAATGTTCTCAACAAACCATATTTTAAATGATAATATATATGAGAGATATGGTTTATTTACTAGCGATGCTAATTATATACTGCATACGAATTTTACAAAATCTGAAGTAGAATATATTACTGATAAATCTTGTATTAGGTTCTCTTATAATAATATAGAATGTTGGTCGGTAAAGGACAATAATTTATTTTCACATATCTAATATATTTTAGGTTAACTTATATTAGATATTACTTCATGTATCCAGATAAGAATTTTTCCAGCACATTTTTATCAATATTATCCTTGAAATTGTTCATAATGTCTTCTTCTAATGGTTTTCTTGCGTAAACTTCTTCGTATCCATTAATATATTGAATAATTGTTTCAACGTGTAAGTTATATTTATCTTCTTCTACGCGTATTCTTCTTGCTGTTTCTTGTATTTCTAATAGTTTATTATTTTCTTGTTCCATTTTAATGTCTTCGTGTCGTATTAATTCATTCGTTCTTTCAGCTAACAAACGTTGTTGTTCCAAGATGAAATTGTCCCTTTCTCTAACCGCTTCGGTGGCTTCGTTATCAAACGCAGAAGAATTGTTAATATCTTTGTACCATTGATTACGTGTTTCTTCAGCGCTAACAATCGTATCACATATATCTGGCTTCTTTACTTTATCAAATCCAGGCTTGTTTTTGAATTTATGTTTGAATTCGTTAACGACATGATTTTCAATAGAAGGGCTGGTTTCCATCAATCTATCAAATTCAAGACGACACGCTTTTATAAAATGCCCCGCTTTGTCACGTTCTTCTGGTTTTTTTGCTAACTCAATACGAACGTTTCGTGCGAACTTATCCCACGCTATAGCTGACACGCGATGTGCTTCATTTTTTTCTGATACCTTTAAATATTGTTGAATTGTGGTTAAAATACCTACTAAAATATTGATACTACCAATTATTGCGGGTGCGTAATCTTTAATATTTGGTGGGAATGTTTCTTGTGCGAAAGAGGCGGTACCTGTAATTGTAGATAAAATGATAGCTGGGATAGTAAACCAAGCTTGTTGACTGGCGAGTTTAGTATGACTTCTAAAATTTAACCATTTATAACATTGTGCTATATCACACCATTCTACTAATATTGTCTCGTTATCTGGAGACCATACAATTTTATCATCCATAGGATTTCCCCTTCCACGTATACTTTGTTTTTCTTCATTCACATCTAAACTTTTATTTTCAATTGTTTTTTCACCAGTTGCGTCCATATCAAAATTGTGCTATACATTTACACAATATTCTATTTTGTAATTACAAAATTACGAGAACTATTCTACAATATATTTTGTCTCATCTGTATTCTCTGGAACTAATGTTATATTTACAGTATTATTTTCAGTGGCATCATTTTCAGTGGCATCATTTTCAGTGGCATCATTTTCAGTGGCATCATTTTCGGTGGCATCA
>Ga0233426_10002768_pt1 | contig 14373 bp, 11 predicted proteins | sample SI_118_April2016_6_FD_179875 | JGI IMG/M metagenome (GOLD analysis project Ga0233426, IMG submission 179875) | Seawater microbial communities from Saanich Inlet, British Columbia, Canada - SI_118_April2016_10_MG | ecosystem: Environmental > Aquatic > Marine > Inlet | place: Canada: British... | reverse complement strand
ATTTCCAAGGTTTTCTAAACAAAGCTGTGTTAATACTGCTATTTATCAGTGCTATTGTTTATCAAACCGAAGCAGCTTCATCGTTGATCGAATCTTCCTTACCAGAATCGATTATTGATATGTCTGTGTTGCTAATGATCGCGTGTGTTGCAATCCGTTTCCTGTCGTTGCCAGATAGAGGATTGCTTCAAGGGTTAGAACGTCAGAAAACTTTGGCACTAACGAATTTCACTATCGTTACGCTACGGTACCCTGTGGCAGTAGCTATGTTGGGATTACTCGGCGCTGATGTGGTACATTTTTTCTGTTTTCAGCTTTTAGTTGTGTTGGTTGAAGTTGCCATTCTCAAATATTTCTCATTGAGCTATTTGAAAAGTGAAGATATCTCTGGTGATCCAAAAGTACTGGATAATGGGATAAATCTAGACTTAAAGTGGCTTATTAAGCAAGCCGGAAGTCTGTGGATTATTTCTGTGCTTTGGGTGCTGGTGAGTCAAGTAGACAAACTGGTATTATCATTTTCTGTGCCTTTGGAGGCTTATGGTATTTTTTCTTTGGCATTAATTAGTGCCAATTTAATGTTGACAATGTTCGTTCCGATAAATCAGGTATTGATGCCACGTTTTGTAAAATTATATGAAAGGTCAGACTCAGGTGCGTTCACCAGCATGGTTTTTAGAACGATACAATTTTACGTCTGTTTTTTCTCCGTTGTTGCGAGTGGTTTGTATATTTTTGGTGAGGAGCTACTTTTTTTGTGGACGCGCAGTAGCGAACTCTCCGAAGGCGCAAGTGTTTTTCTCGGATATCTGGCCATTGGTAACTTTATTCACGGTATTACTAATATTATTTTCATTACTTCCTATGCTCGCGGTGATTTAGCGGAATACGCTAAAAGATATATGATCCATGTGTCAGTGATTCTTCCAATATCAGTTTATTCTGCAATAGCGTACCAAGAGTATGGAGTAGTTTTAGTATGGGTTTTTGGTGCATTTGGATTTTTTCTACATACTGCAGTCCCTCTTTTGCGAAGAATATTTGAATTTAGAACTGCACTAGTCGCCATAGTGTCAGCTTCTTTTCAAATCATGTTAACGTCGGGTGCTATGTATCTTTTTAAATCGCAGTTTACACTTGTTGCTTACCCAAACTTAGACTTTTTAATTTTGCTGACAGGCTTAGCTTTATTATTATTGATCATTAATTATTTAATCTCGCACGTTTCAATTAGACACAGTTATGGCTAACGAATGAAAAGAAAGTATTTGATCGTGTCTCCAGGTTACGACGAGAACATTGGGGGTCATGTAGTTCTTCATAAACTATGTCATTTGTTAAATGAGAGAGGAATAGAGGCCTATTTGTTACCACATATTGATACATACGCAATTAACTCTAGCCGTTTTGTTAATTCAATTATTAGTGTAACAAAGCGGCACTTGAAGCTTACACTTAGGTCATATAAAAGGAATCCTTCCTTTCAAACGCCAATTTTAACGTCAGTGCCAAGGGATATGAACGACCCGTCTTGGGTTGTGGTATACCCTGAGGCAGTTAATGGTAATCCAGCAAACGCAAAAAATGTTGTCAGGTGGTTATTGCATCAGCCGGGTTTTCATACAGGTGATATTTTTTATGGTTGCGGGGAACTGCATGTTAAGTATAACTCTGCAATTTATGATTTCTATTTTCCTGAGTGCAGACTAGCCGAAGATACCCTAAAGATAATCCACTACCCAACTGATCTATATAAGCCCCCAAGTGATGTAGCTAAAAGAGAGGGAACTGCATATTGCATTCGAAAGGGAAAAGGAAAAAAGTTGATTCACGATCTTTCCGATTCAGTTTTAATTGACGGAAAGTCCCATGCTGAGATCGCAAAAATTTTTTCGAAGGTTGAACGTTTTATTTCTTATGATGCATTAACGGCATACTCAAGGTTTGCCGTACTGAGTGGTTGCGCCTCTATCGTCATTCCTGATCAAGGCGTATCTATACAGCAGTGGTATCCAAATGAAGAAGATCGCTGCGGCATAGCATACGGTTTGTCAGACGAGGCAGTTGAATTGGCGGGAAAAACTAGTCATTTGGTCAGCCATCGAATTGCTCAGGAGGAAAATAAGTGTCAGGAAGACATTACAAGGTTTTTGAAGAATGTTGAAAACTACTTCTAGTTCAAAGCGGTCTGTAAATATGCTTTTTATAGGCTGCTTTTTAGTTGTTTGTTGGGTTGTCTTTAAAGATGCGTTCAGGATCTCTTTATTGTTCCCTATCCCAGATATTGGGATAGTGGTGTTTATTATCAGCGTGCTTGTAACTTTTGTTGCGTTTCTACAGGGTTCTCGATACATCAAGTTATCGCTGTTTGATGTAATTATTTTAGCATACATATTTTATTCCTCCATGGTGACGGTTGCCCACTCATTACTTCACAATCCTTATAGGATGTCGTCTTATCAGATACTTATCGTGTTTACATTGCAGTGCTTGTCTATGTTTATGTTGTGGTATTTTTCGACAAAATCCCCAGCAACTCTTGTGAAAGTGACGAACTCCGTCGCGAATTTTGCGTTATTTTCGTGTGTGTTACTCGGGGTTATTTTGCTTTTTTTTGTGATGATTGATTTAAATTCAGTCTTCCAATTTTACAGTGAACTAGTGGACCTCGGGGTTATAGTTTACCCATTTCAGGCTAGCGATGAAGGAATAGCATTGCGTTACAGTGGCATATTTAACAGTGCTCTGAACTTTGGGATGTTTGTGGTTTTCTCTATAGTCATTCTACTCTGTGGTGGTATTAAAGGTGCACAAAAAAAACTTATTTTGTTTGTTTTGATTTTGCTTTTAGCTTCTACTTTAAATCGAAATGCTTTGATCACCTTCGCTTACATAAGTATAGCCATATGCCTTGTGCGAGTGGGCGTGCAAAAAAATATTGTCTTTTTGACCATGCTATTCGGATTGAGTTTAATCTTCTTACTACTTATTTTCATTGTAAATCTTGATGGATCAATCGATCAAGGTGATTCTTTTATTCTTAGTTCACATTCTTTATATTCCAGATTTGAAATATGGTTATATTGGATCAATTCGCTGGATTTAGGGTCTCTTTTTTATGGTTACGGTGTTATTGCTGGAATGGGTGAAGAACATCTGTACATTGATAATGGGTATATTTTTTTGATACTCAACTCTGGTTTTTTTTCCTTAATTTTTTTGCTAGTAAGCCTGTGCTATATGACGGTCACGGGAGCAAGGTTTAGAGGGCCAGACTCTAACCTTGCATTTTTTTTGCTTCTTGGGCTTCCCGTTGCTATGATTTTTAATAATATTGTTATCGATCCTTTTCTCATGCTTCTATTTTTCTTTTATCCTCTGGCGCTCATAAAAAAAGAGGCGTTGAGTGAAAAATAAGTTGAAAGTTGCGGCTGGGACAATAACCTACGGTAATCGATCCAAATTTTTATACAAAAATGTCGACCAACTACTTAAAGAGGGTTTTGATCGCGTTTATGTGCTTTTTAATGGAGTAAACGATCGTCTGATAACTGAAACGAGAGATCGATATGCTGGACGACAGGTGTTGTTTATTGAAAGCGAAAAAAATGAGGGATCTGCGGGTGGTTATTATAAGTTGTTGAGCTATATCTACGACGTTGATAGCTGTGATCGACTGCTTCTTTTAGATGATGATAATTTAATTCCCAGTGGCTTTTTGCAAAAAGCGCTAGATATTTGTAAGTTATCGGAGGATATATTTTATTTCCATCGTCCTGACAGAATACTTCCTCTTCAAACTTTTTTGGCGCGACAGCCATGGAAAATCTTGGGTGGTGATTGCAACTTTCTGGGAAGAACTGTATTTTCAACCAAACCCTCCATGTTCAAGAGGCTAGAGGGTGATCTTTTAGCAGCTCCATATGGTGGTTTGCTTCTACCAAGAGCCGCGGTTGAAAAAGGGATCTTCCCAGATCGAAATTTTTATCTTTACGCTGATGATTATGATTATACTTTTCGTCTTTGTTCGGAGGGAAATTTCAATATAGTTTTTGTTAAACACCCTGAGATTATAGATTTGGAGAGAAGTTTTCATTTGCAACATAAAGGATTTGGTCTATTTAAAAATCGTTACTCTGCCGCCTCTGAGCAGCAGTTATATTTTTCTGTGAGGAACCAAGTATATCTCTCATTACGAGAATCCACATCTACTGCTAAGTTTTTTGTAAACTTGGCCATTTTTACTCCAATTTTTTTGACTCAGTTTCTAGCCAATTTGCAGTACGAAAAAGCTTACATTTTCATTAAAGCTATTGTTAGCGGTTCTCGTTGGGGCGTGGTTTCACGTTGTCGTGATTAACAAGGCACTACTTGCATATATAAATTGTTAATTTACCTATTGCACAACTTATCAATTTTTTGAAGTATAAATTTGATGAAAAATATTAACTCTTTGTGTGGGAATGGAGATCCAATTAATTTTGACTTTTCATTTGGGTTGTTGGCTTCATAGTCATAATTTTCATGTTGTGGTAACGCAACTTACGGATTGAAGGCTTAAATAAATTGAATCCAATATCTGAGTTGTTCGATCGTTATTTTATTTCGATAAAAAAAGTTCTACCTTCGAATCTTTTGGCTAGTTGATATTATGACAGGCTTCATTGAGAGTTTTTTGTTCTTCAGTATTATTTTTATTTCGCATAAAAAATTTAATGAAGTAAGTCTGATTTGAGAAAGTCGATTTTAGGTTACTATTGGGTATTATTCTATGAAAATTAATCTTGTAGTTCTTAATTACAGGGGATCCTATTTCTTTAAGGAATATGGTCCTGCTGTGAGAGATCTACAAATGTTACTCACACTCGCTCAAATGGATGAAATATCTCTAACGCTCTTAGAAAGACCTATATCGATCTATGAGCGCGTTTTAGGTAAGTTTTTCCCAAAAGGAATTTTGGATAATTACAACATAAGAGTTAAAGACACGACATCCTATGATTTGCTCAGACCTCTAAGGCGTCGCCTATGGTGGAATCATTCGGTGACTAATTATTTATCTAAGTTATTGCCAGAACTCAAGCAAGACAACGCCGTTAATGTTTTTCTTGATTTTATGCCCATAGGTACTCCAACTCTGGATTCTTTGGATGGCTGGTTTTACTGGTACGACTTTATTGACAACTTTACTAAGCATAATCGTTTTACAAAAGCGGAGCGTAAAGCCGTGCAACGGAAGTACTTATTTGTTAAGAAACATGCCCAGCTGCTAACCTTTGTCTCCAAAGAGTGTTTCCATAATGTAAATCTAGGTCAGCCAAGTCGTTCAGAGACGAGAGTCGTAACTAACAAGGTATTTGAAGATTTATCTTTGGATAATAAAAGAACCGAATTATACAAATCCTCAAAGGAGCTTTTTGACTTTGGTTTTATTGGATTTGTTACGGACAAGATTGATATAAATTTTATAAAGAGGTTGGCTCGTCACTACACTGTTGCGATCTATGGTGATTTTTATGATCAAAAAGTGAAATCTAAGTTGAGTGCTTTAGATAATGTCAGCTTACTTGGAGGTTTTCATTATGGGGATCTTCCAGCTATATGCGACACTTTCAAAGTGGGGTTGCTACCATATAGACAAGAGAAATCCCATGACGGGTCTCCATTAAAGCTCTATGAATATTTAAGATATTGTAGACCTGTGTTGACATCAATAGATTATGAACTCATTAATGAAAAATATATTATTAATTATCGAAACAGCGAGCTAAACGAGGATACATTGTCTCAACTAATAGAGTTTTCTGGCAATGAGGAGATTGCGGGTTTACTGTCCGAGGAAGATTATTTCAAAAAGCCGCTCAAAGAAATCATTACTATGGTCATGCCCAAGTCTTGATTCAAGCTTGGTACTAGTTTTTTTAAAAATAAATTTCGATGTATAGATAGTTTTTCATGATTAGTAACAACATTAAATCGTTATACATATTAGTTTACGAATGCCTCACCATATAAAAATTTATCTAGAATTTAACGCCGAGTGTCTTACATGAAAATAGCCATTATAGGCACAGTGGGTGTACCAGCCTCTTACGGTGGATTTGAGACGTTGGTTGAAAATCTTATCGAAGATAGCACTGCGCGGTATACCGTCTACTGCTCGGGTTCGCATTATTCTGAGAGACTTAAAGAGTATAAGAATGCCGATTTGGTTTACTTACCTCTCAGTGCAAACGGTGCCCAAAGCATATTGTATGATATTTGGTCAGTTCTGCATGCTGTCTGTTCAGGCCACAAGCATCTTTTAATACTTGGAACATCCGGTGCAATTGTACTGCCGATGCTGAGATTGTTCTGCCCAAATATCAAGGTCGTGATCAACATCGACGGATTGGAATGGAAGCGACAAAAATGGAGGGGTTTTGCTAAGCTTTTTCTAAAGTTCTCGGAGCGATTAGCAGTAAACTTTTCATCTGTGGTCGTGGCCGATAACCGGGCTATTGCTGAGCATGTGGAGACCTATTACAACAGTGCTTGTGAGACCATAGCCTATGGCGGTGATCATGCTTTTATCGATAAAGCATCAGTACCGACGTCAGAAACAGCTATTGGAAAAGAGGCCTATGCGTTTGCTCTTTGTCGGATTGAGCCGGAAAACAATGTTCATTTGATACTCGACGCTTTTGCTACTGCCAAGATGAATTTAATCTTTGTGGGTAATTGGCAGGCATCGGAGTACGGCAGAAGTTTAGTCGAGCTATATTCAAGCGCCTCTAATATCGATTTACTTGATCCAATCTATGATCTCCACACATTGGCACTTTACAGGGCACATTGTAGTGTCTACGTTCATGGGCATTCAGCCGGCGGTACCAACCCCTCACTGGTGGAGATGATGCATTTTGATAAGCCGATAGTCGCGTTTGATTGTGTCTATAATCGAGCAACAATGGAAGATAAAGGGCTGTATTTTTCATCTGCTTTATCTTTATCTCAGATAGTAAATCATAGTGATTTTGGTAAAGATGGAACTGAACTGGGTGATATTGCAAGACGTCGCTATACATGGAGCGTGGTTCGAGCGCAATATCTAAAATTATTTGATTTTAAGTAGGGATATATTAGTGAAAATTTTAATCACCGGTGGCGCAGGTTTTATTGGCAGTGCCTTAATTCGAAATTTAATAGGCCACACAGAATATGACGTGGTCAATGTTGACAAACTCACTTATGCAGGGAATTTAGATTCTTTGCCGTACATTGATGGCAATGAAAATTATACATTTGAGCAGGTTGATATTTGTGATGCAAGTGAAGTCCAGCGTGTGTTTAGTCAACATAAGCCAACCGCTGTTATGCATCTGGCAGCTGAGAGCCATGTCGATCGATCGATCGATGGTCCAGCTGATTTTATTGCTACGAACATTATCGGCACCTTTAATCTCTTGGAAGCCGCTCGGCGGTATTATCTTGGTCTTGACGCAGCTGCTCAGGAGCAGTTTCGTTTCCATCATATTTCTACAGATGAGGTTTACGGCGACTTGGAGGGTGAGGATGATTTATTTGTCGAAACCACCCCCTATGCACCCAGCTCGCCCTACTCTGCGACTAAAGCGAGCTCTGATCACCTTGTCAGAGCCTGGGGCAGAACCTATGGGCTACCCATTGTGGTGACTAACTGCTCAAATAACTATGGGCCTTACCATTTTCCAGAGAAATTAATTCCACATGTCATTTTAAACGCTCTCCAAGGGAAGCTTTTACCTATTTATGGTGATGGCCAGCAAATTCGCGATTGGTTATACGTCGAAGATCATGCCAAGGCTCTTATAAAAGTCGTGACAGAGGGAACCGTTGGAGAGACCTATAATATTGGTGGGCATAATGAGAAGACTAATTTGTCAGTGGTTGAGACTATCTGTGAACTTTTAGAAGAATTAGCACCAAACAAGCCAGACGGTGTGGCGTACTATCGTGATTTAATCTCTTTTGTTAAAGACCGGCCGGGTCACGATGCTCGTTACGCAATTGATGGCAGCAAAATTAAACGTGAGCTTGGCTGGATTCCGGAACAGACGTTTGAAACTGGATTGCGCAAAACTGTGCAGTGGTATCTGGATAATCAGGATTGGTGGAGCAGAGTGATGTCTGGGGCCTATCAATTGGAGAGGTTGGGAGCAGAAAGTGAATAGATCTAAAAAGGGAATTATATTAGCGGGAGGCTCTGGGACTCGGTTACATCCCATCACCAGAGGGATTTCAAAACAGCTGTTGCCAATTTACGATAAACCAATGATTTATTATCCCTTATCGGTACTTATGCTTGCTAACATTCAGGACATCCTGATCATTTCAACGCCGGATGATATCGATAGCTACAAACGCTTGCTCGGCAATGGCGCCAGTTTTGGTGTTAACATTGACTATGCCATTCAGCCATCGCCCGACGGCTTAGCGCAAGCCTTTTTGATTGGCGAACAATTCATAGGTAATGATGATGTCACCCTGGTGCTTGGAGATAATATATTTTACGGCCAGCGTTTCTCAGATCATCTTGCAGCAGCCTCCTCTAGAGTATCTGGTGCCACCGTATTTGGTTATCAAGTGAGGGACCCTGAGCGCTTTGGCGTGGTAGATTTTGATGAGGCGGGAAATGTGCAGTCAATCGAAGAAAAACCAGTCTCACCAAAATCGAATTTCGCAGTGACTGGGCTTTATTTTTACGATAATGATGTCATTGACATTGCCAAGAATATAAAGCCTTCCCCTAGGGGAGAGTTGGAAATTACCGATGTGAATAATGTTTATCTCTCGCGAGGTGACCTCAAGGTTGAGCTTTTGGGTCGAGGATTTGCTTGGTTGGATACAGGTACCCACGACTCTTTAATTGAGGCGGGACAATTTGTTCAGACAATCGAACATCATCAAGGCCTTAAAGTGGCCTGTTTGGAAGAAATTGCGTTCCGTAAAGGCTGGATCTCTGCGTCCGTTCTTTTGGCTGAGGCGGAAAAACTACATAAAACCGACTATGGTCAATATTTGGGTAAAATCGCTGTTGGTGAACTATGAATATCATCCAAACCAGTCTTCGAGACTGCGTTATTATCGAGCCCAAAGTATTTGGTGATGAGCGCGGGTTTTTTTTGGAGACCTTTCAAGCGCGCCGCTATGCCGACATTGTCGGTATTGATTTACCTTTTGTACAAGATAATCATTCGCGCTCATCCAAGGGCGTGCTGCGTGGATTGCATTTTCAAAAAACCAAACCTCAAGGAAAGTTAGTCCGAGTGGTAAGCGGTGAGGTATACGATGTGGCAGTTGACATTCGAGAGGGTTCAGAAACCTTCGGGCGCTGGCATGGGGTTATATTGTCTGAACAAAACAAGCGCCAGTTCTGGGTGCCGCCAGGGTTCGCCCATGGTTTCGTGGTGCTGTCTGAGATCGCAGATTTTGAATATAAATGCACAGACTATTATGATCCCAGCGATGAGGGGAGCATTTTTTGGAACGATCCCGATCTCAACATTGATTGGCCAATAAAAAACCCAGTGGTGTCTGAAAAAGATGCTGCCGCACAGAAACTGGCTAATATTAAAAAATGAAGATTTTAGTTTTAGGTAGTCAAGGACAACTCGGTCGATGCTTACAAGATCAGTTATCTGCAACCGATCATGAGGTGACTTATCATTGCCGCGCTGATACTGACATTACCAATTTTTCCGAGACCTCGAATACATTGTTTGATTTGCGACCCGATGTGGTTATCAATGCGAGCGCCTATACCGCGGTTGATGCCGCCGAGACTGAGCAGAGTTTGGCCGATCACGTCAATCATTTCGCGGTGGATAATCTGGCAAAATCCTGTGCAATATCAGGTAGTTTTCTCATCCATGTGTCAACCGACTATGTTTTTGACGGCAATGCAGCAGAACCCTATACAGAGAATGATCAAACTAACCCTCAAACGGTTTATGGCACATCAAAGCTGGCGGGTGAAATCGCCATTCAGCACTCAGGTTGCCGCTTTGTTATTATCAGAACCGCTTGGGTGTTCAGTGAATACGGAAATAATTTCTTCAAGACCATGTTGCGTTTGGGTGCAGAAAAAGAGAGTTTGAGTATTGTTGGTGATCAAATAGGCTGCCCAACCTATGCTCAAGATATTGGTCGTTTAATTGTCGAGCTTTTGCCTAAAATCGAAGGGCATAATATTCAATCGGAGGTATATCACTTCTGCGGAGATACACCGTGCAGTTGGTACCAGTTTGCGGAAGAAATCTTTTCTCAGGCTAAGCAACTGGGATATCGAATACCCAAACATATTCGATCTATCGCGACTGAGGATTATCCGACACCTGCGAAGAGGCCGCCATACTCGGTCTTGAATTGCACAAAAATTTTAAGTTACACTAATTTTGGTATCCCACCACTTGAGACTGCTATAAAACGTTCTTTGCAAAGAATCTGTGCTATTCAAGATGATCTGAAGATGTCAGATTAGGCTTTGAGCTGATGAGTTTACGCTTACTTTTATTAAAATTCGATCATACTTGGAAGTGAGGAGCCAATTTTTAAAGTGCGATTTCGGTCTCGAATGATATTTTCAGAATATGCAGCGCAGTAGTCAATGTAAGCGCATTCATCTAGTTCAGAGTAAGTTTTGGGACCTCGAATCTTGTGGTAGTTAACTTTTTTTTGGGGTATACGATTAAATGATAATCTTCGGCAGCCGGGGTCACTTTTCCGCTATGGGAGGTGTTGAAAACTCTCTAAGAGCTCTTGTTCGATCTGCATCGTTGTCCCAGAGTGAATCAATTTTGATCTGTAGGTACGCGTTAACTGGTGAGTCTATTGATGAAAATAGCCTTACACTACCAAATAATGTTAGAGAGATTAACTATAGCGATGACACCTGCTTTAGTCTTCCACGTCGGTTAATTAATTTATTTCGCGGAGGTGTCGAATTACCATATATTTACAGGCGGCTGTTTGACCAGTATCCAGATGCTGTGGTGATTGTTCGACATCATTCACATGTTCTTGCAGCAAAATTCGCTGGATATCAAGATGTACGGTATTTGATCCCTTCTTGGTCAGAAAATCAATTAGCAGCGGAAATTGAGGGTGTAGACTGGGCAACAAAAATACGATTGCTAATGCATAAAAAAATTGATGGATATCTGCAGCGCAAAGCAGTGATGATGTCCGAAGTTTTTGTGTTTAGTCGTTCTATGAAGCATCAAGTTCTTAGTGCGTTACCCTCAGAATCTCAGCAACAGCTAATAAGAGTTGTAAAACCAGGTATAGACGTTAATCGATTCTATTCCGGTTCCAAAGTAGAAAATATACAGGTGCGAGCCAAGTTAGGGCTTCCGTCAGAGTCAGTAATATGGCTATTTGTAGGCCGTTTTGTTCATGCAAAGGGTTTGTTTTATCTTTTGGATGCTCTTGAGCTATCTTCAGATGAGAATATTTTGGTCATGGTGGGTGAAGGCGATCTCAAAGCTTCCTTAAATCAATATATAATGCAAAGAGAGCTTCAGCAAAGAGTTCTATTTTTTAAAAAAGTATTAAATGTTGAAGAGTTTTATCGAGCTTCTGATGTATTTGTTATGTCCTCAAGTTATGAACCTTTTGGGCAGACAATTATTGAAGCTTCAGCATGCGGATTACCCATCGCCGCGTTCTCTGAAGTTTCTGGAGCAATAACGGCAACACATGAGCTGAGTTTGGATTTTGCCGTTAGTTATGCGGACAGTTTGACAGGTAGATCTTTAAGTGCCGCTATCAGTAGAGCGTTGGTGGTCTCCAGTGATAAAGCCAATTGTGACAATAGTAAGAGGACGCATGATTTATTTAGCTGGGACGTTTTGTTAAAAAATCTTTTGATCTAATAATAGGTCTTGGTTTTGCAAAACTTGGAATAATCTTAGTATTTCAGATGTGCCCACCTAGGCCTCAGTCAATTAGCTTAGGGACTGTTGTTTTGTTAAATATGATATTTTGTGGATGCAATAATAGAGTACCGTTGATGTTAAAGATTAAAAATCTGCCTCTCGCTGGGTCAGACTGTTGTCTATTCTTCTCACGACGGAGGAACTGGAATTGAGCGAAAATAAAAAAAATGAGAAATCCTCCTCAGTGAGGGTAATTGCCGTTCACCCACTCAATGATTACAGTGGCAGCCCTCGAGTCTTGGCTGATTTTTTAACCTGTCATCTTCTAAATCCCCAAATGGTAACTATTATTACCGGTCGAGCAAGTGGATTCCTTCACGATGGTCTAGGGCAAAGGTGTTCGCTATGGTATCCAAGGTGGGAAGTAAAAGTTTTAAAACTCCTATCATTCGTGTTGTTGCAGGTTCAGTTATTTTTTGCCACTGTCTATATAGTGTTAAGGAGCTACCTCAAGGGTGAAAAAGTTGTAGTCATCAACAATACTATGCTAAGTATGGGGTCAATCCTAGCGACAAGACTTTGTTTTGCTACCAATATCGTCTATTTACATGAGTGGACCATTGGCTCCCAACGTGTAGGTCGAGTTGTTCGACTCTTTTCGAACTTTTTGATTAGAGTTATGGCCGATGAAGTGGTGTTTGTGAGTAAATTTTTGTCCGATCGTTTTAAGTTTCTTAAAAATCCCAGAACAACCGTGCTTGCCAATGGATTGAGAGCCGATTTTAACCCTCAGCCAGATTTAGATCATCAGTGTAAGTTTAACAAAGGCAAGGTTCTGTTCGTTGGATATTTGAAGAAAAATAAAGGGATATTAGAACTGCTAAAAATTGCTAAGAAAATGCCGTCTGTGCCTTTTCAGGCAGTTTTAAATTGTAGTGCTGAAGAAATTAGTGATTTTATATTGCGGTATAGTCCACCTGAAAATTTAGAACTTATCCCGCAGAAAGTAGACGTTCAGATTTACTACCAAGAGGCGTTTTTGGTACTGAATTTGTCCCTAGCCGATGCCTGTTTAGAGTCTTTTTCACTCTCAATTTTAGAGGGTATGTCCTGCGGTAGTCCTGTAGTCGTTCCGCCTGCTGGTGGTCATTTTGAGTATTTCGATTCAATTGCTGGTGAAGCGATTGATGCCCGCAGTACTAATGAAGTCGTCGCGTTCATATCGCGATTAAAAAGTGATTTTTTACTTTGGAAACAATATTCTGATAGAGCAGTTGAGTTAGTGGATGATTATTCGGCAGCTGCGTTCCAAAAACGTGTTGAACAATTCCTCTCAAGATATATTCGCTGACAGTGATATGCCCTATGTATAGCTCTTGGGCTAGCTTTTAGCACTCGACCGGGATATGTCTTGGCATGCTGTTGGTGAACATTAACTTATCCTAAAATTTGATAGTCTTTATTTCGTTCCCGCAGAGAACTGCTTTAAGAGGCAATCGCTATCGGTGCTTGTGTCGTTGATGCCAAACTATACTATGTGTAGTGCCTAAGATAAGAGAAAAATGGTTATTAATCATGTACTTTAGCAGAATTACATTTATGCGTAATTTGTATGCTTACCTTCATAAAAGGTGTCGGTAAATATTAATGAACTATCGTAATGAAATCGATGGCTTACGAGCGATTGCTGTAATTCCAGTGATTTTGTTTCATGCAGGAGTGCCGTATTTTAGCGGCGGTTTTGTTGGCGTGGATGTGTTTTTTGTCATCAGTGGGTATTTGATTACGTCGATTTTACTCCGAGACATAAAATTGGGAGCTTTCAGCGTAACTGATTTTTACGAGCGGAGAGCACGGCGAATACTTCCTGCTTTATTTCTGGTTATGTTTGTTTCAATCTTGTTTTCTTGGTTTTTACTGCTTGCCGCAGACATGAAAGCATTTTCTCAGAGTTTAGTAAGTATATCTTTGCTCTCTCCTAATATATTGTTCTGGCTGCAGACGGATTACTTTTCTTCTGCAGCTGAAATGAAACCTCTCCTCCACACATGGAGCTTGGGAGTCGAGGAGCAATTTTATCTATTTTGGCCTCTTGTTATATTTTCTATTTGGAAGTTTCAACACAGACATAAGTTCTTATTGCTGATTATACTTTGTTTGATAAGCTTTTTTACCATGCAGTATGCTAGGACTGAAAGCACCTCATTCGCTTTTTATCAGTTTCCGACGCGTGCTTGGGAATTGATCCTTGGTGCGTTGGCAGCATTATTTTTAAATTCCAAAAATGGGTATATTTTTGGGAAATTGATGTCCAATATTATGGCTACTTTGGGCTTGTTTCTTATTTTCTTTTCAGTGATTTGGTTGGATAAAAAATCAGGCTATCCGAGTACCTGGACTCTATTACCCGCTGCCGGCACATTATTAGTAATTATTTTTTCACAGCCCAAGCAGGTGGTTACCCAATTTTTAGGCC
>Ga0233426_10002767_pt1 | contig 14376 bp, 8 predicted proteins | sample SI_118_April2016_6_FD_179875 | JGI IMG/M metagenome (GOLD analysis project Ga0233426, IMG submission 179875) | Seawater microbial communities from Saanich Inlet, British Columbia, Canada - SI_118_April2016_10_MG | ecosystem: Environmental > Aquatic > Marine > Inlet | place: Canada: British... | reverse complement strand
CCAACTAAAAAGTTAGCAGTAGCTTGCGGGTAATAACCTGCTCCATCTCCAGTAATTGTATTGCCATTTCCATCTGGGTAATCATAGGTATAATAATATCCTCTATCTACATATTCCGTATTAAAAACATTATTAATCAAACCAGAAATCACAATTGCATCAAATATGTTTTTTGTTTCAATTTCATACACAAAATTTAAATCGCTTGTGAAATAGCTTTTCAAGACATCTAAGTCTGTTACATTACTATTTAAATTACTCATATACTGATCTCCTACAAATTTTGATAAAAAGGAAATTTGGAATTTATCTGTAGGTTTATATATAAGCATATTTCCAACGATTATATTGGGCGAAAATGACCCGATGGCTCGGATATGAGTAAAAACAAGAGTGCTAGCGCGGAATTGTATTCCGTGTCGTTACGAGCCAGCCTGAGGCAGGAAGGTAAGAAAACAAGAAATACAGAAAACGACTTTAAGCGATTGGGGTGTTTTGTAAAAAGTGCACTAGTTACAAACTATCCAGAGCAGAGATAACCCAAGTGTTCTGTAATTGGTTTTTTCTTACTGAAAAGAATCACTCAAACAGATATTTATCAATAATGTTACTACAAAAAAATATCACTTACCCTATACCGTTAGTTTTTACCATTAAAGTGAACTTTCCTGAAATAGGTTGACTAAAAATTAATCATTTAATTAACAAAAATATAATAACCATTAGCCTCTAATAATTATTATCCCTATAAACAGTGATGCGAAAGACCTCTTCTTTTAAATGGATATGAATAATTGAATTTTTTTCATATATTTGAAGTGAAGAAGAATAAAATTGCTACCCCTAAATGTAACACGTAAAATCTTTACAAAAAACGACCCAATAATTAGGTCATATTTGCTTGTGAAAAAATTAATTCTAAATATATTAAATAAACTAAACCTCAAAACCAATATGAACAAATTATCACTTCCGTTTGCTATTGTAGCAATACTTTTATCATTAGGATTATTTCTATATGCTCAAAAATCATCAGAACTTGTGTATGTAGATGTTAACAAACTACTAGATGGTTATAAAAGAACCAAAGTAGTTCGAGCAGAATTTGAAGTTAAAGCAAAAACCTTACAATCTAATTTAGACAGTTTAGTGTCAGGATGGCAAAAAGAGTTGAAAGACTACGAAAAGAATAGATCTAAATTTTCAAAAAAAGAATTGGCTCTAAAACAAGAATTATTGGGTAATAAACAACAACAGATTAACAATTACCAGCAAGCTGTCCAGAAACAAATCAAGGAAGAAGATCAAAAAGCGACACAAACAGTCATTAATGATATCAATGATTATGTGAAGGAATATGGTAAGAAAAAAGGCTATAAAATTATTTTTGGTGCCAGTGGATCTGGTAATATCATGTATGCAGATAAAGCTAACGATTTAACAGAAAAAATATCAGAAGGTCTAAACAAAGAATTTGAAACCAATTAATAGTAAATAAAAAAATGAAAAAGATCTTTGGCATTATTATACTGTTTGTTTTTTTTAATTGTGGCTATTGTTTTAGCCAAGAGAAAGCATATACCTCTTCAAAGGAGAAAATATATAAGGATGCAAATTTCATTTATGAATTTCAAATACGAAATAAAGAGTCAAATATAAAACCTAAAAAAGAGGTCTCATACTTTTGGTATAAAAGCAAGACAATACACAGTTCTTTTTTTGATTATTCTGGAAAACTCCTTCACGGAGACTATGTAAAATTAGAAAAAAATACCAGTCAGTTACTTGAAAAAGGAACCTTTAAAAAAGGAATAAAAATTGGAGTCTGGAAAACATGGTATACTACTGGGATATTAAAAACAAACGAGTCTTGGAAAGATGGTTTCAAACATGGAACATATGAAGAATATAATAAAAAAGGGCTCCTTGTTCAAAGAGGAAATTATAAAAAAGGTCTAAAAAAAGGCAGGTGGAAATATCCCATTCAAAAAAAAGAGGTTAGGTACAAAAATGATATTATAATAACAGCAAAAAAAAGATCCTTTTGGAGAAAAATAATTCCTAAATAAGAATATTAATTAAAAAATGAAAAATACCCCCCTTATTATAATTGCTATGTTACTTGTTTCATGTGCTTCAAAAAACTTTGAAAGTGAACAAGACCTATGGGCATATCTCAAAAACCCAGAAAATAACTATGTATACCAAAAAAATATACATGGGTACAATTTTTCTTTGCTTTATAAGCCAACAGATCTCTTAGTAAAACAAGAACTTTCTGATGATTTAACAGAAGATAAAAAAGATGAAAAAATTAGAGGTCTCAGAGAAAAATATGGTAAATACATCTATTTGTCTTTATCCATGTCTAAAAACGGACAAGAATTACTAAGTAATACTCCAAAAAACAGACAAGAATTTGGTGCTATGGTAAACCAACTAGCGTTTGGCATGGGAAATAAAGTACATCTATTTACACCTCAAAAAGATACAATTGCATTATTAGATTATAATTATCCAAGAATGTACGGGATGAGCCAATCTACCAATATATTGTTTGTATATCCTAGAGATGAAAAATCTTTAGAAGGTGAATATCTAAATTTCTCCATTGAAGATTTAGGAACCTATACAGGAGAAGTAAGGTTTAAAATAAAGACTAATAAAATTAAAAACCAACCAACACTAACATTATGAAAAAATTAGTCACTTCTCTTATTTTATTGTTGTTTCTATTGGGAAATAACGGTACTTATGGGCAATTTAAACCTATAAAGCTTATTCTAAAAAGTGGTGACTCATTAACTGGTTTGGGGAAATTTAGTAGAGGGAAAAAAGTTAAATTCAAAAAAAACAAGGCATCTAAGGCTGTAAAATATAATTTCAAGAATTTAAAAAGAGTACAAATATATGATGAAGATGAAATAATAAACTATGTATATCTTAAAAAGAAAGGGAAGAAAATTTTTCGTTTTTACAAAGAATTAGTTCGTGGAGAAGTTTCATTATATAAAATTGTTGTGATTGGAAGTGCTGGTGGTTATGGTGCAGTAGGACACCCAGGAGTACCTTCAGGAATACGAGCAGGAGATTCTTTTAGTTTTGTAAAGTACTTTATTAAAAGAAAAGAAGATAATGGAGTAACTCGATTTTGGGAAGAAAGTATCTTCTCAAAAAGTTTTAAAAAAGCTGCATTAGATTATTTTTATGACTGTAAAATAATAGTAGAAAAAGTAAAGAAAAAAGAATATAAAGTTGACAATATAGTAGAGATGGTAGAATATTATAATACTAAATGTCATATTAACAAAAACAATTAAATAAATTCACTATGATAAAAGGTAAAATGAATAGAAAAATAATTGCAGTTTTTCTCACATTAAATTTTTTAACTACGCTATTGCCTTTCAATGCAATCTATGCTAGTAACAATGGTCCTAATGCACCTGAAGCAGCTGGTTTTGAACCAGTTTCAGCAACAGATATGGTTAATTTATCTTCTGGAGATATGGCATATGTACTGCCTCTATTAGATATAGACGGATTTCCCGTAACATTATCCTATCATGCAGGTATTCCAATGGATATGGAATCTTCATGGATAGGATTGGGTTGGAATATTAATACAGGAGCTATTTCAAGAGGAGTGGTAGCTACACCTGACGATTGGAAACAAGGTCGAAGATTAAGTTTAACATATTTATATGGTGAACAAAAAAGTTATACTGTAAACGTTGGTATTGGAATCAGAAAAGCAGCAGAAGTAGGAGTGGGTCTTTCTTGGGGTCCTAACAAAGCAATCTCAGGATCAGTTTCAGCTGGGGTTGGGCCAATCTCAATAACTGCAGATACAAATGGAGGTGTGGGTATTTCTTTAAACCCTAGAGCTTTATTAAAAGAAGGATTAGGTTTTGGAGGAGCTTTTGATAAAATTCCTAAAGAAGGAGGGGACGCTAGCCCATTTGGGAGTTCATTATCGTACAGTAATAAAGGAGGTTTCTCTGCTAGTGCAAGAGGAAGTATTGGAGGTTCCTCAAAAGGTCTAAATGCAGGAATGGGCATCTCTGTTTCGGGCCAAGGAATTGGCGCTTCTTTTTCAGTTGGCTATAGTAATGGGGTTACAAATGGAACAAATGCAATAGGAGGTAATGGTTCTATGAGTATGAATAGTTTTAGTGCAGGTGATTTTAGTTACAATACTAAAGGAATTTACTTACCTATTACTATTGGGATTTTAAATTTTGGTTTTGGGTATCAAAAAACTGAAATAGAATTGGATCAAGCATATAATAAATATGTATACGGTAGTTTATATCATAATCAGCCATATTTATATAGTGATGCCACTAATGGTAATCCAATAGGCGAATCAAAACCAGATAATACTTTTATAGATTACCAAAAAAGAAGTGTTTTTGGAGATGCTTATGAGCAGGTAATTCCTCAAAAGGAAGCAGATTTTATTTCTGATTATAGAAATCAGAAAGAGAAATTAAATTTCACATTTGCAGGATATGATTCATATTCTATTAATGCAACTGGTGTTGGTGGTGCATTAAGACCTATTATTGGACAGAATTCAGTGATTATGGGCGGAGGTTATGATGGTCCCTCTACAAATGATGGAAACAAAAAAATGAAAGTTTTTTATCATAATTCTAGTAATTCATTGAGAACAACTAAATCTATAGCTAATAATAATTTACATTTTGTTTTAGATGGACAGGTAACAGAAAATGCAAATATGTATGATGAGAGCATTAAAAATTCATATTATTCTAATAATTTGAGTTTTGGGGATTTTATTAATCAAGGAACTTCAATTAATTACAGACCTAAATCTGGTTCTTATGTAGAGGTATTTACAAATGAACAAATAGATAATGGGGCAAATATTATCAATTCATCTGCCTCCTATAATTCATCAGGTTCTTTACAAAAAAGAAGTGATTTAGGATACCAGAATGAGGGTATTGGAGCTTATAGGATAACCACACCCGACGGAAAAACATATCACTTTTCCCAACCAGTGTATCAATATGAGCAGATTCAACACAATTACTTAAGTTTTGAAGGGGTAAGTGATGCTAGTAAATACAATTCATCTAGTAAAAGAGAAGCTACCCCCTATGCTACACATTGGTTATTAACCGCTATTACTGGTCCTGACTTTATAGATAATGGCGATAATTTTCCAGACAAAGATGATCTTGGATACTGGGTTCGATTAGAATATGGTCAATGGTCAAGTGCCTATGCATGGAGAAGTCCTTATGATACTAAAATGTACACAGAAGATGGTGTTAGAAAAACATATTCTACTTACATAGATAATGAAGTTGAAAAATCTGACAAAGGATACTTTCTTCAGGGAAGAAAAGATTTGTATTATTTAGATAAAATTGTTTCTAAAGAACAGGTAGCTTATTTTGTAAAAGACCTAAGATATGACGCTATAGGAACCGATGCAGATTATGCTTTTGGCTTAACAGAATATTCCCAAGGAACCAATATACCTCCTAATTTTTTTGATGATAAACTTATAGGTAATGGTATTAATAATACACTGGCAATTGAAAATGCGAAATATGACAAAGAATACCAATTAAAATTAGATAAAATAGTGATTACTAAAAATGAAAATATTGTGACCACTAACCCAAATCAATCAAGTTTTAAAGGTTTGACGTCGGTTACAAAAGATAATAGATATATTGTAGGAGGAATAATTCATGAAGAATTAGGTTCAAATGCAAGAAAACATAAATTACACCAAAGTAATAAAGTTATAGATGTAGATGACTTTCAAAATTTTGATTATAGTAAAGCTTCTAAAGTAGTTAAATTTAATTCTAATTATAGTTTAGCTCCTCTAACACCCAGCTCAGAACATCCTAACAATCCTTCTAAAGGACGTTTAACATTAAACTCACTTAAATTTTATGGAAGAGGAATTGTTAATGACGCAAATGAAAGTGAACTATTTAATTATATGCCAGGGTATGTTTTTGAATATGAAAACCCAAGCGCGCCCTATACAGAAGATGCCTTGGTAGATGCAACTGACCCCTATGGTAATTCCTATAAAAAATATGAAAGAGCTAAAAAAGACAACTGGGGTTTTCGAAATGATACCATCAATGGGAAGAATACAGTCGATGCATGGAGTTTGAACAAAATTACAACTCCTCAGGGAAGTACTATTGAAATTGCTTATGAGGAAGATGATTTTAAAATTGAAGCTTTTACAAGGAATTATTGGAAAAAGAATCTAATGTATAGAGTATATGACCTTGACGCTAATCATTACAAAGTTGAAATTATAAATGATATTGATAATAATAGTCAAACTCATTCTAATTTCTCTGATTATTTTGAAGAAGGTTAACCTGTGATGTTAGATTTATTTTTATGTAGAAAATGGAACTCATCAGGAGCAAGAGCAAAGATACGTTTTGATGTTAATCCAAATGATTACAGTGAAATACTTAGTATTACTCCTGCAAATGGAAATATTTTAAATAAATTAGAAATAAAAGTAAGAAAAAGAGATGGGATGTTTGAGGCTAACAGATCAATAGCTGTCTTACATGAAGGTTATTATACTAACAGAGAAGATGGATGGTATTCCCCAGACGGAAATGATGGACCAAATATCTTTAAACCCAAACCTAGAGGTATTTGTCCAGATGACCCTGGTCTTAGTGCAGATCACTGGTCTATGAAATATACCCTACTAGCCAATAAAGTAGCACCAGGTACAAGTGGTGGTGGACTTAGAGTAAAGGAAATAACGGTAAGAGATGAGCAAAATAATCGTTACGTAACTGAATATGATTACAATGATCCAAATACTGGAAGCACATCTGGAATTACCTCATTTAATCCAACCTATGGAGAAGTATTTGTTCCTTATCAAAATGAATTGCCAGGGCCAGGAGTAATGTATGAATGGGTAACAATGAAAGCTTATGGCTTTCAAGGCAATACAAAAAAGTTAAATACGAGTATGAGATATCGCTATTATACACTTCAGCCCGTTTGGGATATATTTAATCCAAATATAGACATGAAAGATATAGATGGAAATTCAATTTTTAAAACAACGGTATTAGATAAATCTGGATCTTTGACTAGTCAAAACAAAATAACTGCAAAAACAATTGATATTCAAAAAAATCTGAGTAAAATAGGTCAACTAATTTCTACTGAAGAACTTAATTCATTTGATCAATTACTCAACAAAACGGGCTATAATTATGCGCCAAGAAAAGGCGAATTAAGAGAAACATTTTCGTCTATGAAATCTGTGTTTAATTTTTCTTTAGATGATGAAGGCAATATTCAAAACGATGCTAATGGAGAATTGAAACAACGCTACATAGCTCTTTCATCTAAATCTGAGAAAGTAAATGTGTTAAAAAGTATTGATAATTATGCAATGTCAAGTAAAACATCAGTTAGATATGAAGACCCTGATCCTTACTTAGGAACCTTTTTAACATCCATAAAAAGTATGGCCGATGGAACCGAAATAAAAGAAACAAAATTTCCAGCGTATAATTACTATTCGGAAATGGGTTCTAAAATATTGAATTCAAGTTATAAAAACATGCTTACTCAACAAGCCATGAATATTTCATCAGTAAAGTTGAATTCTCAATGGAAAACAATCAATGCTAATATTACTACGTGGAATAATGATTGGATCTATAGAGATGAATCTGGTATAGAATCATCTCCTACAAATATGAACGAGAAAATCTGGCGAAAGCATAAAAATTTTGTTTGGAAAGAGCAAATAAACCCTGACGGGACCTACAATACAAATATAAATGATATTGCAGATTATTTTAACTGGGGTACAGGATCACCAACTAATAATAACTGGCAAAATATATCAGAAATAACTAGGTACACAAACTATTCTTCTCCAATTGAAACAAAAGATATTAATGGAAACTTTGCATCCTCTAAAATGGCAGACAATTGGAGTAAAACTATTGCTTCAGGAAATGCTCGTTATCCAGAAATGTATTACTCTGGTGCAGAGCATATTTTATCTGGGAATAATTTTGAAGGTGAAATAGAAGGAGCTAATTATAGAACATCTACTAAAACACATACCGGGGATTATGCAATTAAATTAACAAGTTCTTCTCAAAAAGGATTTAGAGTTACAGGTAGTGTAGGTGCTAATTATAATGATTTAAGTAAAGATTTTAGACCAGGAACTTACAAAGTATCTGTATGGATTGACAATGGGATTAAACTAAGCGACCGAATTGATTTGATAGTTAATGGAGTGGCTAAACAACCTTCTGAAAAAGTGTATTCAGGCAATTGGGCTTTGTTTAACTACTATATTAAGCTAAACGCTAATTCTAATGTAGATATTTACTTTAAAAATAAAGATTATAATTATGGTATTTATTTTGATGATTTTAGGATGCATCCTGTATCATCGAGTATTAATAGTTATGTATATGACCAGAAAACAGATGAGCTGATATCAATTTTAGATGCCAATAACCTAGCAATAAAATATGAATATGATAAAGCTGGAAGGCTCATAAAAATTTATAACGAGTTTTCTCCGGAAGGCTTTAAACTAGTACAGGATTTCAATTACAACTATAAAAATCAATAACGCCATGAAAAAGAAAATAACTCTTATAGCAATATTCTTGCTAATATGTGTGGTTAGCTATGGGCAAAATTCATATAATTTAAATGAAGACAGAAACTGGATTACTAGCACATCTTATGACTTAAATGGAAATATTACTTCAACTGGGGTCTCCTATTTTAATTTACTAGGTAAAGCAACTCAAAGTCATTCATTAGATCTTAAAACTGGTAAAATATGGGTAAATGAAGTGAGATATGACGAGTTTGGAAGACCTGTTTTTAATACATTAAGTGCACCTGTTGGAAATACCTACGGGTATAGGTCTGATTTTATTAAAAAAAGTGATGGAACTTTATTTTCTCAAACAGATCTTTTTAATTTAACTGATAGTAATTCATCTGTAAATATAGGAGCTTTTTCCAATACACTTGGGTGGTATTACAGTAGTAACAATACATCAGAGCTATATCAAGATGTTACTTCTTTTCCATACAGCAGAACTGTATTCAGTAAATTAAGTCCAGGGAATGGTCTTCGTAATCTTGGTGGTAAAAAGATAACATCTACAACTACTAATTCTCAAGAATGGATACAAAGTTATTCCTTTAATATGCCCATGGCACAAGAATTATTTTATGCTTTTGGTCTCAATCATTTTCCAGAGAGAGATCAAATAGCCGAGAAAAGTAATTATAATAGGCCTATTGAAATAAATTACCAAGATGGGTACTGGTTGTATGATTTTAAGAGATGTGACGGAACTGGAGAAACATTTAGCAACCTTCAATTAATGGATAATTATGAATTAACATTAAATGCCATCTATAAATTATTAATTAATACAAACGGAGTTATAAATGAGGGATATTTTAAAGTTACAAACAGACGATTTTTTGATACTGGAGGAGGTGATGATGAAGAACCTCAAAGAAATTTTGGAGTTGATAATTTTGGTGTAACTAAAGTATCTTTAATAGATAGGACATCGGCTTACTTATGTCCTAATGGTAGACCTTATTATGTAAAAGGGCACAAAACAGTTGTAAGAGATGTTAACGGAATAGAATCTGTTATTTTTAAAGATAGTGATGGTAGAGTTTTGGCTGCTGCTCGAAGTGGAAATGAAGATAATACAACAAGAAAAAAATACAAAGTTCTTTCCCCTATTGGAGAACAAGGCTATGTAGATATTCATATTCCTGTAGGTTGTGATGGAACTGTTTATTTTAAAGGACCAAATTCTTCAAGGTATAAAATCTATAATCTAATTACAGATCTTCCTGTACCAGGAAAAGAAAATATTAGCGTAAGTACCTTTTTAAATGCTGGAATGTATCGAATTGAGGAAATTAGTACTCAGGAATATCATAAAAATGAAAATCCAATTACCATAATATCAGGAAATATTATCCGTTTATTCAATACAAGTTATAATATTGGGATAGAATATTATGTAAATTATTACGATTATAGCCTCAATGAATATGATAAAGCAGGTAGGCTTATTAAATCTATACAGCCACTTGGTTTTGATGATACTTTAAATCTAGAATCTTCTAGAAATCATGAGCTAACCTCCACCTTTAACTACAATTCATTAGGGCAATTACTCAGCACTACCAGTCCAGACGAAGGTACCTCAAATTTTAAATACAGAGAAGACGGTCAAATACGTTTTTCACAAAATAGCAAACAAGCCTTGGTAAATGAATTTTCTTATACCAATTACGATGAATTTGGACGTCCGCTAGAAAGTGGTGTAGCACAAGGAAATTTTCATACGTTAGATGGTCAAAACTCTTCTGTTACAGGAAACAAAGAACAACATTTTACAGCATATGATTATTTAAGTGATGATCACAAAACAATTCTAGAAAATATGTTACATACAGATTATCACAATCCTAGCTTTTTGGCCAGTAATGTGGCAACAACCTGGAATACAGACCAAAATGGAACCCAACAATCACAAACTTTTTACAGTTATGATCTTTATGGAAGAGTGCAATGGATGGTTCAAAACCTAGAAGGTTTGGGAGTAAAAACCATTGATTATGAGTATGACCCTGTTACCAGCCAAGTGCTAAAAGTAATTTATCAAAAACACAATCTAGACGAACTATTTGTTCACAAATATAGCTATAATACCACCCAAGAATTGGTGCAAGTACAAACTTCTACAGACAATGTAAATTTTACAACCCATGCAGACTATAATTATTATGAAACAGGGGCATTAAAACGTGTAGAATTGGCAGAAGGCATCCAAGGAATAGACTATGTTTATAACTTAGCGGGGCAACTAAAGGCTATTAATCATCCAAATTTAACTAGTGAAGACGATCCTGGACAAGACTCAAATGATTTGTTTGGAATGACCCTAGACTATCATACAGGAGATTATCATAGGAATTCTAATTTTTCTTTGCTAAATTCGGGAGACAATCAATACAATGGAAATATTAAAGGAATGACTTGGAAAACCCAGTTTGGAAACACAGAAAACCCTTTCCAATACACCTATCAATACAACCGAAATAACTGGCTTACAGAAGCCAGTTTTAATGGCAATGGCAACCAGCAAGGGCCTGCTGCAGACCTTGTTTTAGATGGTATTATTACAAGTTCACAAAATGTAGAAGCTACCAACAGCATTAGGCTACTTCCAGGTTTTGAAGTTACCAGCGGTGTAGAATTTACAGCAAGTATCCAAGAAAATTCTGGGGGAGATTTTGGCACAACCGATTATAAAGTATTTGGTATTACCTATGATGCCAATGGAAACATTCAAACCCTTAACAGAAATAAAAATACAGAAAATAGCTCTAACCGTATGGATGAGCTAAGCTATCAATACAAAACAGACAAACCCAACCAACTCAAACGAATAGACGATGCTGTTACCATAGAAACCAATGCCAATGATATTAAAGACCAAACTACAGAAAACAATTATATTTATAATAGCATTGGGCAACTTGTAGAAAATATAGACGAATCTGTAAAGTATCAATACAACGCCAGTGGTTTGGTAACCAAAGTATTAAAAGACAATCAGGTTTTAGTAAAATTTATGTATAACGATAAAGGCTTTCGGTTAAAAAAAGAAAGCTATTCATTGGGTAGTTTAAGCAAAACCACCTATTATGTAAGAGATGCTTCTGGAAACCCTTTATCAATTATTGATGTGCCCTCAGGATCAAAACCTACAAATTCAGAAGAACTCCCCATTTATGGGGCTAGTAGATTGGGTATTTATAACAGAGCAAGTAATACGAGTGTATACCAACTTACAGATCATTTAGGGAACGTTAGAGCAGTTATTGCAAAAGACGGGGCAGGCAATGCTGCAGCGCTTGTTCATGCTACCGACTACTATCCTGGCGGGATGGCGATGCCAAACAGAAATATCGTTGGAGATTATCGCTACAGTTTTCAAGGACAAGAGAAGGATGCGGAGACTGGAAAAGTGGCGTTCGAACTACGATTATATGACCCAAGAATAAACCGTTGGTTAACTACAGACCCAGCAGGACAATACCATTCTCCTTATATGGCAATGGGAAATAACCCAGTTAGTAGAGTTGACCCTGATGGTGGAGAGGACAATCCAGTTTATGGAGCTAATGGAGAAGGTTTTTTAGGAACTACAGAGAGTGGATTACAAGGAGAAGCCATAATAATGGATGCAGCAAATTTTACACAAGGAATGTCTGATGCAAGTGCGTTAAATGTGGGAACATTATTTAGTAATCTTAATAGTCTTCAAAACTTTAAGTTTATGGGGAGCAATTATGGACACTGGAAAGGTTTAAAATATAGACCAGATTGGGATGGTTTTGTTTCTATAGCAGAAGGAGATGCTTGGGCAAAAGCTCATCCTAATGCTTTACAGAATGTAACAGCAGATAACTCGCTTTACATTAATAGTGCAAAATTAAATTTTGGAAACCTTTCAGCCTCTGAATTTGCAGAAGTAAATGTTCTAACGAAAGTTAATTTATTTAATGTCGGAAATACATTAAATACTAACTCAACTACAAGAGCTACGACTTATGCTTTAGGTCGTGTAAATATGATATTAGTTCATAGAGGTTTAAAAAAGGTAACAATCGTAAATGATGATGCTACAGATTATGATTGGAATACAGGAGGTGATTTTGCAAGAGATGTAATTATTAGAGGGAATAACGCTATAAAAGGATTAAATAACTCTCACGGTTTTCGTGCGAGATATTATGGTACAGGTTTTTTAAATAACTAAATTATTTAGGATGAAAAATATAATATATCTATTTTGTTTTTTGTTTTTATTATCTTTTACTTCTTGTGATTCTTTTTGTTTGGGAGGAAAAGAAAAAAAATTAGGTAATAATTTTAGATTGATTAATGAAGATATATATAACGTTTATATATTGTATTGTACATCAAAGGGATGTTGTGATACTGGGTTTTCTGTGATTCCTTCAAAAATCGAAAAATTTAATTATAACAATAAATGGATTATAGCGAAATCTGTAAACAAAGATAGATTAGATAATTACTGGATTGTAAATAAAGATTTTGAAGTTGATTTAAGTAATTGCGATAACATCAGTTGCGATAGCATTATCAAGTCAAATATTTTCGGGCCTTTTAACCGTTCTGAATTTAAAGAAAAGAAGAGTGTATTAAAAATAAATATAGATTTGAAATAGCAATTTTAAAATATAAAAAAAGAGCCTTGATTGGCTCTTTTTTATGAATACGCCAATCTCGCTTTAGCATCTCTAATCATCGCACCCGTACTCTTTTGAAGTAAAGAGTTTAAAAGATAGTAAAACTCAATTCTTTTCGGAAATTAATTTACTGGAATATTCTAAATCTACAGATAGTATTTATAATTATTTAAATGAACTTGTTAATTTAAAAAGAACAACTTTTTTGAGAGGCAAACATATGAATTTAAAAATTAGAAGAATATCATATGATTTAGATACGTTAAACTTGTCTAATTCAAACCCGATGGCGCGGATATGAGCCCACACAAGTGCTAACCCGATGGCGCGGATATGTAACACAGTGCTAGCGCGGAAATGTTTTCCGTGCCGTAAAGAGTAAGAAAAAGAGAGATTTTTTGTAACTTGTAAAAAAAACATGTCTACAAAATACAAAGCTACCGTTGTTGGAGAGGCTTATTTTATAACGATAACCACAGTAGGTTGGGTAGATGTATTTACACGATTACAACAGCGATATATTTTAATAGATTCTTTAAAATATTGTCAAAAAGAGAGAGGATTAGAAATCTACGCATATTGCATAATGTCTAGTCATATACATTTACTGTGTAAGGGTTTAGAAAGTGAAACATTAGCAAGTATTATTAGAGATTTTAAAAAATTTACTTCAAAAAAGATTGTACAAACAATAATAGAATTTCCAGAAAGCAGAAGAGAATGGATGTTAGAATACTTTAAAGAAGCTTGTGTTCATTTAAAACGCAAACAGCAATATAAGGTTTGGCAAGATGGCTATCATGCAGAGCATATATATTCAAATAAATTTATAAAACAGAAGCTGAATTATATACATCAAAATCCAGTAATTGATAAAATAGTTTCATCTGCAGAAGATTATGTTTTTAGTTCAGCAAGAAATTATGCAGAATTGGATAATGAATTAGAAGTTATTAGATTAGAAGTGTTTTATTAAACGCACGGATTACAAATCCGCGCGATCGGATTATGCAGAATTGGATAATG
>Ga0233426_10002766_pt1 | contig 14377 bp, 12 predicted proteins | sample SI_118_April2016_6_FD_179875 | JGI IMG/M metagenome (GOLD analysis project Ga0233426, IMG submission 179875) | Seawater microbial communities from Saanich Inlet, British Columbia, Canada - SI_118_April2016_10_MG | ecosystem: Environmental > Aquatic > Marine > Inlet | place: Canada: British... | reverse complement strand
CTTTATCATCAACTTCAACAATTGCTGTGCCTGAGACAACGATCCAGTGCTCTGCTCTATGGTGATGCATTTGTTTTGAAAGCGATGCGCCCGGTTTAACAGTGATCCGCTTAACCTGATAACGATAACCTTCATCAACAGAATCGTATTTACCCCAGGGTCTGTGAACCTCTCTATGTAATAAATGTTCACTTCTACCTGTTTCTTTAAGATATGAAACAATATTTTTTACATTTTGAACTTTATCTTTATGCGCAACTAATATTGAATCTTTTGTGCCAACAATAACAAGGTCTTTAACACCAACAGTGGCCACAAATTGATTTTCAGATTGAACTAAGCAGTTTTCTGAATCAATATTTTTTATGTCTCCAATATTAACGTTGTTATGTTCGTCTTTATCTAACACTTCCCAAAGCGCAGAAAAAGAGCCCACATCACTCCAACCAATATCTACTGGTAACACCTTTCCTTTTTTAGTTTTTTCCATTACGGCATAATCAATGGAATCATCAGGACACGCTTCAAAGTCAACTTTTTGAATACGAGTGAAATCTAGATCTAATTGAGCATTTTTAAATGATTGTTCTACTGCTTTAACCATTTCAGGATGGCCATTTTCTAATTCTTGCATATAAGTTTTTGCTTTGAAAACAAACATGCCTGAATTCCAAAAATAATCACCTGATGCTATATATGACCTTGCAGTAGCAAGATCAGGTTTTTCAACGAATTGTTTAATTGAAGGAATTGCTTCATTTGAGTTGTTAGCTTGAATATAGCCAAACCCTGTTTCTGGTGAAGTAGGAATGATGCCAAATGTCACTAAATTCCCTTCTTTTGCTTCATCAATAGCTTTTTCTATAGCCTTATTGAAAGCATCAACATTTTCTATCACATGGTCTGCTGGCAGTACAACCAAGATAGATTCCGAATCCTTTGCAAGCGCTGATAATGCAGCTAATGCTATAGCTGGCGCGGTATTTCTACCTATAGGTTCTAAGATAATTGATGTTGGTTTTATGCCTATATAATCAAATTGTTCAGCCAATATAAATCGGTGTGATTCATTACAAACTGCAATTGGTTGATTATAATTAGACAGCCGCATTGCTGTCTCTTGTAACATGGTATAGTTACTTGTTAATTTTAAAAATTGTTTAGGATAATGTTTACGAGAAAGAGGCCATAATCGCGTTCCTAAACCACCAGATAAAATTACGGGGTAAACAACTGACATTACTTGATTCCGTTCTATTATATTTTTTATTATGCAGTTAAGCCCTAAAAAAAGCTTAACTGCATGCAGTGTATATATTCTATCAAGTTAACCAATAAAATGAAATTATGAATAGCACCAAATGCCTATTTTTTTCTGATAATGTTCAGCAGTTCTTGGGTTTTCTCTTTCATCAAGGCGATATTGTTCTGAGTTTCTATATTCAAGCGCAGTAAAGGTTCAGTATTAGATTTACGCAGATTAAAGCGCCAAGTGTCAAATTCAATACTAATGCCATCAGTCGCATCAATTGATTTTGCCTTAGGTTTATATAGCTGAATTATTTCGTCAATCACTTTATCCGCATCTTCTACTATTGAGTTAATTTCTCCTGGAGAGGGATATGCTTCTATTCTTTCTTTAACAAGAGCGGATAATGACTTCCCTTTCACTGACACTAGCTCTGCAATGAGTAACCATGGGATCATGCCACTATCACAATAAGCAAAGTCTTTGAAATAATGATGTGCCGACATTTCACCACCGTAAACAGCATCCTCTTGTCTCATTCTTTCTTTGATAAAAGCATGTCCTGTTTTACATTGAATTGGTTCACCATTATTCTGCTTTACAATATCAATAGTGTTCCATGTCAACCTTGGATCATGAATGATTTTAGCTCCAGGTTGCTTTTGTAAAAATGCTTCCGCAAGTAAACCTACAATATAGTACCCTTCGATAAATTGCCCCTTTTCATCGAAAAGGAAACAACGATCAAAATCACCATCCCAAGCAATACCAAAATCAGCTTTATGTCGAATTACAGCATCAATTGTTGGTTGGCGATTTTCTGGTAGTAAAGGATTAGGAATACCATTAGGAAATGTAGGGTCTGGTTCATGATTAACTTTGATAAACGTAATAGGCACGTTTAACTCGTTAAATTTGCATTCCAAGGCATCAATGATATGTCCTGCAGCCCCATTACCTGAATTTACTACTAGATTTAACGGAGTAATTTTTGTTGGTGATATATAAGTCATTAAGTGGTCTATAAAGTCAGGAACTATATCTTTCTTTGTTAGTTTCCCTCGCTGTTCAGGCATTACAGTGGGAAATTTATTTAACTCAGCTAAACGTTTGATTTCATTTAAACCAGTATCGCCACTTATAGGTTTAGCATTTTCTTTAACTAATTTCATACCGTTATAGTCAATAGGGTTATGAGAAGCTGTTACTTCTACAGCTCCATCTATTGGTAGGTGAATAGCTGAAAAATAGACTTCCTCAGTACCCGTCATACCTAAATCAATTACATCGACACCAGAATCTAATAGACCATCAGATAAAGCTAGTTTTAAAGGTTCACTTGTAGCTCTGACATCACCGCCAACTGCAATAGCTCTAGGTTGTAAAAATTCGCCGTAAGCTCTACCAATACGATAAGCAATATCTTCATTTAATTCAGTGCCTAACTGCCCCCTAATATCGTACGCTTTAAAACAAGTTAATATATCCAATTTTTCTTCCTATTAGTTATTTTGGGAATTATATAAAAAAATTTAATAATGGTGAGTTCTTAGAATGAAAAAACTATCAAAGGGGTATTTAGCTTAAAGTTTTTTTCTTTTATGCATTGCAATTAATATTTCTGCCTCTGCATGCGGTAATTCACATTCACGAACAAGTTCGTCAACATCAGCCCCTAATTTCACCATTTTTTGTGCCCGACTATATAGCTTATCTTCGGGTTGCTGTTGCTGAATCTGAGCAATATTTTCATTTAATAGGGTAAGTTTGTCTTGCAATACTTTGATACGATGTTCAAGTTGTTGGCTAATTTGTTGATGTTCAAGCTGCCAAGTTTGAAGTGCTTTATCTTTATTATTTAAATCTAATTGCTGTTGCTGAGTATTAATTTTTAATTCATTAATAATAAACTCATAGCTTTCAATTTGAGTTTCTAACGCGTTAAAGCGAGCATTGCTTTTTTTATGATTAAATAAAATGAGTATGTATAAAATTAAAACTATTGTTATAAAAACAATACTATAGGTCATCATAACATCCATAGATACAACTTCTTTAAAACATACTCATTTCGAAGGCTCTTATTAAGCGTAAAAGCCTTACTTTTTAGAACTGTTTCAATTCATCCCATTCATCATCAGATAACAATTTATTCAAATCAACTAAGATAAGTAGCTCGCCATCTCTGTTCGATACACCTTGAATGAATTTTGCACTTTCATCATTACCAACATTTGGCGCAATATCTATTTCAGAGGCTCTTAAATAAACAACTTCAGCAACACTGTCTACTAAAATTCCAATCACCTGTTTCTCAGATTCAATGATTACAATTCGTGTATTGTCGGTTAAATCTGAAGATTCGAGACCAAAGCGAGAACGTGTATCAATTACAGTGACAACATTACCACGTAAATTAATAATCCCTAATACATACAATGGAGCACCTGGAACAGGTGCTATTTCGGTATAACGCAATACTTCTTGTACTTGCATTACATTAATACCGTATGTTTCACTATCTAATTTAAATGTTACCCATTGAAGTACTTCATCGTTGGTATCAACATTATCACTTGCACTGCGTCTTTCATCAGACATACCGCTTGCCTCTTAAAGTTATTCACTTTTATACTAGATTATTATTAATATAGTCTATCGTTCAACTTTTTAATATTAATTCTATAAATATTAATGTGTTGACTGATTTATATTTGCACCTTCTTCAAGCATATGAATTAATGCGTCAACATCTAACAACGCACACATACGCTCTTTTACTAAACCAGCTAGCCAAGGCCTTTTTTGTGAGCCTTCTAGCCACTTAACATCTTCGTGATTTAATGTAACCGTATCAATTAAGTTTTCGGCCATCAATCCCCAATGGCTATTATTTAGCATGATGATATATTGATAGTTTAGCGAATCTTTCAACGTTTGGTTACATTTTTCTGGCATTACCCATAATGCTGTATCTACAACATTAATTTTTTCTTCTCTATGGAGCATAACTCCGCTGAACCAATCGGGTTTTCCCACTAGACTATTAATTTTTTCTACATTATGAATACCACCTAATTCAATTAGAGGTACGGCAACAATTAAACCTGCAACATCAAAAAACATAGCTTGAAAGCTACCTTTTCGATAATCTTTATCAGGGTCGACCTTAAATTCTGCTAAGCTTTTTTTAGTTTGAATCAGTGGTTCTTTTTCAATCTCTACTTCAGTTTTTACTTCAACTTTAGGTAAGGTTTTAACTTCGGTTTTCAGTTTAGGTGGAGCAATTATTTTGTTTTCTGATTTTACCGAAGTAACAACATCAAGTTTCGAGTCCTCTATCTTATTAGCGACACTTGCTTGCTGTAATAATTTATCAAGCTTTGCTTTTTCTAATGACTGAGTAACCAATTCACTATCGGGTTTTAAACTGACTTCCTCTTCTGTCATTAATTCTGACAGATAGTTTTGCATTAATTTTTGGCTAGCAGCTAATGGTTTTTTCATGAATAATTAGCTCTTTATTTTCTGAAGTTTAATGAGATAGTCTAGCAAATTCTTATAAGCCAATACGCCACGGCTTGAAGGCGAATAATCTGATGGTACTCTTTGAATATTACTCGCATTTCTAAAATTAGTATCAATTGGCACAACACCATTCCAAACAGCATCACCATAAAGATCTTGTAGTTTCTTATATGCAAGAAGAGAAGCTTTTGTTCTTTTATCAAACATTGTAGGGATTATGGTATAAATAAAAGGCTTTTGCTGTTCCCCTTGCATTATCTCCATAGTTTTCATCATTCGATCTAAACCTTTTAATGCTAAAAATTCAGTTTGAACTGGAACAATAATTCTATCGGATGCTACAAGCGCATTTACCATAAGTACTCCTAACACAGGAGGGCAATCCATTAGAACATAATCGTATTCATCTGAAAGCTTTTGAACGGCTTTTTTAAGTACAAGTCCCATACCACCTTTAGTGCCTAAAGATCGATCTAAAGTAGCCAATCCCATTGTGGCAGGTAATATATCAATATTTTTATAAGCAGTAGGACAAAGAGTTTGCATGATTTGTTCTTTCGTAGGCACCTGAACGAATAAATCATAAACACTCAATTCAAGGTCTTCTGACTCAATGCCAAAATAGTAACTTAGAGAAGCATGCGGATCAGTATCAACTAATAAGACCCTTTTTCCACGTTCGGCTAACAAACCACCTAATGAGATAGTTGAAGTAGTTTTACCTACACCACCTTTTTGATTTGCTATTGTCCAAACAACCAAAAGTTCACCTATAAAGTTATTAAATCAATAAAAAGATTAAAGCTACTTGTGCTGTATCTCTTTTAAGATAGCCTTGGAAAATTCAAGTAAAGGTAATTCAAGTGATGAAATCCCAGCGTTTGCTACCGCTTGAGGCATGCCATATACGACACATGATTCCTCATCCTGAGACCATATTACAGAACCGTTACTTTTTAACATTCTTGAGCCATCACGCCCATCCGACCCCATCCCTGTCAGTATTATAGCTAAAACATTATCAGAAAATATTTTTGCTGTAGAACCAAAAGTTATATCAACACTTGGTTTAAACGCGATTCGCGCTGAATCATCTTCTAAAATTTTAATTCTAGCATTAGACTCTTTACCCTCTAATACCATTTGCTTACCGCCAGGTGCTAAATAAGCGCAACCAGCTTTAAGTACATCGCCATCCTCCGCTTCTTTCACAGAAATTTCACACAGTGAATCAAGCCGACTTGCAAAAGCCTTAGTAAAGGCTGCAGGCATATGCTGAACCATTAAAATAGGTAAAGCAAAATCACTTGGTAATTGTGTTAATATTTTTTGCAAGGCGACTGGACCGCCAGTTGAGGTACCTATAGCAAGTAATTTATAAGATTTCCCTGAAGTTTTATTTAGAGACGTTGTTCTTTGTAAGGGGTGTCGAACTTCATTCGCTTTATTTTCAACTACTTGGCTTTTATTTCTGATACTTCTTAAAGAGGGAGTTTCTTGCTTAAGACTTGGGCGCGCTATTCTTCCACCTTTCTTACTCGCCAGCTCTAACACTCGTTGTTTTAACACACTGCCAGCATCACCGGAAGTTTTTGCAATTTCATTAAACTTTTTAGGTAAAAAATCCAATGCTCCAGCATCTAAAGCTTCTAAAGTTGCTTTTGCACCTTGATGTGTCAAAGAGGAGAACATTAATATGGAAGTTGGTGAGTTAGCCATAATCTGCTTAACGGCTTCAATTCCATTAAGCAGCGGCATTTCAATGTCCATTGTAATTACATCAGGTTTTAACTCTTTTGCTTTTTTAACCGCCTCAATGCCATTCACTGCAACATCAATTACCGTTAAGTTTCTATCACTATTAATGATATCGCTAACTCTACGGCGAAAAAAACTTGAGTCGTCAACAACCAAAACCTTATAGGCCATTTATAATCTCTTTAAACTTGCTTAATTAGCAATTATGAACGCAATTTTTTATTTACAATGGATTTTTTTGCGTAATACTTCAGCATACTCGGAACATCAATTATAAGTGCAATACCACCATCACTCGTAATAGTCGCCCCGGCCATACCTGGAGTGCCGTGTAACAGTCTGTCTAAAGGTTTAATTACAACCTCTTCTTGACCAATTAAACTATCAACAACAAAACCAATCTGTTGAGCACCTAACTGAACAATGACAACATGCCCTTTATCTTTAGGTTTATCATTACATCCCTTCACTAACCATTGATCTAAGTAAAACAACGGTATTGCTTTTTCTCTAACAATAATGGTGAGTTGACCATCCACTAAATTAGTATTGGTTAAATCTAAATGGAATATTTCATTTACGCCAGCAAGAGGTAATGCAAAAGTTTGCTCACCAACAATAACCATTAATGTAGGTAAAATAGCTAAGGTTAATGGTACTTTAATTTCAAGAACAGTACCCACACCCATTTCAGAATCAATATTTACCGTACCATTTAATTGTGTGATTTTTGTTTTAACCACATCCATTCCAACGCCACGCCCAGAGACTTCTGAAATTTCAGTTTTAGTCGAAAACCCGGGAGCAAAGATTAAATTAAACGCATCTGAATCTGACATTCGATTTGCGGCATCAGCATCTAACACACCTCTTTCAATGGCAATCTCTTTTAACTTTTCAGCATTCATTCCCGCGCCATCATCTCTGATAGTTAATAAGATATGATCACCTTCTTGAGATGCAGACAGTACAACGGTTCCTTCTCTAGGTTTACCCGTTGCTTCTCTTTTATCAGGTTCTTCAATGCCATGGTCAACAGAATTTCGCACTAAATGCACAAGCGGGTCAGCTAATGCCTCAACTAAATTCTTATCTAAATCTGTTTCTTCACCTTCAAGAATTAACTTTATTTCTTTGTTTAAACTTCTTGCTAAGTCACGAACAACTCGAGGGAATCGACCAAATACTTTCTTAATTGGCTGCATACGCGTTTTCATTACAGCCCCTTGCAGGTCTGTAGTAACAGCATCCAAGTTAGAAACGGCTTTGGTTAAATCTTCGTCTTCTTTGGTCATTCCTAAACTAGTTAAACGATTCCTTACCAGCACTAATTCACCAACCATATTCATGATTTGATCTAATCGCTGTGTATCAACACGAACAGTAGTTTCACCTTTAGGGGCTGCTGGAGCAGCTTTCTTATCCGCTGCTTTTTTAACAGGAGCTTTAGTCGCTGCGGGTTTTGCTACAGGGGCAGGTTTAGGCTTTGCCGCTTCTACAGGCTTAGCTGCAGGCGTTGGAGTTGGTGCTGGAGCTTTACCTTGGCCATGCAACTCATCAAGTAAATTTTCAAATTCGTCGTCATCAATATCATTTGATGTGCTAGCAGCACTCGCTACAGCCGAGCTTTTATTCTCTATATCAGGAGAGAAAGCCCCTTGTCCATGAAGTTCATCGAGTAAATTTTCAAATTCATCATCTGATATATCATTACTATCTGTGGATTCTGCTACAGGTTTATTGCTTGAACTTGGAGATGAACCACCATGGAGTTCATCGAGTAAACGTTCAAATTCATCTTCTGACATCTCATCGCCACTAGATGCCTCAGTCTCTGGAGCTGCAACTTCAACCGCAACAGTCTCGGCTGGCGTTTCAGGTTCTGCATCATCTGGCGTACTTAAACGATGTAATTCTGCCAATAAATCTGCATCAGCAGCAACTAAGGCTTCTCTTGCTTGTACTAAAACAAACATTTCATTAATTGTGTCTAAGGCTTGTAAAATGACGTCCATTAAATCGGAGTTAACAGTACGCTGTCCATTACGCAAAAGATCGAAAATATTTTCAGCGCCATGACACACATCAACAAGTTCGCTAAGCGCCAAAAACCCGGCACCGCCTTTAACAGTATGAAAACCACGGAAAATGGAGTTTAATAGTTCAGCATTGTCAGGATCATTTTCTAATTCAACAAGTTGTTCAGATAAACTTTCAAGTATTTCACCAGCTTCGATTAAAAAATCCTGAAGAATTTCTTCATCTGCTTCATATGACATCCAGCAACTCCTATTAAAATCCTAAACTAGATAAAAGATCATCAACGTCATCTTGATCAGCAACAACGTCATCTCTTTCTTTTGCGTTAACAATTGGTCCCTCAACTAGGTTGTCACCTACTTTGGGTTTCGCTACATTTTTGGCCTCATCAGAAGAAATGCCAAACACCGTTAACATATTTATTAAACTATCTTCAACTTCCCTTACTAGCTCGATAACTTTACGAATCACCTGCCCAGTTAAATCTTGAAAGTCTTGTGCCATTAATACATCGGTCATCAATGCATGCATATGCGATGTATCACGTTCTGTAGTTTTTAATAATGCGCCAATGTCCTTACATAGCACTTTAAATTCTGTTACATCCAGATCATTGTTCATCAGCTTATCCCAAAGGGGATTAACAGCTTTAATTTGTGCTTGTATGTTATCTACAACAGGAAATATTGATTCAACTGCATCCATTGTTTTATTTGCAGCTTCTTCCGTGCGAGTAATAACGTAATTCAACCGTTCTTTTGCATCGGGAATATCAGCATTTGCAAGGTCGCTTAGACGTGCATCCACCTGAAAATTGTTCAATGAATCATGCAACTGACGCGTCAATTTTCCAATCTCAGCAAATAACTCGGTATTAATTGGATTTTGAATTTCAGCTATAAGATCATCAGCTTTATCTTGCTGACCTGTTTCTATATATTCAACAAGCATTTTTGCTTGTTCCAATGAAACATGCAAACCGTTATCTTTACTCATGCAACATCCTTAAGTGACAAAAGTGTCAATTATCCTAAGCGTTCAAATATTTTATCAAGCTTAGCTTTTAATGTTGCGGCAGTGAAAGGCTTCACAATATAACCATTAACACCTGCTTGAGCAGCCATTACAATTTGCTCTTTTTTGGCTTCAGCAGTTATTAATAATACTGGGATATGCGATAAACTTGCATCTGCTCGAATAGCTTTTAGCAAATCAATCCCTTGCATACCTGGCATATTCCAGTCAGTTACAACAAAGTCAAACTCACCTTCTTTAAGCATAGGTAATGCGGTACTACCATCATCAGCTTCTTGAATGTTAGTAAACCCTAAATCACGCAATAAGTTTTTAACAATACGTCTCATTGTTGAGAAATCATCAACAACAAGTACTTTCATATTTTTATCCAAGGCACCCTCCAGGGAGATCATTCAAAATTTTTATAAACCTAAACATTATAGGGATATATTGTACTTAACTTTGCCAAGATTGCATACGAGCTTTTAATCGATGTAGTGCTTGACTATGAATTTGACTTACTCTTGATTCACTTACATCAAGCACTTGGCCAATTTCGCGTAAATTCAATTCTTCATCATAGTATAGTGACAGTACTAAAGCTTCTCTATCGGGTAAAGTAGTAATGCATTCAGTTAACGCTTTTTTAAAGATAATTTGTTCAATGTCTTGATAAGGATCATTAATATTTTTATCTTCAAATGATTGAATAACATCTTCACTCACACCGAGGTCATCAATACCTATTATTTTACCTGAACTTACCTCACTAATAATATGATGGTACTCATTGAGCGAAATATCAAGTTTTTCAGCAACTTCAATATCAGTTACATCTCGACCAAGCTCAGCTTCTAATGTTTTTATTGCTTCACTGACCATACGACTATTCTTATGCACTGAGCGTGGAGTCCAATCACCACGGCGTATTTCATCTAGCATTGCCCCTCGAATTCGGATCCCTGCAAAGGTTTCAAAACTTGCACCTTTTGTTGAATCAAAATTATTAGCAGCTTCAAGTAAACCAATCATACCTGATTGAATAAGGTCATCGACAATAACGCTAGAAGGGAGCCTAGCCAATAAATGATAGGCAATACGTTTGACTAAGACGGTATGCTGTTCAAGCAACGCGCCTTTATCTATTTGAACATTATAAGTATTAGCTTTTACCAAAATAGTCCGCTCTTTTGACTAAGTTATGAACACATTAACTTTCTAATAACTGCTCAATGAAAAATTCAAGATGACCTGATGGATGATGTGGAACTGGCCATTTAGTAATTTTACTCGCTAATGCTTTAAAAGCTCTAGCCGCAGGTGAGTCTGGATATGCTTCAACAATTGCTTGTTGTTTTCTTACCGATTTACGAATATTTTCATCGAATGGGATTACGCCCACTAAATCCAAAGCAACATCTAAAAATCGATCGGATACTTTAGACAATTTAGCAAAAAGTTGCTGTCCTTCTTTTGAACTTCTAACCATATTCGCAACTACTTTAAATTTAAAAACATCGTGATCACGACTCAATAACTTCATTAGTGCATAACAATCAGTGATAGAAGTTGGTTCATCACATACAACTAATAATACATCTTGTGCAGCACGTGTAAAACTAAGAACCATATCGGATATGCCAGCGGCTGTATCAACAACCAGTACATCAAATTGAGTACGCATATCGCTAAAGGCTCGAATTAGACCGGCATGTTCAGATGGTGTTAGATCCACCATTGATTGAGTACCCGAGGTGGCAGGAATAATATTGATACCTGCTGGGCCTTTAATAATAATGTCATCAAGTTCACATTCACCTGACAACACATGAGATAGGTTACGTTTAACCCTTAGACCAAGCATTACATCAACATTGGCAAGGCCTAAATCAGCGTCTAAGACTAAGATCCGCTTACCTAATTGCGCCATGGCAATTGAAGTATTTAATGAAACATTGGTTTTACCAACACCGCCTTTACCACCAGAAACTGCTATGACTTTTATTGGGTTATTTTCTTGCATTTTTCGTAAGCCACTCGCCTGATCTATCATTAATTTTTATCTCTATTTAGCTCGATATCTTCTTCGATAATGTTTACATACTTACAGCATGGCTTGCTGGCATTGGTCGCCATGCATTTTGGCAATTTACTTTTGTTGCTAATCTATCTGCAAGCGTAACTAACTTTTCAGCATTTGCAACTTTAATATCTTCAGGAACTCTTTGTCCATCAGTAAGATACCCTATTGCCAATCCATTTTGAATAGATGTTGCAATGATTTCGCCAATACTTAGGCTTTCATCAAGTTTAGTATAAATAGCACCCGCTAATGGTACTTTTTTAAAGCGTTCTACGTTTTCTTGCATAACACGTTGCTGAGTGTTGGCTGCAAGCACTAAGTAATTACGAATTCTAACACGGGAATTTGCCATTAAGGTAGTTAAGTGTTCAGAAAGACGCATATCACGCTGCCCCATTCCAGCAGTATCAATTAGCACTAATTTTTTATTTGCGTATTGTTGTAACAATGAATCTAACGCTTTGGCATCTTTAGCCAGTTTAACTTGGCATCCAATAATGCGTCCATACGTTGAAAGTTGTTCAAAACCAGCAATACGATAGCTATCTGTCGATATCATAGCGACTTGATCAGCACCATGGATTTGTGCGAAACGTGCCGCTAATTTAGCGATAGTGGTTGTTTTCCCTACACCAGTTGGACCAACAAGTGAGACAACACCACCACGATGAATAATGTCATTATTCGTTGTGTTTAATTGCTGTGTTAATAATTCTTTTGCTGTTTTCCAAGCTTGTTCTTCATTATTATGAACAGGAATCGCACTTGATATTTGATCTGCAACTTGCTCATTTAGACCAATATTTAATAAACGATTTACCATTAACGCTTTGCAAGGATCTTTCTGTGCCATATCCTGCCACATTAAACCTGACACTTGGTGCTCAAGTAATTCTCTAATAGACGCCATTTCTTTACGCATTTTTTCTACTTCTTCTGAAGCACTAATGTTAGATTGATTAACTGTATTTGCAGGTGAAATGCCAGACGCTTGATGATGCTCTACAGATTGATGCGCTGTTTGATTTTCGTTTTGATATTGATTTTCTTCCGTGCTATTCGATTCTATTGTCGAATTTTTAGTTGAACGGTTTGAGTAATGCGAGCCTTGCTCTAAACGGTCAGTGAAACTTTTTAGTTGTTGTTCTATATCTTGCTGACCTAGCGTATCTTGCCTATTCTCCTGCTTTGCAACTTGCTGACTTTCTCTCTCAAGTTGAACTTTACGCTGTAATAATGCAGATAAACTGTCAACTGGAGGAGTGGCTACTGGATCGTTTCTTGTGTGTTGAGTTGCCTTTTGACTAGTTTGGCTCAGAGAAACAATATCATTTTCAACCGATCTTGAATTAGGCTGAGAACTTTCTGGTGAACGGCTTTTTGGGCTATTTTTATCATTAGCCGATGAAGATTCTTGTTGGCTATAATCTACTGCGGCCATTAACTCGACACCTTCAGGGATTTTTTTATTTGACATGATCACCGCATCAACACCTAATTCGTGTTTAATTTGCTCTAAAGCTGTTCTCATATCTTTTGCTACAAAACGTCTAATTTTCACGGAAAACCCCTTACCGAATTCTTAACGGCTATTTTCTATTTACCAATGCATGTACTTACAGATAACTACTGACCGATCGAACTTACGATTTTAATTTGCTTGTGATCAGGTATTTCTTGATAAGAAATTACCCTTAAACCCGGAATCGTATATTTTACAAACTTAGCTAACACCGTTCTTAAAATTCCTGAGGTCAACAATATTGGGGTGTCACCTGCCAATTCTTGCTGTTGTGCTCCATCAGTTAAAGAGGTTTGTAATCGTTCTGCTAAGCCCGGTTCAATACCCGCGCCGTCATCACCTGCCATTTGCATTGACTGGTGCAACATCTGTTCCAACTCTGGTGACAAAGTTATGACAGGGACTTCAATCTCTGCCCCGACTAATTCTTGTACAATAAATTTCCGAAGCGTAATACGTACAGCGGCAGTTAATACTTCAGGGTCTTGGCTCTTAGGACCATATTCTACCAGTGTCTGTATAATGCTTCGCATATCACGAATTGCGACACCTTCATTCATTAGGTTTTGCAATACTTTAACAATTGTACCTAAGGTCAAAATATCAGGAATTAATCCTTCAACTAACTTAGGATAATTTTTGGATAAAATATCTAAGATATTTTGTACTTCTTCATGTCCTAATAATTGCGATGCATTATTGGTGAGAATTTGACTTAAGTGTGTCGCTAATACCGTTGCAGAATCGACAACCGTGTACCCTAAAGCCTGAGCTTGTTCACGTTGTGCATGAGTGATCCAGACAGCATCTAAGCCAAAAGCAGGGTCTTTTGTCGCAATCCCCTCTAATTTTCCATAGACTTGACCTGGATTAATCGCCAAATCGTGGTCATGCCTAATTTCAGCTTCACCAACCGTGACACCCATTAATGATATTTGGTAAGTATTTGGGTCAAGATCTAAATTATCGCGAATATGAACAGCTGGCACTAAAAAACCAAACTCTTGAGAAAGTTTTTTCCTGACACCTTTAATGCGGTTAAGTAATTCACCACCTTGTGATTTATCGACCAATGGAATTAAACGATAGCCAATCTCTAAACCAACAATATCGACATGATTCACATCATCCCAACCTAAGTCTTTTACTTCCGCTTCTTGTTGTTTGTTTTCTAAGAGTC
>Ga0233426_10002758_pt1 | contig 14389 bp, 15 predicted proteins | sample SI_118_April2016_6_FD_179875 | JGI IMG/M metagenome (GOLD analysis project Ga0233426, IMG submission 179875) | Seawater microbial communities from Saanich Inlet, British Columbia, Canada - SI_118_April2016_10_MG | ecosystem: Environmental > Aquatic > Marine > Inlet | place: Canada: British... | reverse complement strand
TAGCGATTTTGTTCAAATTAGCAAAGAATTGGGAATGATAAGCTATATTGGTGCAAATCATCATACAGCCCATCATCGTGAGCTTGGTGGTAGCAAGGTTGCGGATAGACTATTGTATTCCCATCAGATAGTTGACGGCAGGGTTACACCACTGTCAAATAGAGTCCAAGTACGAACGCCTTCAATTGCATTGAAGGGATTACACAACATGACAAAACGCCTATTAGCACAGGATGAATTTGTAGTTGATAAAAGTGATTATGTTGTAGAGTCATATATTTCTAAATTAGACCCTAATAAAAAGCTTCCTGAAAAAGAGCGTCAACTGATAATAAATGAATACCATAGTATTAATCGAAGATTACTATTTATAGTAAATTCCAACATCCAGCCACCTAACGACAATGATATTAAAAAAGCTACTAACTTAATGATAATTAATGATGCAGCTGAGAAGCTTGTTCACCTCCAGGACAAATATAGCTTGGGTGGTGATGCTCGTTTACATGGTAACGCGATACCAAATGCATTCATATATAACTTATACACAACACTTAATAGTGGTATATCGGGTAGATTAGATGAGCGACGCAACCAGTAATCACAAAGTGCTGAACATATCTTAAAAGCAGCACACCAATATCATCGCGACAACCCAAAAAAGCCACTTTGTTTGGTGCAAAATATTGCTGTGAATGGTTGGGGATATACCTTAAGTATTCGAGATAGTAATCCTAGTGTTGTAAATGAAGCAGCATTGATGACACAACTATCAACCTTACATACAGTATATGATGTGCTTGGAGCAGACGAAAAAGAAAAGGTAGGTGAAATATTTGCTCTTTACAATGAATTTTTAGATAACCCTGATTTTAGTTATTTTTACCAGTACTTGGCTAATACAAACCTAATTGATGAATGCCTAGAGACATTAAATGCTATTAAGCAAGCTAAGCCTTCAGTAGAACATATTGGCGAAGATTTGCAATTAAAAGCAAAAGCAATGCTATTTAGCATGTTTTCGGAAGATGCATTTAATAATCATGCTAATGGATACACCTACCAGGCGCTTTCAGTGTTTGTAGAAAGTGCATCAATCGGTGGATGTAAGAGTGGTAATGAGCGTGCTCAAGCTGTAAATGGGCGAGTAGCAATACTTGATTTCTTGTCAATTGAGCGAAATACAAGAGAGCAATTATTAGATGTATACCTTGGGGAAGATGAGGCTAAGCGCATTAAATCTGCATGCCAAGAATTACAACGTGCAATGGACGATAAAGATACTTCAGCCTTGCCAAACGCCATTGATGTCTTATACGAATCACTAAATCTAGAAGGCTTTCAATCTGTTGTTAGTTTGATGGATCAAGGTGGTCACTCCAAGTTACAAAGCCAGGGTGGCTTGCTTCCTGATACTAATAAAGCTGAAACCATTACTAACCACGCTAAGCATGCAAGTAAATGGCAATGCCACAAAGGACTTACGGATAACATGCTTAAAGAATTTTGTGGTGTTGAGAAATTTAATACCAAGAATGCGATGATAAAGAGTGCTAGAAACGGCTTAGTCTTAAGTGGAGTTGGCGCACTCATTTGTTTAGCCATTCCCCCATTAGGAATTGGCATTATCATAGGTGCTTCACTCGGAGTGGTTGCCGGTGTTATGTTAGGTGTTGTTTCTGCGTTACCGTCCTTGTGGAGGAGTAGTGGTTATGCTACCAACAAAAGATTTGAAAAAATTGTCAATGAAAATAGAACGATTAAAGAAAACAGTATAAATAATTTAGTAAGCGGCCAGTCAAATCAAGAACCTGTTGTGCCTTCATCATACTCCAGACTGGCTGACCGGTTAGAATCAACAAGAAGAGCGATGAATATATCCCATGACGACGCAATAGTCGGTCTAAAAAGCGTATCTTCTACCAGGCTATTTGATACACATACAGTTGATACTGGTGATGAAAAAGAAGATGCTGCTAAACCAGGTCGCGGTAGGAGTAATACCATTTAAACCACTAAAGTATAAATTTATTGTATGAAATACTGCATCTTTACTAAGATTGAGTATAATATTGATTATATATACATATTGGAATGATTTATGAGCTGGTTAAAAAAATTATTGCCATCAAAAGTAAGAACCGAAACCACCCAGAAGAAAGGGGTTCCTGAAGGGCTTTGGGTTAAGTGTAAAGGGTGCAATGAAGTATTGTATCGCTCTGAGTTAGTTAAAAACTTAAGTGTGTGCCCCAAATGCAACCATCATAATCGTATAAATGCGCGAGATAGATTAGATCAGCTATTTGATGAAGGCACAACTGAAGAAATTGCAGAAAAACTTGAACCGATCGATAGATTGAAATTCCGTGACTCCAAAAAATACAAAGATAGAATCGTCCAAGCTCAAAAAAGCACTGGTGAAAAAGAAGCATTGATTGTCATGAAAGGCATGGTGCAAGGTCGACCTATGGTCGCTAGTGCATTTGAATTTGCATTTATGGGCGGTTCAATGGGTGCAACGGTTGGTGATAAATTTGTAAAAGCCATAGAAAAAGCCACCGAAGAAAAATGTGCTTACGTATGTTTCACTGCCAGCGGTGGGGCCCGTATGCAAGAAGGTCTGTTTTCCCTTATGCAAATGGCTAAAACATCCGCAGCATTGGCACTTTATGCAGAGTTAGGTTTACCTTTTATAGTTGTATTAACCGATCCTACAATGGGTGGTGTATCAGCAAGTTTTGCAAGCCTTGGTGATGTCATCATTGCAGAACCTAAAGCATTAATTGGATTTGCAGGGCCTCGAGTGATTGAGCAGACCGTTCGCCAAACGTTACCGGAAGGTTTCCAACGAAGCGAGTTTCTATTAGAGCATGGTCACATTGATATGATTGTAGATAGAAAGGACTTGAAACATACCCTCTCTGAAATCGTATCAAAATTAGCATAGCTTACATGATGTGTGTGTAATCAAATGACAGTCCAATTGCCTACATCAGTTAACGAGTGGCTCTATTTTTTAGAACATAGGCATGCAGACGTCATGCAGCTTGGATTAGAGCGAGTAAGCCGCGTTGCAAAAGCCTTAAACTTGCTAGAGACAGGTAGCACCGTCATTACCGTAGCAGGTACAAATGGTAAAGGATCAACCGTCGCTGCACTGGAATCCATCTATACCCAAGCAGGCTACAAAGTTGGTGCCTACACATCTCCCCATCTTATTTATTTTAATGAGCGCATTCGTATCAACTCAGTACCTGTTGATGATGAGAGATTGTGTGAAGCATTTTCATACATTGAGCATCATCGTGGCGATACAGACTTAACCTACTTTGAAGTCGCCACTCTGGCATCACTATGGATATTTAAACAACTTAGACTTGACGTGGTGTTATTAGAAGTAGGGCTTGGTGGTCGCCTAGACGCAACCAATATTGTAGATGCTGATTTAGCTGTAATCACAACCATTGATTACGATCACCAGTCTGTTTTGGGAGATACAATTGAAGCAATTGGTTATGAAAAAGCAGGTATTTTAAGACCAAATCAACGTTTTATTTATGCAGATATTAATCCACCACATTGTATACTTGAGAGAAGCTTAGAGCTGAATACATCATTTCATTGCCTTGGTACACACTATGATTTTCACGTGACTGATGACACTTTGGTTATTAAACTATATGACGGAAGCAATATTAGTCTCGCTATGCCATCAATACACCCACAGAGTGCAGCTGCATCAGTAGTCGCGTCAAAACTCATCGAGCCAAACTTACCATTAACGACAGATCACATTATAAGCGGCATTAATTTAGCTAGGAACCTAGGACGCACCACCCTTATAAAAACAGATAAGATAATTCTACTAGATGTCGCCCATAATGTTCAGGCGGCGCGCTATTTATCAAACGTAGTCAAACAGCTCAAATCAAACCAACAAGTCCACTGTGTTTTTGCCGCATTGAATGATAAAGATGTTTGCGGTCTAATAGATACAATGAACCATTTGGTGGATATTTGGTATCCTGCATTACTAGATACAAGTAGAGCAGCTACTGCAAAGGACATGGAGCAAGCATTTGCTAAAGCAATCAATTTGGGCATAATATGTTATAATTGTCCTTTCGAAGCATATCAAAGTGCTTTAAAAAGAGCGGTAAAAGGCGACATTATCGTTGTTTTCGGATCTTTTTTTACGGTAAGCTCAGTCATGACACATGCAAAGCTCCCAATTCAGGAGGAGGTTATAGTATGAATTTACAAATGGATGAAAAAAGAAAGCATCAGTTAATTGGGTTGATTGTAATCATTGCAATTACGATTTTATTTGTACCAGCAGCATTAAAAAAATCAAAGGAAGGCCTTGATAATAAGCTTAATGTTGCTATTAAACTACCTCAAAAACCTGCTCAGCCCATAGTTTCCGAACCAACCGATACACAAATGTTTGAGACGATACAAGTCGCTCATGTTGATTTGACCGAGTCGGTTTCAAGTGTTGAACCCATTGTGCTTAGTCAAGTTAAAGCTGAGTCGATAAGTAACCCACCCCAACAAGTTGAAAGCAAGCCTAAAACTATTTTGGCACAGAATATGGCGGCTAAACCCCGCGTAAATCGCCACCATACAAATAAAGCAGGGCATAAGACAACATATAAGGCTCAACCCAGCGCTCGTCGAAAAGCAACATCCAACAACCTAAATCGAACCGTTAGTAAGCCCATCGAGAAGAAAGCGAGTCCGATTTCTAAAAGTAAATCCAAAGAAACGATAGCCAACAAGACAACCTATGCAGTACAAATCGCATCGTTTGCTGTAGAAAATAATGCTAAGTCTTTGGTGTCTAAACTGCGAAAAAAAGGCTATAAAGCCCGTTACAACAAAACCAATAATAATAATGGGTCCTACTATAAAGTCATAGTCGGCTCTTTAGATAAACAAGATGATGCCCAACAACTTAAAAAAACATTAGCGGACTCGGTAAAACTTAAAGGGTTTGTCGTAAAAACAGGAGTAAGTTAAAAATGGAATGGCATTGGGTTGATTATGTAATCATGGGTGTTATTGGCTTGTCTGTGATAACTGGTTTATTTCGTGGGTTTGTTAAAGAGCTTATTGCTTTAGTAGTATGGGGCTTAGCCATCTGGCTTGCCTATAGCTACTCACAGAATGTTGATCAATATCTTCAGCCATATATACATGATAAGCACATCCGTTTAGCGGCGTCATTCATCGGCGTCTTATTGGCTACTTTGATAGCTGGAGCCATAGTCAATGCCATACTAAGCTTTATACTGAGTCGTTCGGGTTTAAGTGGTACGGATAGACTCCTTGGAATGGGATTTGGGCTTGTGCGGGGCGTGTTTATTGTTGCCTTGATCATGTTGGTTGTGAAAATATCTGATGTAACGGTTGAGGATTATTCAAAAAAATCGAAATTATATGCCAACTTCGATCCGTTGGTGTCTTTGATGTATTCGTACGTACCTGATTATATTATTCATAAAAAGGTGCCTGAGTCACTTGAAGAGAATAGAAAAGTTGTTGAGGATGACGACGGTAATATAAAAACAATATCATTACTTCAAGAGCTTAAGCCTTCTTTCGAGCAAGCTTGATACTTTATTTATTCGATATGTAAACTTAATGCGCTCTTTAATCTTGATAGAGATGGTGTTCTTTTATGTATTTTTGCACGGAGCCGAGTAATAAACTATCGGTTGATTGATGGGTTTTAATTTTTTCACGAATTGAACTTGAAGAAACGTCATATTCGCCCGCGTTAAAAAAGAAAAAACAACCAAATGGTTTTGTTGTTAACTCATTTTTATTGGTTGTGATTTGTTGGTTTATAAAGGTCTTTAGTGGGTCGCTGACTGTTTCGCCATTTGGGATATTTCTTTTAATAACCAGTATGTTGCAGTAAGTAATCAGCTCTTCCCATTGTTCCCATTGAGGCAGCGTTAAGAGTGCGTCAGTTCCAATGAGAAGCGTTATAGATACATTGTTACCTAAGCTATCTCTTATGTCTTTTAAGGTATCAACCATATAAGATGGGGTATCACGCTTGATTTCTCGTAAATCAATTCTAAAATGTTTATGTGGTGCTATGGCTAACCTTACCATATCAGCTCTATTATTTGGTGTAACCTCACACTCTGACTTTAACACAGGTTGTTTGCAGGGCAGGAAATATACTTCATCATAGCCAAAATGATGCTGAACCGCAGACGCTGTTTTAATGTGACCGAAGTGGGGTGGGTTAAAAGTGCCACCATAAATGAGTATACTTTTCATTGCTTGCTACCAAGTGAGAACATATTTAATATTATAGATTTTATTTAAATGACTAGCACCACTTTTTGTTTTCAACAAACAAATAATTATCGGGAGAAAGGAATGAGATTGGAAAATAAATCAGTTGGTATACTGGTTGAAAACGATTATCAAGAGCTTGAATTTTGGTATCCATATTTGAGATTACAAGAAGAGGGCGTCATTCCCTTGGTGATTGGTCACCATAAAACGGTCTATAAAAGTAAATTAGGCTACGAAGTAGAAGCTGATGTTGCCTCTAAAGAAGTACTGCAACAAACCTTCGATGCCATTATCATTCCAGGTGGCTATGCGCCCGATAAAATGCGAACACATACGTCAATGCTTCAATTGGTCAAAACCAACTACGAAAATGGATCAGTGATAGCGGCCATATGTCACGCTGCTTGGGTGCTTTCATCTGCTGGTATATTAAAAGGAAAAAATGCTACTTGTTATCATTCGATAAAGGATGACATCATTAATGCTGGCGCTAACTATTCTGATGAGCCAGTCGTTGTAGATGGTAATTTAATTACCTCAAGACAGCCTTTTGATTTACCCGCCTTTTGTACGGCAATTATAAATGAGTTGAGCGATAAGTAGTTAATGTATTTCAGATGCTACCAGCTGGGCATTAGCCCAGTTTTTTTTAAACTACAAACGCATCTAAGCTCAATATCTCACCATTTTTGGATAAAGCCAGTACCAGTTGCTCTATGAATTGCCAGGTAAATTGGTTTTGATTTGATTTGATGATTTGATCTATTTGGTTACAAAATTGCAGTAATGGGTGTAGTTTTTCAATTGGCAAACGCTGTTGGGCTGCTCGATATAAAGGCATTTTTTGTTGCCAGATATTAAGTTGGTTACATGCTGCATTAAATGCTAACTGCTGATCAATTAAATGATGAAGCTGTATTAATAGTCTTACTTCTTGCGTTAGTAACCACAACATCAGCGTAGGTTCTGTTTTAGAGTCGTGCGCCTGTCTTACCAAACGTAATGATCTGGCCGTATCGGCATTCAAACAAGCCTCAGCAAGCTCATACAGTTGGTATTCGCTCTGATCAATAAGGGTTTCTTTGACTTCTTCTATCGTTAAAGGGGTGTTGCTTGTGTATATCAATGCAAGTTTTTCTATCGCTTGAGCGCAAGCGAGCATATTCCCTTGTGAGTAGAGGTGTATGAGCTTAGGAACTTTATTGTCGTGTAAAATATGTTGTTGCTTAAGTTGTGATTGTATCCAGTTTAATAACTCAGGTGGTCGTAGTGGGTATATTTGAACGATTAATGCGTCCTTGTTATTACTCAGCCATTGAAGCTGTTTGCTAGATACATTTGGTGCATAGATAATGATTTGGCACTTTGGATTATTGTGTTCAAGATAAGTTGTTATGATCTCTTTACAGTTTTTGTCCAATGATTTTTTATCAAAATAAGCCTGTATTAAAACAAACTCAGAAAACAAAGAGTAATTGCTGGCCTCGTCCAATAGCGCTGACCAATCAGCAGTTGATGTAAGGTGTATGGTTTTTTGCTCAAATGCTCTTTGCTTGGAAATGCTCGTTTTGATTTGACGTTGGGCGTCATTTAATAAATATGGATCTTGGCCGGTCACTACATATAGGTTATGCAATGACTTATTAAGTACAGTGTTTAATCCTTGGTATTTTATTAGCATTGTATTAAAAATGTTTAACTGAGCACTGGCTAGTTTTACCATGCAGGAACTGCCAGCGAGTACACATATTCAAAGCAATTTTACAGGCATCTGTACCGGTGGCATTCCACGAGCGACCATTTGTGTCGGATACTACGCATCGGTCATCAATTAATGATAAGGGTCCTTGCTCGCAGTAAGACTGCGCTATTTTACAATGCCTTGATTGGTGTGACTTTTTAACGCAATTGGCATCGGCATTTTTCATAGCAGACTTAATTGAGTCCCCAAGTCCTTCATAGCTTTGCTTTTGCGCATCGAATGCATAGCACAGCCATTGTCCAGGGGGGATTTGCGCGAAGGATAAAGGGGTTAGCATCGTTAATATGAGAAGTGTTAATGATTTAATGTTCATGTGTATGCAAATTCCTTATGTATTAAACAGACAATACTTCTCAGTATTAACCTTAGAAGCTAAAAACGCCAATGTTTATTTATTTGAATTAAAGTTTCGTGTTGTTGTGGTGCTCATGGATGCGATCATCCAGGTTACGCTTTATTTGTTGGGTAGTTTGACCCAACACTGATATCACTTAACAGTTGTGTTATGTTGTAGTTTACTCAAATGATTCAATATTAAATAAGACGCATCACGCCTCATCTCATTTTTTGTTATCTCTTCTTCATAATTTGAGCCTAAAATACGGTTGTTATTAATCGTTACTTGCCTTGTTACCTGTATTGATTGAGCCGGAATAAGCTCGGCACCTTTAGCTTTTTGAAGTTTAAAGTGGGCAGTATAAATAATTTGATACTGTCTTGGGGTTGTCGATGAGCTGACACTTGATATATTTTGTTGGAAGGCTTCATCTAAGACAATCAACCAATAATCGGCAGATTCAGCACTGTCACAAACGGTTATACCATAAGCTTTTAATTGGCTAGCTAAAACACGTTCAAGCTGTTTATGAACGCTAGGATCGACAATATAAATCTTATCGAGCCATTTTGGTAAGCTGGTATAGCCTCTTAAATGAAAACCACAAGCTGTAAGCATTGTGGTTATCACTAAGATTAATATCCATGGGCGTCGCAATCCTTTCATTATCCAACCACAAGGTTAATCAATTGACGATGCTGCACAACGATAGATTTTCTAACCGCTTTATCAGCAATGAATGATAAGACTTCACTTTTAGCTAACTCAATGAGTGCGTCTTCATTAGTGTCGACGGAGGTTGTGAACTGGCCGCGGAGCTTGCCGTTAACCTGTACAACATATTCAACTTCATTTGTCTTTAAAGCACTCTTATCAACTTTTGGCCAATCAGCATCTAAGATCATTTTATCAAACTCTAACTCATTCCATAAATGGTGGGTCAAGTGAGGAGTGATAGGTGCGAGAAGTCGAAGTAAAATACTCAAGCCATTATGAATAAAATGCTTGTCATCTTCCGTCTCAACCTTGTAGTCGGTTAGCTCATTGAGCATTTTCATACAACCTGATACAACGGTATTAAACTGCTGGCGTTGATAATCTTGATTTACTTGTGCAAGGATTTGGTTTAAGACCAGTCGTCCTTTTTGGACCTTGTTATCACAGTTTTCCCAATTGATGCTATTGTTTCCATCAGCAATTTGCTCATTTATATCAATAATTATTTTTTCATTATCGTGGGCAAACCACCATAGTCTTTTCAAGAACCTATAAGCACCCTCAACACCTGAGTCAGACCACTCTAGGGATTGCTCCGGTGGTGATGCAAACATCACGAACAGTCTTGCGGTATCCGCTCCATATGTGTCAATAAGTTGATTTGGATCGACGGTATTTCCTTTTGACTTGGACATTTTGTGTCCATCCTTCAATACCATACCTTGGCTTAGTAGCGCTATGAAGGGCTCGTCAGAATTAACTAAGCCTTCATCCCGTAATAACTTATGGAAGAAGCGGGCATACAATAAATGCATGACAGCGTGCTCAATACCACCAATATATTGATCAACTGGGGTCCAGTACTTTGCTCTATCGTCTAACATCGCGGTGTCTTGCCCCTTGCAAGCAAATCGAGCGTAGTACCAAGAGGATTCCATAAACGTATCAAAGGTATCTGTTTCTCTAGTAGCATCCTGTCCGCATTTAGGGCAGGTTGTGTGGAGGAACTCTTCGCAACGCGCAAGTGGTGAGCCGCTACCATTTAGCTCTACGTTTTCTGGCAATACGACTGGAAGATTTTCTTCATGTACGGGAACAATTCCGCATTGCTCACACGTTATCATAGGTATTGGTGTACCCCAATAACGTTGACGTGACACCCCCCAGTCTCGAAGACGGTACTGTACTTTTGGTTTTCCGGATTCTTTTTCTACTAGCGTATTGGTAATTTCTTTTTTCGCACCATCTGAAGTGAGGCCGGTAAATTCACCAGAGTCTATTAAGACACCTTCTCCAATATATGCAGCCTTCTTGAAGTCATGTGTTTGACCATCAGCTGGTTTGATAACTTGTTTTAACGGAAGCTTATACTTTTTAGCAAATTCCCAATCACGTTGGTCATGGGCAGGAACTGACATCACGGCACCAGAGCCATATTGAATCAATACAAAATTAGCAATCCAAACAGGCACTTCCTCGCCAGTTAATGGATGTATGGCTTTAAATCCGCTATCTACACCTCTTTTTTCCATCGTCGCAACATCTGCCTCGGACATTTTAACGCCTTGGCAACTTTCAAGAAATGCGCGTACCGCTTCATTTTTTGTAGCAGCTTCTTTGGCTAGTGCATGATCGGGTGCAACAGCTAAATAGGTCGCACCAAGAAGGGTGTCGGGGCGAGTGGTATATATCTTTAATCGTTTCGGATAATCACTTACTTTGAAATAGATTTCTGTACCTTCAGAGCGACCAATCCAATTTTTCTGCATTTGTCGTACTTGTGCGGGCCACTGATCTAGTTTATCCAAGTCGTTAAGGAGCTCATCAGCATAGTCGGTAATCTTAATGAACCACTGGGAGATTTCTTTATGCTCAACCAACGCACCAGAGCGCCATCCTCTACCATCAACCACTTGCTCATTCGCTAATACGGTTTGATCGACAGGATCCCAGTTTACGATGGCATTTTTTTTGTAGACCAATCCCTTTTCATATAACTTCGTGAAAAACCATTGTTCCCACTTATAATATTCTGGATCACAGGTGCTTATTTCACGACGCCAGTCATATGCATTACCCAGCCTTAATATTTGGGCTTTCATCGCCTCAATATTTTGTCTTGTCCATTCCGCTGGTGGTATACCATGCTTTATGGCTGCATTTTCCGCAGGCAATCCAAATGCATCCCAGCCCATAGGCTGAAGCACGTTTTTACCAAGCGCTCTTTGATAACGTGCTATTACGTCACCTAGGGTGTAATTTCGAACATGCCCCATATGCAATGACCCACTAGGGTAAGGAAACATGGAAAGGCAATAAAACTTTTCTTTGTTTAAGTCTTCGGTGACATTAAACACTTGTTTTTTTTGCCAAAACTGTTGGGCCAGCTCTTCGATTTCTTGTGGTTTGTAACTTTGATCCATAATGTATTTTTTTTTCTAAATTGGTTGGTAAGAATACCGCCTCTTATTGCTTGCAGCAATAGGATGAAGGCAATGATTATTTATTTTTTTTATTTTTAGCGCATAGGCTAGGCCAATAACGATAATACTCATTATTAATATAGGGTAGTCACCCCAAAATACCCAAGGCGTTGACCCTTGGATGGGGCTTATCCTTGATTCAAGTACACCTTCCTCATAGGCAGGGATTGACTGAATGATTTCACCCTGTGCATTGATAATAGAAGATAGCCCGTCATTGTTTGCAACAACTTGATAGCGCCCGGTTAGCAAAGACATAGCTTGTGCCATTTGTAACTGCTGATACATGGCAAAGGAATGCCCGAACCACCCATCATCACTAATTGAAACAATCCACTCAGCCAAGGGAAGTTGTCTTCTGAGTAACTCAGGATAGGCCAGTTCATAGCAAATCAATGATGCGATGGGATGGCTTTGAATGAAAACCAAAGGCTGATTGGTTTCACCAGGGTTTAAGTCGGAAATAGGAATGGCCATCCAGTCAATCAATAATTTAAATGGTTTAGGTATGTATTCGCCGAAGGGCACTAGATGCTGCTTCTGATATACACCCTGAGCCTCTCCAAGTGCAATCATGGCGTTATGTAATTTGTTATCATCATCGACAGAAGGGGTCATTGTCCCAAGCAAAATAGAGCTACCTGACTCGATAGCAGCTTGATTAAGTTGATCTAAATAATCATTAATAAAATGCGTTGGGATAGGTATCGCTGATTCGGGCATAACAACGAGTTTATTTTGTTTGACGAGCGTTGTGGCTGACTCAGCATAACCATTTAAAAGCTCCCAAAACAAAGACTCATCCCACTTGTCTCGCATTGATTTATTGGCTTGTATCACGCCTACAGTAATAGATTCTGAAGTGGAACTAGTCCATGATAACCATTGAAGTGCTGAGGGAGCCACTAAAATAAATACGAATGCTATAAGGCTTGAAAATCGGTGAACACCTCTTGTCATGAAGGCGGCTGTTAAGCAGCATCCTGCAATACATGCAAAAAAACTTACGCCATACACACCCAATATGGGTAGCAGATGTTTTAACGGGGTATCTATCTGACCATACCCCAATAGTAGCCATGGGAAACCACCCATTACAATTGAACGCAGGTACTCAGTGATGGCCCATAACGAACTAAATAGCAAAATAGAAAAAATGATGGAGCGCCTTTGAGATAAATAAGCATATAAACCTGCCATTAAGCTCGTGTATATAGCCAAATATACAATAAATAGCAGAGTAACCATTGCTGAAACAATGGAATTTAAATGACCATATTCATGTATGCTAACGTACACCCAGGAGACACCTAGCCCTAAACATCCCAAACCAAAAGTGAATCCAGTTGTAAACGCTTGCTTTGTTGTTTTTCCTTGTAAGATGAAAAAAAACAATGCGATACCTAGAATAGCAAGGCCTGGTAAATGGAAAGGAGCAAAACCCATTGGTAACAAAAAACCAGCCAGTAAAGTAGGCAATTGTTTTTTTATCGAGCTTAAAGAAAAACTGGATTTTGTTATGCGTTGCTGCGTAGTTGTTTGATTCATCAATATACAATTTTATTTAATTTTGCTTTGTGTATGATAACAACATATTAAATTTAAACAACAAAAATGACTGTATATTAAACAATTATTGACTTCCTCCTCATCATTTCATTACACATTAAATTTTTTAATTTAAAACCAGAACGTTACAAAGTTAATCATTCGAGCCAATTAAAGGAAAAGAGGTATTCAAGTTTGTTTTTTTTGGTGTAGGATACATCTTGAATTATAAAGGAGATGGATTTTATGTATAACGTAATGATTACTGGTGCTGGAAAAATTGGTAGCTTGATTGCTTGTTTGTTAACAGACAGTAATGACTATCAAGTCCATTTGGCAGATTTGGATTTTGATGGTGCAGATGTCAAGCGTCTATTCAAGGCAATGCCTGAAATAAAAACGGTAGCACTAAATGTTAAAGATGAAGTGTCATTAGCATCATATATGGAAGACAATAATATTGTTGCTGTCATTTCAAGTCTCCCATATTTTTTAAATGGCCACGTTGCAAAAGCGGCTAAAAATGCCAAAGCCAACTATTTTGATTTAACCGAAGATACGTCCATCACTGAAGACGTGAAGAAAATAGCAGAAGGGGCTGAATCAGCATTTGTTCCCCAGTGTGGCTTAGCTCCAGGCTTCATTAGTATTGCTGCTAATAGCATTATGAAACAGTTTGATGAGTGTCATACTGCGAAATTAAGAGTTGGTGCCTTACCGCAAACGTCCAATAATGCCTTGCATTACTCCCTGACGTGGTCAACAGACGGCGTAATCAATGAATATGGCAATGCTTGTTATGGTATAGAAAACGGCAAGCCAGCAATTCTTACCCCTCTGGAAGGGCTTGAAACCATTCAAATAGATGGTTGTGAGTATGAGGCATTTAATACATCTGGCGGGGTTGGAAGCCTTGGTGAGCTTTATAAGGACAAAGTTCGTAGCCTGAATTATAAAACCATGCGATATCCTGGGCATTGTGAAAAAAATGCGCCTACTTATGAATGATTTGAAATTAAATGAAGACAGAGAAACATTAAAGCGCATTCTTGAGCGGGCTATCCCAAAAACCTACCAAGACACCGTTATTGTGTATGTTTCAGTTGATGGCATAAACTCGACTTTAGCCATTTAGGCTGCTAGCGAGAGCTGATAAATCAAGGTGTTAATTGTTTCCTCAGGGTATTTATCCAAATCAACCTGATTTTCAGACTTTGAAAAATA
>Ga0233426_10002755_pt1 | contig 14394 bp, 10 predicted proteins | sample SI_118_April2016_6_FD_179875 | JGI IMG/M metagenome (GOLD analysis project Ga0233426, IMG submission 179875) | Seawater microbial communities from Saanich Inlet, British Columbia, Canada - SI_118_April2016_10_MG | ecosystem: Environmental > Aquatic > Marine > Inlet | place: Canada: British... | reverse complement strand
GCGCGGGTTAGGTAGCTGAGTGTTCTAAATGCTGCCATGGATAGGCGTTTGCCAACTCCGATTAGTCTTCGAGATAACGCGCGACGCGGAAACCAACATCGTCACGCGGCTCTTCACCAAAATCTCGAAACGATAGACGCAGTTCGGTAATCGTTCCGTGCGCCCAGCTCGAGCCGCGAATGACTCTAAACTGGCCGGCTTCAGGACCCAGCGGATCGCGCTCGACACCGAGACTGCCGCTCGCGCCATAATAGTCGTTAACCCATTCGGCAACGTTGCCCGCCATGTCGAAAAGCCCATGCTGATTCGCACTGTAAGTGCCCACCGTGGTGGTCACCGGCGACCGGTCGTTGTAGTCGAAGAGGATGTCGCCGAGAAATGCCCGGGCGCTCACGTCAGCAAGATTGCCTGCACCGTCGGGCGGGGGTAAGTCGCCGTCCCAAGAAAACTTTCGCACACCCGAAGGGTCTGCGATGTCGCGCCGCGCCGCCCATGCCCACTCGGCCTCGGTCGGCAAGCGGTAGCCGTGGCTTTCGGCGTCAAACCCAACAACACTGCCATCCACCAGCGTGTAAAAAGGGGTCAGACCCCCTTTCTCGCTGAGCCAGTTGCAGAACAGCGCCGCCTGTTGCCAGGTGATGCGCACGACCGGTTGGCCCTCGTTATTAAGGGTCATGCCGTTGCTCGTGCCGGAACTGTGCTCGGAGTCGAACTGGCGAAACTGCGAGTTGGTAACCTCGGTGAGCGAGAGATAGAACGGTCTTTCGAGAACGATGTCGCGGATTGTTTCGTTCGGCCGACGCCCCGCTTCGCGGCGTGACGCACCCATCTCGAAACGATCGGGGTTGAACAGCTTTAAACGCTGTCCGGCTGCGTTCGTGATAAACGGCTTTATTGCAGCGATGCGCGCCTCTTCGAGCGAGGTAAGGTTTACCCGAATCTCTTGCTGCAGACCACGGCGCGGTGTGAACTCGGCTTCGTAAGGCACGAAGCCCTCTTTGCGAATTTCGATGCGTTGGCTAATCGCCATGAGAGCAAGCGTTTGATTGGCGCTGCCGCGGCTCACGCCGTCGATAAATAATTCGGCGTCGCTTGGCGTCGCCACAACTACGACATCAGACAGCACGGGATCGAGCGACACAGCTAACTCGCGCGCCTCGTTAGGCTGTGTGGTTAGGCTTGTCTCTTTGGAGGCATAGCCGTTTTTGAAAAAAGTCAGGGTGTGATTAATGTTTGGTGCAAGCGCAACCTCGAGAGGCGTCTGGCCCTTAAACTCACCGCCTATTGTCACGCTCGCACCGCTGGGCTGCGACTGAATAAACACAAGGCCGTCGGCGGGTTCGAGCTCGACACGCGGAATGATGAGACTGGTGCCGGCATCGAGATCGAGTCGCTCTTGCCACGCCTTATGGCCGGCGAGTTTGAGCGTGACTTCGCGTCTGCCTTGCAGAATTTCGGCATTGAGCGGCGTCGTGCCTGCGCTTTCGCCGTCGACAAACAGCTCGGCGCCGACGGGTGTCGTCGTAAAACTGACCGTCGCCCACGCCGGTGCGAGGGTTAATTCAAACGCCTGTTGCTGGCGTCGTCCTTCTATGTCGATTGTTTGCGTCGCCGGTAAATAACGCGCACGCGTTATGCTGATTTCGTGCACGCCCGGCTCGACATCAATCTCGGCAAGCGGCGCGACGCCCACGTCGACACCATCGATGCGCACACGGCCGCCCTCGGGGGTAGACTTTATCGTCACAATGCCCGGCAGTTTGCGCATGGCAAAATTATGCGTTTGCGCCGCTTCGTCATCGATCACAAGGGTTATGAGTTCGTCATGAAAGCCAGGATTGCTCAGCGCGACGCGGTAATCGCCCGACCGCATTAGATAGCGCGCGCCTACCCTCAGCGCAAAACCCTCTTTGATCTCGATCTGCGCGGTAATCGGATTTACCTCAACCAGAACCGATCGTGCGGTTAACACAAACCACGCCGAGAGCAGCGCGGCTGCGCCGAACACCGCAAGAAAGGCGTGCAGCCACCGAAAGCGATAAGAGAATCCGCGTTTGGTTTCGGTAACCGGCTCGAAGTCGATGACTTCGATTTCGTCGTCGTGGAGTTCACTCATTCTTTAGCGTCCTAGCGCGGTGCTGATTGCTTCGTTGCAGCGCACGATCACCACGGCGGGGGTTAAGCCAAAACCCACAGTAAATTCTTCGCGTACTTCGCGGTAGCCCGCACGGCGGCCGACCGCCGCATAGGTGCCCGGCTTAAGATCCAGCCTCGTTTGTTCGAACGTGCCGAGTTCTGTCACGCGTAACACAGTCACGTCGGTGAGGCCGTCGGAGATGAACCGGATCGATAGCGGTACCTGCGAATTCTCGAGCAGCGTTTGTAGTTCATCGAGCTGGGCGATTAACCGCGGGCCAGCGTCTTCGATTGCGCGGCCGGTAAAGTAAATATCTCGTGTCTCGTCGAATACCGCTTGCTCGGCGAAACGCTCTGGCGTGTCGAGTGCGGCGATTAACAACGCATCGAGCCTCGCGCGCTTTTCTGCATAATCTAGCGCGCGATTGATTGTTGGCAAGTTAGCATCGATAGCAACAATCGCATCGTAATCTTCGACGGCCTCTTGCCACGCTTCGCGCGCTTCGGAATCAAGTGCGCGTCGCTGCAGCTCGGCTATTTTTGCGTTAGTGATTTCGGTTTCGGTCTGCGCGATCGCGGCGCGAGCTTCGTTCTCATTTACGCCGAGTGTTGCTGCCGCTTCGAATCGGGCGATAGCCTCTTGCGGTGATCCCGCCTGTAGCTGCATGTAGCCCTCGGACATCATCGCCGCAAAGCGCTCTTGCAGACGATCTGCGCGCGCTTGAGCGAGCGCTTGCGTCGCTTCGGTGCTATAGGGATCTAAATTAACTGCTTGTTCCAGTATCTCGACTTGCCGCGCGGGGTTTCCTGCGGCGCGCTCTGCTGAATCGAGAAGGTCGATTAATTCTTCTAACGCTTGTGCACGAGTAAGACCAATCTGTGCGTCGTTGCTCGCAATGCCGGCCGCAAGGTCGACAAGTGATTCTTCGAGTAATGTAGCGAGCTCATAGTTGGCAATGGCGGTTGTCGCATCTCGTGCAATAAGCGCCTGCTCGCCACTGATAAGCGTTTGTTCAAGAACAGTCGGCACCGAGGCGAGTGTAGCGCTTAACTGCGCGAGCGCCTGCTGATAGGCGTCGCGCGCGCTGCCAAATTCTTGCACTCGATAACTTTCGTCGCCCTCTAAAGCTAGGGCAAGCGCTGAGTCATACGCCATTTTTGCCCATTGCTCGACCTGCAATGCATCGAGCTGGGATTGAGTGTCGAGCAGTTCGGCGAGGACGTCTTGCGCCTCTTTACGTTCGCGTGCGCGTTGGGCTTCTAAAAAAGGTGAGACACCCGTTTCGGCGCGTTGCTGCGGCGCAACCGGCGCTGTCGCGAGTGACTCTTCGACGCGGCGCTCGAGCGGCAGTTCATAGTCTTGCACAATGCCCGGCAAAACGAATATGACAAACAGCGCAAGCAAGACAAGCGCGCCCATCCCTGCCCAAACCCAGGGCGGCTGTCCCGGCTTTTGCGGCGAGAATTGGTCGAGCGGCGGTGGTGGCACCTGCTCGGTAGGCTGCGATTGCACGGCGGCATTGCTCTCGGCAGCGGCTTTACTCTCGGCAGCGCCGCTGTTATCAGCACTCTCGCTAAGGTCGCCGAAGCGGTCGTTGTGGTCTGGCATCGCTGTCTTCTTTGGCTGTACGGGGTTATCTAAAGCTGGCCGGTTTCGGCTGCGTAAATGTCGGCTAGTATCTCACGCCACTGCGCGTACTGCTCCTCTACCGTACCCGTAAGCGTGATCGTGCGATCTTCGAGATCGATGACACGCGGCGCAACTTCGTTCTCGAGCGATTCGCCGAGTTCTTGCAGTGACTCGAGATGCATCTTCGCCTCGGCCAGTTTGTCAAAGCCGCTTTTAATCACATAGGCACCGGCACCCACACCAATCGCGCCACCTGTTTGCGTCACATAGTCTTGACCGTTGGCTGCAGCGGCGAGACCGCCCAACACAACCGCAGTACCTGCAATGAAACGGCGGCGTGCCGAGCCCTGAAGCTCGCGCAGCGTGAGCGTGGCGTCGTAGCTTTGCTCACGCCACGAGTCGTAGGGCACACGCATTTCGCGCGCGTAGGTTGCGTAGTAATCTTGCACGGTATCGATATACATAAAGTCGCGCTCGCGGATGCTGCGTACGCGGTACAGAAGAGGATCGTTTTCGGCTGGCAGCGCGGTTATCTCGTACTGCCCATTTCGATTTTGGGTGAGATATTCGTTAAACGCATCGGGGGCGAAACTGCGGGCAAACCTTAGCTCCGACACTGTGCGGATTTCGGTGATCTCAGCGGGCTCGATATTGCGCTCAAGATAGACTAACAAGTCATTCGCGATCGCATTATAGATTACCTGAAAGGGATCATTTTTTTGACGCTCGCCGGGCTCGTAACTAAACCGGCTAACCACCTCGTCGTAGTCTTTGGTGTACCACGCGCGGCCGGTAGAGTCGGACACGGTCACTTGTAATGTCATCGCCTCGCCGTCGGAGTGCAACACCATGCCGTTGACGACAACATCGATAGGGCTTTGGTCGTTTGGCAACACCCTTACGATGCCCCAATTACCCGAGCGCTGCAGCGTTTCGGCGAGCATGTAGGGTGCGTAGCGCGACTCGGCAACGCGGATCTGCGCATTAGTCGTCTCTTCTTCGCGGCGACTAAGGTTGTCGAGGCCGGGGTCGAATATCGCAACGCCAATGTCGAGCAAAAATTCTTCGGCGACAGTTTCGGTGGCGCGCTGAATCGGGGTGTACGTTGTGCTCTTAACGGTGTGTGTTGCGCAGCTAGCTAGTAGCAGCGCGGCCATGGCGATTAACGCAGCTCTCAAGTGTGAGTGTAAGTGTAATTGCAGTTGCAACGGTGCTAATAGACGCCGCGTCGTGGCCGCCAGAATCGAAAAACCTGAATCGCGCGCGATGGCGCGAAGCCTCGGACTGCTCGCGTTCATTGTGTTTGTTTTCATCTCTCGATTCCTATTCATCGGGTTCTGTTTATGAGTTTCTGATTACGAGATCTCGGTCTATCGGTTCCTGATTAATAAACCGGTGATTTATTTCAGTTACCGCCGAGGCCGGTGTAATTTCGGTATTCATCCCACAGCGCTTCGCGCAGCTCGGGATCGGGCTCGCTCATCGCCGCCTCACGGAGTTGGCGCGCGACTACGTCGTCATCGCGGCCGCTAGGAATGTCTTCGGGTGGCGGGAATGACTCTGTGTTTTGCGAACCCGGCATTGGTGGCGACTGCGTTGCAACCTGAGGCATACCGTTAGCACCCGGCGCGCCGAGAATTTGCGGCATCTGCCCACCACCGCCGCCACCGCTTTCTGCGCCCGGCTGTTCGCCAGAGCCTGCCTCATTACTCTCGGCTTGCGCACGCTCGCGCTCGCCGAGAATAAACCCATCGAATGTTTCGTAGCCGCGGCGCAGCTGCTCGTCTAGGATCGCGGCCTGCTCCGAGGTTGTCATCGCGCCGGTGCCGCGCGTGCCCTGACCAGTACCAGTGTCGCGACCAGTGCCTGCGGTAGATCCGCTTAAGTCGCCGTTATCACCAGAACCGTTGCTAGAAGAGCCGTCACGAGACGAGCCTCTACCACTTAGCACGCCATCTGGCAGCGTATCTAGGCTGTAATCTCCACTTGGCGCCCCTAATACCGAAGAACCAGAGCCTGATTGTCCACTTTGTCCTCCAATATCGCCGGTCGAACTATCTCTTCCTGCCGGGCTTGCTGACGAATCAGTGCCTGGGCTCGGGCCATCGGCACCCGGTAAACCGTCACGGCCTGGCAAGCCCACGCTGACGCTAGGCATTCCGCCCGACTGTCCCGCGCTTGATTGCGAGCCTGCGGTTGCGCTGGACGAGCCTGCGTCGCCGCTCGCGCCTGCGGGCATTCCCGCACTCGACGGTGAGCCTGCGGACGAACTAGAGGCCGAACTAGATGACGATGACGGCATCGACGGGCTGCTGCTGGAGCTGCTCGAGCTACTTGGCGGAGACGGATTGCTTGGCGAGCTGCTCGACGCGCTAGAGGGACTGCTCGGCGAGGGCATCGACGACGACGACGAACTTTGGCTTTGCGACTGACACGCGGCTACGAGCAGCCCAACACCTATTATTAGGCTATTGCGCACGCTCGCGCGAAGGCGGTTTGTGGTTACTGACTGCTGCGCTGGTCGTTTCATGTTGCTGTCCTTGGCTTGTGAAGCTCAGTGTAGCGCCTCCGCGGAAAATTGTACGGCAAGAGGCGATAAATCCGTCTGCGGCCAACCCTTCTTTATAGAGTGATTATATTTCTCTCTCTGCTCTACTGCCGTTGGCGCAACCTTTGACACGAGGTTTATCACAACCAAGCTGAAGAGAGGCTTAATACCAGTACCGATACCTAAATACATTGTTTGCGGAACGCTGCGGAACCCCATCGATAATGATGGGCCGAAAGTGCGAAGTGCGAACTACGCGGCGTAGGCGACTTAGCTGGTTTTTGTTGTCTTCGGTTTCGGTCGAAAGCGATCGCACATCGCGCAACTCGCCGGTGTCGGTCACATCGAAAATAAGATCGGCGTAGTCAGAGTCTAACGGTTCGTCTGTCTGCCGAACGGCATCTAACTCGTAGCCCTTTTTCTGCTCGCCCACAAAACTTGGCATTGGCACGACGCGCCCGAAATAGGCTTTGTGTAGGGCGTCGGCATTGGGCTGATTCGCAAGGAGGCGCCACGCGTTGCCGTACTGCTCTTCGGCCGCGCGGCGGCGACCGAAGAGGAGATACCAGTCGGCAAGATTGGTGAACGCATCGGCTAGCGCCAGAACATCGTCGCGCTTTTCTATCTCGTAGCGGAGAATCTCGGTCAGCGCTTGCGCGCCGCTCGCGAATCCTTTGGACTCGTAACTGCTAGGCTGCCCTAGATGAACTCGGTTGATCTCCATTTCGTTACGAAATTGTGGTCGACCAAGATCGGCCATCATCTCTGGATTGCGCGACAAAAGGTATGAAGAATTAGCGATGCCGCGCAGGTAAGTCACAAACCTTTCGTCCTGCGGCCCGAAATGCGTTTTCACCATTATTGCGGCTGCATTCCAAAACATTAGCGCGTTATTCAGCCGCATGCCGAGGGCTTCGCCGTGACCTAGATGAAAGGCACGAAGATTCCATTCGGCAATACTGTTCAGCACCGGAATAAGCCGTGGGTCGCGCGTGCCGTAAGCACGTCGCTGAATATAATACAGATACTCAAACGTGAGGTCGGCGTCTTGCCATTGGTCCAGCGCAAGATAGCTTTGGATTTTACTCTCGATAGCGGACACCTGTTCAACAGTGTGCAAGCCTAAATTAATCCGATTAATATGAATCGCTCGGTCGAAAACTTTTATCGCCTCTTCGTGCGAGCCTTGTTGCTGCAATAACGTGCCCAGCGAGGTGAGCTCTTCGACTAAACCGCCGTTCCACGCACCCCCATCGCCCTCTAGGTCTGCGATGACCGCATTGTAGTTACCGATGGCTTCTAAGCGGGCTATCGCCGCTTCCGACTCAGCCGCCATCATCTCTGCCAAAGAATCTGCGCGAGACGCCTCCTCTTCAAAAGAATCGACTTGGTTTGACGAGGTTGCTAGAAGCACTTGATTCGCTAACCTGACGCCAACGCCGCCGCGAATGAGAGGCGAGCGGCCTGCAATAGTGTAATCGCGTGCGGGGTTTTGAAAACTGCGTTTGAGTGTCCACAGCCGAGTCGAACTCGCCAAACTAGTCGCAAGGTCTACGGGAATATTGCGCGGGAAAGGGTTCGCCATAATCAGTGGCTGAGGGTCACTTATATATTTTAATTCTGACTGCGCACGAATTTTTAGTGGCGCTGGATTGTCTTGCTCGGCGCTTTCTAGACTGGCTAGCTCGCTCAGATTGGCTGGCTCGACTGATTCGGTCTGTTCTGCTAGTTGGGTTTTTTCTAGTTCGGCGCTGTTGTCCGCGCCAGACGCTGCAGACGAGGCTTGCGCTGCGCCTTCGGCGGTTGCTGCCGCGCTAGACTCCTGCGCGATCGCGATACTTGCGGCGCCCGCTAGCAACAAACCCACAGCGGCTGCGCGCAGAACCACTGTGGCTCCGCTGATCAATCGGCTGACGCGAACCCGAAGGCCAAACACGTCCCCAGCCCTTGATGATAAGGACAGCACAGTGGTTTGCTCGAGTCTGGCGAATAGATTCAGCATTGGAGGTTTTTTACCCTGCCTCAACTTGGGTTGGTTACTTTGTGACTGTCTAGCGATTACGACCAAGCGCAGCGCTGGGATCAGCAACCGCAATTCGATTTATCACTCGTTTTCTTCAGTCTTTTATACACTTAGGGGATTTAGGTGTAAACGTCAGCCTTAGCGTTTGCGTAGCTCGATATTCCCGATCGCGTCGCGTTTTGCGCACCATCCGGGTGCAACAAAGGTGGTGGCGGCCAACTCGATGATCACCAACGGTCCTTCTCGTTCGTGCTCGTCTAATGCCTCGCGTCGAATACTCGGATAGGCGCCGCTGCCATCCGTCGCCGCTGAGCTGGCTGGGTGTGTAGAGTGGACCCTGTTAGCAGCAGATTTAGTGCTTCGGTTTGTGTTTTCGGAGTCGGCACGCGGCAGAACCAGCTCCACGCCCTGAGCCGTGACTGCCGAGCGCAGATTAACCAGCTCGAGCTCGGTGTCGTGATCGTAGCCAAAGCGCTGGCGATGCAGGGCGACAAAGGCCTGCTTTGCCTGCGCGCGCGAGTGCCAAGGCACATTAAGCGTATAGGATTGACCTTTGTAGCGCAGATCTACGCTGGGCTTTGCGGCTAGCGGGCCCTGAGCGCCTTCGGCGGTAAGCTCAGCCCTGCCCTGTGCCTCGAGTTCGGCTAAACCATTCTCGATTTCGGCGTCGGTAAGATCGCTAAGCAAGGCGGTCGCCGTGCGCGAAAGCTGGCGCCCGGGCTGCGCGACAATCATACCGAGCGCCGACAGCACGCCGCCGTGAATAGGCACGAGCGCACGCGTCATATTCATCGCCTCGGCAAGCGCGCAGACGTGCAAACCGCCCGCGCCGCCAAAGCTGGTCAGGGTAAAGTCCTGCGGGTTGTAACCACGATTAACCGAAATAAGTCGAATCGCCGCCGCGATTTGTTCGTTGGCAACGGCGAGCACACCTTCGGCCGCGGTTTTCGCGTCGACGCCCATCGCCGCGCCCAGCCTCTCGAGTGCCTCCAATGCCGCAGCACTGTCGAGTGTTAGGCCACCGGCGAGCGTGGAGCTGGGGTCTATTCGGCCGAGCACCACATGCGCATCGGTTACGGTCACCTGCGTGCCGCCCTGTCCATAGCAAACGGGCCCAGGAACCGCGCCCGCTGAACGGGGACCAACCTGCAGCATGCCGCCGGTGTCGAGCGCCGCTATCGAGCCGCCGCCCGCGCCGATCGTGTGCATGTCGACCATCGGCACGCCTACGGGCAACTCGGCGATCGTGCCTTCGTTTGTGGTGACCGGTGCGCCGTCTAGTAGCGCGACATCGGTAGACGTACCGCCCATGTCGAAGCTAATAAAGCGGCTAGTGCCTGTCTGCAAGCCAAGTGCGTGGAGTGCGGTCAGGCCGCCCGCTGGGCCCGAAAGCAGCAGATTAACCGCGGTGCGCGACGCCTTGGCGGCCGCGATTGTTTCGCCGCTAGATTGCATTATTTGTAGCGAATTGCCGCTTAATTCTTTTTCTAGCGTCGACAAGTACCGATAAACGACAGGGCCAAGCGAGGCATTTAGCCAAGTGGCGACACCGCGTTCGTATTCTTTGTATTCGGGCAACACCCGCGACGACCGGCTCACCAGCACGTCGGGCAGCGCGCGCTCGATCGCCGCCTCGATGCGCTGCTCGTGTGCCGGCGCTAAAAAGGAGAACAGCAAATTAATGGCCACGGCCTCGGGCTTGAGCGCGACGAGTTGCTGCACTAAATCCGCAATCGCCTCGTCGCTCAGTGCCTCGACTTGTGTTCCGTCGGCGGCAATACGCCCTTCGATCTCGAGGCATAGCTCGCGCGGTACTTTGACCCGCGCAGGCGCAGGCTCGAGTGCGTAAAGTGCAGGGCGCGTCTGACGCGCAATCTCGAGCATGTCGGCAAACCCTGTGTTGGTGACAAACGCCGTCCGTGCGCCTTTACCCTCGAGCGCCGCATTGGTTGCAACCGTGCTGCCGTGCACAATATGCAGGGCACCGTTATCGAGCGCTGCCTGCAAACCCATCTCGCGAATACCGCGTAGTATTGCCTGCTCGGGCGCCGCCGGACTCGACAGCGTTTTGTGTATGCGAATACTCACTTCTTTTTCGGCATCGGTCTCGACACAGACGAAGTCGGTAAAGGTGCCCCCGGCATCGATGCCGAGTAGAATGCGGGATGAGGAAGGCTGAATGGCAGACGACATATAAGGGCGAGTTCCGCGTGTTATCGAGCGCCGAGTATCGCATAAACCACTTATTGATGAGCAAGCGCGATTGCAGCCGGTGCAATGAATAACCGGTGAACTAATTAGGAGGCGCTTTGCCAGAATTACCCGAAGTTGAGACAACCCGCCGCGGTATTGAGCCCCACGTTGAAGGCAAGCGAATTACCAAAATGGTGGTACGTGAGCGCCGACTTCGCTGGCCCATACCTGCAACGCTTGAGGCGCGGCTCGCTGGTCAGACAGTCGACGGCGTAGAAAGGCGAGGTAAGTATTTACTCCTTCGCATCGACAACGGCAGCCTTATCGTGCATCTCGGAATGTCGGGCAGCCTTCGTGTGCTCGAACCCGGCACACAGCAGCCTCTTAAGAAACACGATCACGTAGAACTAGTGTTCGACGACGGCACCGTTTTGCGCTATCACGACCCGCGGCGCTTTGGCTGCATCCTGTGGCAAGACGATCCGGTGAGTGATCACCCGCTTATCGAGACGCTGGGGCCCGAACCGCTGGACGACGACTTTAACGCCCGAGCGCTGTTCGCGCGCAGCCGCGGGCGCAAGGCACCGATAAAAACTTTCATCATGGACAGCAAGGTAGTGGTGGGAGTGGGGAATATTTACGCCAACGAATCGCTTTTCTTTGCCGGAATTAATCCGCAGCGCGCGGCCGGCAACGTGTCACTTGCGCGCTACGAAAAACTAGTCGAGTGTATTAAGCGCGTGCTTGCGAGGGCGATTGAGGTGGGCGGCACTACCCTGCGCGACTTTACCGGCAGCGACGGCCAGCCGGGTTATTTTGCCCAGTCGCTGCAGGTTTATGGGCGCACAGGGTTGCCTTGCAACAACTGCAAGGCGCCTTTAAAAGAAGTGAGACTAGGGCAGCGCAGCACGGTGTACTGCACGCGGTGTCAGCGCTAAACGCGAGAGTAGGCTTTCATCGCTTCGACTACGGCCGGATGCGCGAACTTAGAAATGTCGCCACCGTAAGACGAGATCTCCCGCACGAGCGTCGACGAGATATACGACAGGTGCTCGGCAGGCGCGAGAAACACCGTTTCGATGCTGGGGTCGAGCACGCGGTTCATGCCCACGAGCTGAAACTCGTATTCAAAGTCGGCCACGGTACGCAGGCCGCGCAAAATGATTTTCGAATCGACCTCTTGCACAAACTGAATCAGCAGGCTTTCGAATGAGCGCACCTCAACGTTGGGCAGGTGACCTAACACCTCCTGCGCAAGTTCGACGCGTTGCTCGGTTGGCATTGCGCTGCTTTTTTGCCGGTTAGAACCCACAACGCCGACGATAATGTGATCGAAAAGCCCCGCTGCACGCTCCACAAGGTCGGTGTGACCATTGGTGATTGGGTTGAATGTTCCGGGATACACGGCAGTTTTCATAAATTCTCTCTTGTGGGCGTCTCGTCGATCTTATTATTCGTTGAGTGCTTTTCTCGACCTAGGTCGCCGCATTCTAGCGAATCGGCTGGCGAGGCTCAATCGCGGGTATTGCAGGCATTTTTAGCCACCACAGCCCTAGTCCGAGCTTAAGAGGAAGCGTGCGATTTGCTGTTCGAGCCACGCGCGATTGCCGCGCGCGATAAAGCCTACGTGGCCGCCTCGGTCGGACAATTGCAATTCGGTCGCGCTGCCGAGGTCTTCTGGCGACGGCAAAGCCGCGGGCGGAATAAGCGGGTCGTCGGCGCTTTGAATGAGTAAAGTGCGCGCGTTGATGCGTTTTAACTTTGGCCCGCTGCTGCAGCGAGCGTAATAATCGTCGGCGTTTGCAAAACCATGGAGCGGCGCGGTTAGCTGATCGTCGAAGCGCCAGATACTGGTTAGATCGACCGCGTTATTGAGCAGGCCGCGTAGAGTTGTCGCCGCGTCAAACGCCAGTGGATTACCTAAGCTTGCAAGAGTCTCGAGGTGTTCGACTTTGTTGATGAAATCTCGATTAAGCAGTTTGACAAAATAGTCGCCGTAAAATGCACTCGTGCCGCCGAGCATCGCGCGCGAACAGTCTGCTAGCTGAAAAGGAGTCGACACGGCAACGGCTCGACACGTTGATGCGGCAGGCACTGCGGTACTGTGCGATTCTTGTTCACCTTTTTCTGCAAGCCAGTTGAGCAACACGCTAGCGCCAAGTGAGTAACCCGCAAATAAAAAGTGATGCGCCGGATATTGTTCCTGCAAGATATTGAACACTTCGTCTAAATCTTCGGTCACACCCGAATGATACGCGCGCGCGAGTCGATTAAATTCTCCACTGCAACCGCGAAAATTGAGCGCAACCGACGCAACGCTCGACAAGGCAAGTTCGCGTTGAAGCTCGATAATATAGGGCGATTGCGACGACCCGCAAAGCCCATGCAATAGCACGACAATCCGATGTCTCGACGAATCACTCGGCGCAGGCCCTGCCCAGTCGATATCGATGAAGTCACCATCGGCTAGCTCTATGCGTTCGCGAAACTGTTCGAACACGGCCAGCGGTGTAAACCTTCGCCATAAAGTTTGTGCGTGCGCATTACTCGCAAGAAGCGGCGGTTTGAATGTGTTGGCGCTGTATGACATAGACTTTTTCTGATTGTTTGAATCGCGGCTGAGCCGAACGGAAACCTAGAGCGCTTGTAACAGCGTGGAGTGGACTGACCCTGCCCGTTTGATTTTACGGCCGGTCCAGTTAGAAGGCAGCTTGGCTTCGTCGAGCGGTTCGGCCGACTCGATATAGACCAGCGCGCCGGGTGCGAGACAGCCCGATCCAGCAAGCGTGTGCGCCGCCTCGTAGTGCTGATTCGCATCGAAAGGCGGATCTAGAAAAACAAGATCGAAGCGCTGCTTGCCTGCATCCCGCCTGAGCCAGATCAGCGCGTCGGCCTCGATGATTTGTACCGTCGTTGTTGCCAGTGCATCGCGGTTGTCGCGCAACGCGTTGGCAGCGACCTTTGCTTTCTCTACCATCACCACACTCGACGCGCCCCGCGAGGCGGCCTCGAAGCCGAGCGCGCCGCTGCCAGCGAATAGGTCGAGTACTCGGGCAGCGGGGATCGCCATCTGTAGCCAATTGAATAGTGTCTCGCGGACACGATCGGCGCTGGGACGCAGGCCGGCGGCATCGGGAAAGCTAATTTTACGGCTGCGAAGCGCGCCGCCAATAATGCGGACGCTGCCGCCGGGTCGTTTTTTACTTGTGCTCATTGGCTAAGTGTAACCGCGATGGCGGCGCTACACAGCATCGCAGTGCGATTGCGGGTTTGAAAAGTGATAACATAGCGGCCTCAGATTTCTGCCGCCGCGCCCTTCGTATGGCACCACGGCACCTTTCGGCAATCAGCACTAGAGACTTTACGATGTTCGGCTTTGGTAAAAAGAAACGTGTACAGGAAGAACAAGATGCCGAGGCTGCGGTGGCTAATACGCCGGAGCCGGCTGTTGATTTAGCTGCTGATTCGGCTGTGGATTCAGTTGTCGATCCAGTTGGCGATTCGGACGTGGATTCAGTTGTGGATGCAAATGTCGAGAGTCAGGCCAGTGAGCAAGCTCAGGCGCCGGGCGACTTAGCGGTTGCAGAGCAAACCGAAGCACCCAGCAAACGCGGCTTTTTTGGCCGGCTGCGCGACGGGCTCAGTCGCACCCGCAGCAAACTTAGCGATGGTCTCGGCGCAGTGGTGCTTGGGCGTAAAGAAGTCGATGCCTCGCTGCTCGAAGAGGTCGAGACGCAGCTGCTGACCGCCGACGTAGGACTCGAAGCCACCGACGCCATTATCGACGGCCTTCGCGCGCGTCTCGGGCGCAAACAACTCGCCGACGCAGACGAGTTTATGGCCTCCCTTCGCGAGGAGCTGCGC
>Ga0233426_10002745_pt1 | contig 14413 bp, 13 predicted proteins | sample SI_118_April2016_6_FD_179875 | JGI IMG/M metagenome (GOLD analysis project Ga0233426, IMG submission 179875) | Seawater microbial communities from Saanich Inlet, British Columbia, Canada - SI_118_April2016_10_MG | ecosystem: Environmental > Aquatic > Marine > Inlet | place: Canada: British... | reverse complement strand
CTTCTATTGATAAAGATTTAATTCCTGCATAAGACAATATTATTGCATCATACAAACCATCATTCAGTTTTTTAATTCTTGTATCAACATTTCCCCTTATAAGCTTACAATTAACATCTGATTTTATTTTTTTAATTTGAAACTCTCTTCTATAAGATGATGTTCCAATTACCGCATCAGATTTTAATTCTTTGAGTTTTTTTTTATCTTTAGTTATTAAAATTTCTCTTGGATCATTTCTTTTTAAAAAAGTATTTGTTCTTAAACCATCAGTTTCAATTGCTGGCATGTCCTTTAAAGCATGTGTGGCTATATCAATTTTTTTATCTTGAAGTTCTTTTTCTATGTTTGTCGAAAACAAACCTTTTCCACCCACTTCTGATAATCTTACATCTTGAACCTGGTCTCCTTTTGTTGTTATTTCTTTAATCACAACATCTTCATCATTTAAATTTGTATTTTGAATAATCTTATCTTTAGCATTTTGAGCATAAATTAATGCTAACTTGCTTCCTCTTGATCCAATAACAATTTTCTTATTCATAAATAAATATATTTCTTACTTGTATTGAGATTGTACAATTAATAAAAACTATTTGAATGAGTAAAAAACCTTTAATTCTTGGAATTGAATCTAGTTGTGATGAGACAGCAGCATCAATAATTACTGAAAATGAACAAGGAATACCAGTAGTTTTATCCAATATTATCTCAAGCCAAGTTGATGTTCATAAAGAATTTGGAGGTGTTGTTCCTGAATTAGCAGCAAGATCTCATATGGAAAAAATTGATTGGATAGTTCAAAAAGCAATTAATGATAGTGGCAGGAAAATAGAAGAGATAGATGCAATAGCCTCAACGGCTGGCCCAGGTCTAATAGTCTGCCTATCTGTTGGACTAAGTTTTGGGAAAGCTTTTGCTTCTGCATTAGAAAAACCATTTATTGCTGTTAATCATTTAGAAGGGCATGCTCTAAGTCCAAAACTAAATTCAGAAATCAATTATCCGTATTTGCTTTTATTAATTTCAGGGGGACATTCACAATTTTTAAACGTCCAAGGTTTAGGAAATTATAAAAGATTGGGGACAACTATTGATGATGCCTTGGGTGAAGCATTCGACAAAACTGCTAAACTTTTAGGAATTGAATTTCCTGGTGGACCTCAAATAGAAATTTTAGCAGAAAAAGGTGATCCTAATAAATATGATTTGCCAAAGCCTATTTTTAATAAAGGAGGATGTAACTTATCTTTTGCTGGTCTTAAAACAGCTATTTTGAGAATAGCAAAAAATATTAAAACAGATCAGGAAAAATTTGATTTAGCTGCTTCTTTTCAAAAAACAGTTGAGCAAATATTATATAAAAAAACCAAAATCGCATTTACTGAATTTGAAAAACAAAACGATATACAAAAAAAAATATTTGTAGTTGCGGGAGGGGTGGCAGCTAATAAAAGAATTAGATCTATGTTAATTAGTTTATGTAATGAAGAAAACTATCAAAGTATGTTTCCTCCAATTGAATTTTGTGGAGATAATGCTGCCATGATTGCTATGGTTGGTTTAGAAAAATTTAAATTAAAACAGTTTGATAATTTAGATCATCCAGCAAAACCAAGATGGCCATTAGATGAAAAAGCAGCATTTCTTAAAGGAGCAGGAGTACAATTATAATGCAGTATTGGTTAATGAAATCTGAACCAGATGTTTGGTCTATTGACCAACAAAAAAAGGTAGGGGCTAAAGGTGCGCCCTGGGATGGTGTTAGAAATTATCAAGCTGCTAAAAATTTAAAAAATATGAAAAAAAGTGATCTTTGTTTTTTTTATCATTCGAATATCGGAAAAGAGATAGTTGGAATTGTAGAGGTAATTAAGGAAGCATACTTAGATGAAACTGATAAATCAGGGCGTTTTGTAGCTGTTACCGTAAAATTTAAAGAAAAATTATACAAACCTGTAACCCTTGAAAATATTAAAAAGAATGAAAAATTGAGCCATTTAGCTCTAATTAAACAGAGTAGATTATCTGTAATGCCCATAGACTCTAAAAGCTGGAAAATATTAAATAAGATGAGTAAGGTTAATTTATAAAAAAATTTCATGCCCATAAAAAAAAAGAAAAAAACTAAAGTTAAAAAAAGAGTTACAAAGAAAGTAACAAAAAAAACTAAAGTTAAAAAAAGAGTTTCGAAGAAAATAACAAAAAAAGCCAAAGTTAAAAAAATAATCTTAAATAAAATTGCCAAAGAAAATTTAAAAGAGCTTATAATTAAAACGAAGCCTCAATGGGTCAAAAACAGTTTAGCTACAAAAACTAAATATAAAGATAAATATTTAAAATCTATTAAAAACAATGATGAGTTTTGGAGAAAAGAAGGAAAAAGAATTACTTGGATTAAGCCATACAAAAAAATTAAAGATGTAAAATACAGCTCTAAAGAAGTTAAGATCAAATGGTTTCAAGATGGAACTTTAAACGCTTCTGCAAATTGTATTGATCGACACTTAAAAGATAAAAAAGATAAAACAGCAATAATATGGGTTGGGGACGATCCCAAAGATAGTCAAAAAATATCCTACAAACAACTTCATGAGAAAGTCTCTAAAGCAGCAAATGGCTTAAAAAAATTGGGAATTAAAAAAGGAGACAGAGTTACTATTTATTTAACAATGATTCCTGAGCTAGCAATTTTAATGCTGGCTTGCGTTCGTATTGGTGCAGTTCACTCAATTATTTTTGGTGGATTTTCAGCTGACTCGATTTCTGGAAGAGTAAATGATTGTGAATCTGAATATATAATAACAGCTGATGAAGGTGTTAGAGGAGGAAAAACAATTCCACTTAAATACACAACAGATGAGGCATTAGAAAAATGTCCAAACGTTAAAAAATGTATTGTTGTTAAACGGACTGGAAATTATGTTTTTTGGAATAATAAAAGAGATGTTTGGTATCACGATTTAATTAAAGATGTTTCAAATGAATGTGAACCTGAAGAAATGAATGCTGAAGATCCTTTATTTATTTTGTATACCTCAGGTTCAACTGGAAAGCCTAAGGGAGTTTTGCATACGACAGGTGGCTATATGGTTTATGCCTCAATGACACATCAATATATTTTTAATTATAAACCCAAAGATATTTATTGGTGTACTGCTGATATTGGTTGGGTCACCGGTCATAGTTATATAGTTTATGGTCCACTTGCTAATGGAGCAACTACAGTTATGTTTGAGGGAATACCTAATTATCCAAATTCCTCAAGATGGTGGAAAATTATTGATAAATATAAAGTAAATACTTTTTACACTGCTCCCACAGCTATAAGAGCACTAATGCGTGAAGGAGATAAACCGGTTAAAAAAACATCAAGAAAATCATTAAAGTTACTAGGCACTGTTGGGGAACCGATTAATCCAGAAGCTTGGATGTGGTACTTTAAGACAATAGGAAATTCCAAATGCCCGATTGTTGATACATGGTGGCAGACAGAAACAGGGGGAATAATGATTGCTCCTCAAACTGGTGCTATAGACTTAAAACCTGGATCAGCCACTAAACCATTTTATGGTATAAAGCCTGTACTTGTTGATAAAAAAGGTGCTGAAATTAGAGGCCCAGGAGAAGGCAGACTATGTATTGCTCAATCATGGCCTGGTCAAATGAGAACTGTTTATGGAGATCACCAAAGATTTATTGACACCTATTTCTCTCAGTTTGATGGAAAATATTTTACTGGTGACGGATGTAGAAGAGATAAAGATGGATACTATTGGATAACAGGTCGAGTTGATGATGTAATTATTGTATCAGGTCATAATCTTGGTACTGCTGAAATAGAAAGTGCGTTTGTTGCTCATCCAAAAGTTGCTGAAGCGGCGGTTGTTGGATATCCCCACGACATAAAAGGTAATGGGCTTTATTGCTATGTAACTTTAAATGTGGGTGAGAGAGAATCGGGCGATCTTGAAAGAGATTTAAAATTATGGGTTAGAAAACAAATAGGGCCCCTTGCTACTCCGGATCTAATTCATTTTACTCCAGGACTTCCAAAAACAAGATCAGGAAAAATAATGCGAAGAATTTTAAGAAAGATTGCACACAACGAACATGGACAATTAGGTGATACAACTACCTTGGCTGACCCAAGTGTAGTTGAGAGTTTAGTTGATAATAGAAAAAATATTTAAAATTTTATTAACTTTTTAAATTCGTCTCTAATAATATCCCACTTTAAAATCATCGAATTTAACACAATCTTTCTATCTAAACTCTTAAGCTCTTCAGCTATTGGTGCCCATTTATATAATGATAATGCACTTGGATTAAATGGAAGATCTTTATAATAAATTTTCCAATTTAAATTTTGAAATCTTTCATAAAAACTTTTTTTTGCTTCCTCAACTATATCAATTGGCATTTTATTAGATATTTCATCATCTAAAATTTTATTAAAAATTTCTTTAGCTTGATTAGTGTCTTGATAATTAAAATTAACTTTTAAATATGAAAAGGTAAAAAAAGTTAAATCTTGAAGTGCTATAGAATAAATATTCCATTTAGCTAGATTAACTGAGGACATGAAAACATCATTATCAAAATGAAGAACGTATCTGGTTCCCATTCTTGTTTTTAAATAACTGTAAAGAGTAACTTGGGTTACCCATGCAGATTTAGTTTGAATAAAGTGCTCAAGTTCATCTAAATTTTTTATTTTTTTCTTTGGAATGAAAGCTTTAAACAAAGCAAATAAATAAACTTTAAAATCTTTAAATGATAAATCTTTCCAAGATAATTTATATTTTTGCATAAAACCGTTGTTTGAGACAATTATACCTCAAAAAGTAAGTAATTAAGCACCAATTATGAACAATTTTCACCTTTTCAAAACCTCTAGAATGGTTATGGTTTTCACAGTTATAACTAAAAAGAGAGGTATAAATGTCAAACGCAGAAAAACACTGGGAAAAAACCAGGTCACTGTTATTTGTAACATTGGCAATTTGGTTTGTATTCTCAATTGGCATCTTCCTTTTTGCAGCTGAAATGAATGAGGTTACTGGACCTTTCGGATATCCATGGACATATTGGTTTACATGTCAGGGATCTCTAGGAATTTTTGTAATCTTATGTTTCTGGTTTGCAAATAGGCAAGAGAAAATCGATGAAGAATTCGGCTTCAACGAAAGAGGAGATAATTAATGATTAAAGGTAAATTTATAGACAATTTGCCAAAAGTTTATGGAATCTATACTGGAGGATTTATAGGTTTTATAATCTTAATGGCAATTGGTGAGCAGATGGGTATGACTGCTAAAGCAATAGGTGTTGCTTTTGTAGCATTCACGATCTTCATCTATGCTTTAATTGGTTATCTATCAAGAACAGCTCAAGCAGATGCGTATTACGTAGCTGGAAGACAAGTGCCTACTGTATTCAATGGAATGGCAACAGCAGCAGACTGGATGTCTGGTGCTTCATTCGTTGCAATGGCAGGTGGTATTTACTTCAAAGGCTATGGTTATATGGCACTACTTGTTGGTTGGACTGGTGGTTACATATTAGTTGCAACTTTATTAGCACCATACTTAAGAAAATTTGGCTGTTACACAGTTCCAGATTTTGTAGGTACAAGATACGGTGGTAATTTAGCAAGACTATGTGCGGTAATAGTTTTAACTGTTGCTTCGTTCACGTACGTGACTGCACAAATTAATGCTACAGGTACTATTGCTTCTGTTGCTCTAGATATCGACTTCAAATACGCAGTATATATTGGACTTATAAGTATTTTACTTTGTTCAATGCTGGGTGGTATGAGAGCGGTAACTTGGACACAGGTTGCACAATACATAGTGCTAATTATAGCTTACTTACTTCCAATTTTTTGGATCAGTAACAAAATGGGTGCAGGTTTCTTTCCTCACTTTATGTTAGCTGATGAAGTGGCTAGAATTGGTGAGTTGGAACAACAGTTTGGGTTTGTTAAAAACTCTGCTGCTGATCTAGCAACGGTACCTAAAGGGTTAGCTGGAATAACTAAAGCTCACTCTGCAGTAAACGCAACACCTTGGGCATTTATTTCATTAGCATTGGCGATGATGATGGGAACAGCATCATTACCACACGTGATGATGAGATACTTTACTACTCCAAGTGTGAAAGCAGCTAGAAAATCAGTTGGTTGGTCTTTATTCTTTATCTTCCTTCTGTATTCTTCTGCACCAATGTTAGCAACACTATCTAAACTATCGTTGATTGATCCAACTTTATCTACGGGTATTATTGGTAAATCATTTGCTGAAGTTCAAGCATTGGACTGGTTCCAAAACTGGAACAGTGCAAACTTGATGTTCATCAGCGACTTTAACGGTAATGGAACTCTTGAATTAAATGAGTTTTTCATGGGCGGTAAAGCAGTTGTGTTAGCAACACCAGAAATAGCTGGATTACCATATGTAATCTCAGGTCTGGTTGCTGCTGGAGGTATGGCTGCTGCAATGTCAACTGCTGATGGTTTAATTCTAGCAATTGCTAATGCGATCTCTCATGATGTTTATTATAAGATGATAGATCCAAAAGCAGAAACTGCAAAAAGACTTCTTGTTGCAAGGGTATTACTTGTAGTAATTGGTTTTGCTGGAGCAACTATTGCAGCAATGGAAATCCAAGGAATCTTAGGTTCGGTTATCTGGGCTTTTGACTTTGCGATGTCCGGTTTGTTCTTCCCACTTGTACTTGGTGTATGGTGGAAGAGAGCTAACAGAGAAGGTGCTATTGCTGGTATGGTTTTAGGTCTTGCTTCTGCTATTTGGTACCTAGTTTGGGTACGAACTGGAGGAAGTGGGTTCTTAGGACTTACTCAGTTAACATTTGGTATCTTTGGAGCTGGTGTTAGTTTAGTTGCTATGGTTGTTGTGAGTTTAATGACTCAAGCACCAGATAAAGCAACTCAAAAAATGGTTGATGAAGTTCGTATACCAACCGGTAGAACTGTTACTGGTAAGTAGAACTATCAAATCTTAATTTAGAGGGGCGATTAATTTCGCCCCTTTTAATTTAATCTCTTTTCCAATATAAATTTATTAATGTCAGCAAACTTTCATCCTTTGGTCTATTTTGTAGATTACCTTCTAGGAGTAATTATGTGGACTTTAATAGGAAGAGTTGCGATGAATATTTTTCAAAAAGAGGATTCTGAATTCTTTTTTATGAAGATATTTGTAAAATATACCAATCCACTTTTAAAAATATTTAAACCTATAACCCCATCTTTCATTATAGCACCTCTTGTTCCATTATATGTTGCATGGTTCTTTTATATGATTAGATTTTACTTTATGCCTTGGATCTTAGGCTATTCTGTAATGGGTATGCTATCCTTTCCTTTAGAAAGTGAAATTTCCAAACAAATTTATCAATTATTTAATTCAATTAAATTTTAAAAATTGATACTAGTAGGTTTGGCAACTAATGAAAAAAATACAAATTTCACCATCAATATTATCAGCTGACTTCAGTCAATTAGGCAATGAAATCAAAAGACTTGAAGAAGGTGGTGCAGATATGATTCATGTAGATGTTATGGATGGTCATTTTGTTCCAAATCTTACTATAGGGCCACCAGTAATCAAGGCCTTGAGAAAACAGTGCTCTATTCAATTTGATGTTCACTTGATGATATCTCCTGTTCACAAATATATTGAAGCATATTCAAATGCTGGGGCTGACATTATTACAATTCATCCTGAGGCAACAGATAATTTGAGAGAATCAATTTTAAAGATTAAAAACTTAAATAAAAAAGTTGGTGTCTCACTTAATCCAGAATCCAAAATTGATCTAATTATCAACTACCTTGATAAAATAGACTTAGTTTTAGTAATGAGTGTAAATCCAGGATTTGGGGGCCAGAAGTTTATGCCTGAAGTCTTAGATAAGGTTAAACAACTAAAAAAAATTCAATCTGAAAAAAATATGAATTTTGATATTGAAATTGATGGAGGGATTAATTTTGATAATTGTCAATCGGCGATTGAGGCTGGTGCCAACATACTTGTTTCAGGAACAACTGTTTTTAAAAGTAATAATGGAGATATTAAAAAAAATATTGATTTATTAAAATTAAAATAAGTTAATGATCATTAATAATTTTACTAATAACTTTAGCCAATTTTATTTTGATTTAAAAAAAAATTTAAAAGAATTTTATCAAAGCTCTAATTTTTACGATAAAAGAATATCTAAAACCAAAAATATTACTTTTGAATATAAACCAAGTCCATATCTACTATCCTCAATAGTAAAATATCAAAAAAAAAAATATAAAATTGAAGATTTTGCTTTAGAAGAAATTTGGCAAAAAAATCTAAATTATAGAGAGTTTGAAAAATTAAATAATTTTTTTTGGTTCTTTAGTTTAGATCTGAAATCATCAAAAAAAGTAACTCAAACAGTTGTTGATAATTGGATTAACAAAAACAATAAATATAATAAAAAAAGTTGGGATTTTGATATTACTTCTAAAAGAATAATTTCCTGGCTATCCAATCATCAATTAACTTATGAAGATTGTAATGAAGATTTTAAAAAAAGATTTAATCAAGCCATTCAAAAACAAACAAACCATCTTTTAAATGAAATAAAAAATTTGTCAGAGGTTGAAAATAAAGTTATTGGATGTGCGGCGATTATTTTAACAGGTCTGGCTTATAAAGATCATAATAAATATCTTAATAATGGGCTAAACCTTTTAAAAAAAATAATAAAATCATCAATTAGCAATAATGGTTTTCCTAAATCTAGAAATATAAAACAACTTATTTTTTACTTAAAATATTTTATAATTATTAGGGAGTGGTTTAAAGAGTCACAAAACACAATTCCAGAATATATTGATGAAATAATATATTATCTTGGCCAAAACTATGCTTTCATTTGGCAAAATATTAATCAAGATATTCTATTTAATGGGAATTATATTTCCAATAATAATGAGTTTGATCAATATCTAAAAAGATTTGGATATGCATTTAAAAATGAAAATAAAGAAATTGCAGGTTATGCCATTCTTAAAAATAAAAAAATTATATTAACAATGGATATTGGGGAAAGTCCTAGCAATAATTTTTCAAAATTTTATCAATCAGGAGCTCTTTCATTTGAAATCTTCTCAAATGGTAAAAAACTAATAACAAATTCTGGATACTTTGCTGATAAAGCAAATAAATTATATAAACTCTCAAAAAGCACAGCTTTACAAAGCACTTTATCAATTGAAGATCATTCTTCTTGTGATTATAAAAAATTGAACAAATCAAATATATTGATTAAAGAAGGCATTCAAATAATTAAGAAGAATATTGTATCTGAAGATAATTATTGGAAAATATCAGGATCACATGATGGTTATCTAAAAAAGTTTAAAACCATTCATGAGAGAGAAATAGAATTTTACCCAGAGCAAATGAAATTTATTGGTTTTGATAAATTATTAAGAAAAGATAAATCAAAAGATATTAAATTTGATATAAGATTTCACCTAGATCCAAGCTCAAAAGTAATGAAAACTCAGGATAATAAATCAATTCTAATAGAGCTAGAAGATGAGGGTTGGAAATTTAATAGTGAAAATTTTGATATAAACATTGATAATGGACTATATTTAGGTATTAAAAATTCATACAAAGAAAATCAAAACATATGTATATCAGGAATATGTAAAGAGAAGACTCAAACTATAAAATGGGAAATTACTAAACTGTAATGAAAAAAATAAAAACAGCTCTTATTTCTGTATCAGATAAAAAAAATTTAAAGCCTCTTCTTATATCTTTAAAAAAAAATAATATAAAAATTATTAGTTCAGGTGGCACATATAAAGAAATTAAAAAACTAAAATTTCATTGCTTAGAAGTTTCTGAATTTACAAATTCGCCTGAAATTCTAGAAGGTAGGGTAAAAACTCTTCATCCAAAAATACATGCAGGAATTTTAAACAAGAGAAATAGTAAAGTTCACCTAAAAGACTTAAAAAATAATAATTTTGAAAATATTGATTTAGTAGTTGTAAACTTTTACCCATTTGAAGAAACATTAAAAAATACAAAAAATCACAAAAAAATAATTGAAAACATTGATGTTGGTGGTCCAACAATGGTCAGATCAGCAGCTAAAAATTATCAGGATGTGACTGTTATTACCTCATCAAATCAATATGAAGAACTCATTGAAGAGTTAAAAAAAAATAAAGGCTCAACATCCTTAAAATTTAGAGAGAAATTATCCAGAATTGCCTTTACAGAAACTGCTTATTACGATTCTGTTATTTCTGATTATTTTAATAAAAAAAATAATATAATTTTTCCAAAAAAGAAGGTTTTCCACACTAATCTAATTGAAACTCCACGTTATGGGGAAAACCCACATCAAGAGAGCGGAATATATTCAAAAAATAATTCTTTGAAAATAAATCAGATTCACGGAAAACAGCTTAGTTACAATAATTATAATGATATATTTTCAGCTTTAACTATATCAAAATCGTTACCAAAAAACATTGGCACTGTCATAGTTAAGCATGCTAACCCATGTGGAGTTTCAATAAATAAAAATCCTCTTATAAGTTATAAATCTGCTCTAGCATGTGATCCTATTAGTGCTTTTGGTGGAATTGTTTCATGTAATTTTAAAATAAATAAAAATTTAGTGTCAGAATTAAATAAATTATTTCTTGAAGTGATTATTGCTAATGGCTTCGATAAAGATGCACTAAAATTATTAAAAAGAAAAAAAAATTTAAGATTAATTGATGCTACCAACTATTCTTTTAAAGAAATATTAAGATTTATATCTTCTAATGAGGAATTATTAATACAAACAGAAGATTTAAAAAAGTTTAATAAAAATGATTTTAAAGTTGTTTCTAAAAAAAAACCAACTTCTAAACAAATGAAAGATCTTATTTTTGCATTTAATATTTGTCGATATGTAAAATCTAATGCAATAGTACTAGCAGCAAATGGAACAACAGCAGGAATTGGCTCTGGCCAACCTAGCAGATTGGATAGCTGTCAAATTGCAATAAATAAAATGAAAAAATTTATGAATACAAATAACGAAATCGTTGCAGCATCAGATGCATTTTTTCCATTCGTAGATGGAATTGAAAAATTAGTTCAATCAGGTGTTACCGCTGTTATACAACCCTCAGGATCTATTAGAGACAAAGAGATAATTAAATTTGCAAACGAAACTGAAACAATTTTAGTCTTTTCTAGAACAAGACATTTTAGACATTGATTAACCGATCTATTTTTGCTGCTAAAATGAAGTCATTTTCAGACAATCCTTCTATTGCATGAGTTGTAATTTTAATTTCTGCATATCCCCAACCAAATGATATATCTGGGTGATGCCCCTCATCTTCAGATATTTTGCCAACATTATTGATAAAGTTTTGACTATCTAAAAAGTTTTTAAAATTAAATTTTTTGAATAGAAAAAATATATTATTTTCATTTTTAATAACATCCCAACCATCCACTTTTTTTTGATATTTGTGTATTTCAGATACATCAAAAGGAATTAACCCACCTTCACAAGGCACACATTTTTTTTTAGTTAGATCTGTCATTAATATATTATTTTGCAAATTCTTTTTTACGAAATTCAATCTGATTTATCATTTTTTGATTTATAAATTTAGAGTCTAAAAATTCTATATCAAGATTTTTATAACTTAAATCATTAATATTCTTTGCATAATTCAGCCACTGATTAATTATTAAAAAGTCAGATATTGATAAACCAGAAATAGAATTGTTGAACTTAATAGTATTAAAATTTTTCTTTATAGCTGAATTTTCCTCAATTTTTTCCCAATCTTCATTAAAATTCATGAAATCTTTTTCTTTTTCGTCAATAATTTTAAATTTTGGGAATACATCATAAAATTCTGAGCATCCTCTTTTTATACTAACTTTAACATTTAAAAGGATTTTTAATTTTGTTTTTAGATCCTCTGAAATTTTTTTTGCTTCTTGTAAACTGGAACAATAAATCATTCCTTTATATAAACCAGGAATTTGATTTCTAAATTCAACCATACATTTCCTTTGATTGTTTTTGGATAAATTTAAATCATCAAAAATAAAAAATAATCTTATTAAATCTAAAACATTTTGAGGCTCAATTTGTATTTTAAAACACCCAAAACAAAATTTTGGTATTATGTTAGATGTATTAAATACATTATGATGACTTTCACAATTAAGATCTATGGGATTCCTTCTATAGGCTTGTGTTTCAAAAAATGATAAATCATTAATATTGATTGATTTATTTTTTACGATCTTAAGCGCATTTTTTAAAACATAGTTTAAATTTTCTGATTTTAACAAATCTTTTAAAATAAACTTATTTTGCAATTGTCTTAGATCATTATTTAATCCAACTAATGAATGATTATTGTCAGATTTGAAATAAGTTAACAAAAATATAATACTTTTTGTAGCAACTAAATTATTTTCATCAAATTCAAGTGTTTTAAGATAATTATTTAAAGCTTCATCATACATTCCTAAACTTGCATAAACTAAACCTAGGTTGCTATAACCACTATAATATTTTGGATCTATCTCTATAATTCTTTTAAAATATTTAATTGCATTTTCTTTTTGTCCTTGATTCTGAGACATAATTCCTAGATTATTATAAGAATGAATAAATAATGGTTTTACTTTGATAGCTTCTTTATAATATATTTCAGCTTGCCTAATATCCCTTAGTTGCTCAAAGATAATACCAAGATTATAATATGTGAATACTACAGTAGGATCAATTTTTATAACTCTATTATAGAATTTTATAGCTTCTTGAAAATTTTTTAATTTTTGATTCTTAAAACCTAGCTTAAAGAGTTCTTTAACATTTAAATTTTTATTTTTTATCATTTAAATCTTAAAATGGAGCGGGCAAAGGGGGTCGAACCCTCGACCTTCTCGTTGGCAACGAGACGCTCTACCACTGAGCTATGCCCGCTTATGATATAAACCTGAAAATAGTAGCTTTTTTACAATTAAGCAAGAAACAAATTATATTACACTATTCTAAGTAAGATAATTCTTTTAAATTTTTATCAAAAACTTTATTAAGTTTATTTTTAAGCTCATCATCCAAAATTTTATTCCAATTATTATCTGGTCCTAAAAAGAAAAACGGAATCTGCTTATTGTTTTTTTTTGACTTAACCGATTCTGAGAAACCAAATTTTTTTTCATGAGTTTTAAGCTTATGGAAAGATGTAGAATTTATAGAATTTTTAATCTTTAATTTACTAATTTTTTCTCTATTTTTAATTGTTTTATTAATAAACTCAATTATTTCTGTAAAAACTACATAAGTTTTATCCATCAAATCTTCATATTTGATAATCTTCACTGGTAACTCGTTTTGGGATTTCCAGGATTTATAATTATTTTCCCAAGAACTAATGAATTGAAAATCACCATATTCTTGCAAATTTTCATAATCATGAATAAATTTTTTTGAGTTTAGCATCCATGATAATGCATCTGGGTAATCTAACTCATAATGATTTTTTAAAGAGGTAATCACATTTCTAGGATCTCTTACTATATAAATACATCCAATAGAGTTTTCTTTATTTGTAAATTTTCGTTCATTAATTGATCCAAATACATTGTGAGTTTTAAAAAATCTTAGTTTTTTATCTTCATTAATTTTTTCTTGAGCTTTTAACCAGAATCTAGTGGTATCAATTGTAACCTGTGACAAATAATTAAATCCTTGAAAATGTTTTTTTTCAGGAAATTGGCCAATATTTTTAATTAAATTTTCTTTATATATACCGTCTTTAGAATAGTAATAAGCACTAATTAGTGTTCTCAACCAAGTGTTTCCACTTTTGGGGTATGAAGCTATCCAAAAAATCATATTAACAAATACTATAGATGATTAATAAATTTTTTGTTATTAATATATGATGAAAGATTTTCCAAAAATAATTCCAGTTTTTCCCTTAAGTAATTTTATTATTTTTCCTAAAACGACCGTACCATTAAATATTTTTGAACCAAGATATGTAGATATGATTAATGATAGTATGAAATCAAACAAATTTATTGGAATGATTCAACCAAAGAAAATAATTAATGAAACCACTCCTCCTGTTTTACATAAAATTGGTTGCTTGGGTAAAATAACAAGTTTTAAGGAAACAGAGGATGGAAGATTTATGATTGAATTAAAAGGTTTAATTAGATTTAATCTTATTCAAGAAATTAAATCTAATAAAAAATATAGAGAATATGAAGTTGATTTTAATGATTTTGATAAAGATCTTGATGAGAAAAAAGAACAAATTAAGTTTTCTGACTTAGAATTAATT
>Ga0233426_10002741_pt1 | contig 14428 bp, 9 predicted proteins | sample SI_118_April2016_6_FD_179875 | JGI IMG/M metagenome (GOLD analysis project Ga0233426, IMG submission 179875) | Seawater microbial communities from Saanich Inlet, British Columbia, Canada - SI_118_April2016_10_MG | ecosystem: Environmental > Aquatic > Marine > Inlet | place: Canada: British... | reverse complement strand
CGACAAGGCTCAAACGGAAAACGACCTTCCTGAAAATGTGCTTCTTTTTGGCGATGCGAGTTACGATTACAAAGGAATAACCAATGCTAACGGACTTTACGATGATGTGAATTTCGTACCTACTTTTCAATCAGAATATTCCTTTGCACTAGGAGCCTCTTTTTGTACCGACGATTTTATCGCTTATTTAGATACCTTGGAGGGGGCTCAAAACTCTATGAGTTACGATGGTATGGATATAGGCGTTGGGCGTATTGTTTGCCAAACGTTAAATGAAGCACAGGCTGTGGTCGATAAAATAATCAACTATAACTCTGTAAACTCTTTTGGAGATTGGAGGTCTACAATTTGCTTTGTTGCCGACGATGTAGACGATGAAAATTGGGAGTTTAGATTGCAAGACAACATAAACCAAATTGCAAGTCATCTGGATACTACTTACCACAATTACAACATCAACAAAATCTATTTAGATGCCTATCAACAAAAGTCTTCCTCAGGCGGTCAAAGATATCCAGACGCGCGCCAGGCAATTGTAGACCAGATAAACAAGGGCGCTTTAATGATGCATTACTACGGTCATGGAGGAGAAGTAGGCTGGGCAGAAGAGCGGGTGCTAGAATTAATCGATATTAATACGTGGGAAAACATGAACAATTTAGCTGTTTTTATAACGGCTACCTGCGAGTTTTCTAGATACGACGATGTGAAAAGAGTATCCGCCGGGGAGCAAATTTTGTTAAACCCTACCGGTGCTGGTATTGCACTGTTTACCACCACAAGAACCATTCAGGAAAACGATGCAAAAAACCTATCGCTTGCTTTTTATAAGTATGCTATTCCGGAAAGTGCCGGAGAAGCATTGAGTTTTGGCTCTATTATGAGGGGCATGAAAAACGATTTGAATACCTCAGGAATTTCGGCTACCAACAAAATGAAGTTCACGCTGTTGGGTGATCCTTCCTTGAAATTTCCGATTCCTCAAACAAGGATAAAGATCACTGAAATAGTAGACGCATTAACACAAGAACCTATAGACTCTGTAAAAGCACTCTCTAGAATTATTGTTCGAGGCGCCGTTTTAAATCTAGATGAATCTGTTAAAACATCTTTTAATGGGATTGTTAAACCTAAAATTTACGATAAACCCACCAAGCTTGAAACCTTAAATAACGACTTCGAATTTTTAGATCCATTTTATTTTGAGCTCCAACAAAGCATACTTTATGCTGGAAATGTTACAGTAGACAGCGGCTTGTTCGAATTTGAGTTTGTTGTACCAAAAGATATTTCCTATGCCTACGGTTTAGGTAAAATAGCGCTATATGCGCAAGACAGTCTTACAGATGCAATTGGAGCAGATGCCTCGGTATTAATTGGCGGTTTCGATGAAAATGCCGATTCTGATGACTTTGGTCCAGAAATTCAGCTCTTTATGAATAATAATAGTTTTAGAGTGGGAGGTATTACAAACTCGAACCCAAGCTTATTTGCCGAGGTAACAGACGATTCTGGCGTTAACACTACGGGCAATGGTATCGGACACGATATTGTCGCTATTCTGGATGAAGACAGTCAGAATTCTATTGTTTTAAACCAATACTACGAATCCAATTTAGACTCCTACCAATCCGGTGTAGTTTCTTACCCTTTTTCCGATTTAACCGAAGGGCTGCATACCTTAAAAATTAAAGTATGGGACGTTCATAATAATTCATCTGAAGACTTTACAGAGTTTTTAGTAGTTAAAAACGAAGGTTTAATTTTGAGTAATTTAATGAATTACCCAAATCCGTTTAACGAATATACCCGCATTCATTTTGAACACAATCAATCCTCACAAGATTTAGAAGTACGTATGGATATTTATGACTTTAATGGCCGTCGGGTTAAATCCATACAAAACACTATTTTAAATTCTTCCTCCTCCAATACGGACTTTGTTTGGAACGCCGATACTGATGGCGGAAGCACTGTTGCAACGGGTGTTTATTTGTGTAAACTTACGGTACTCAATCCTTCTACTAAAAAAGAAAATACAATTAGTACACAAATGGTACTAATAAAATAAAATTAGCGTTAATAAATTCATAAATTTGTTCCGTTTTAAAACTGACCCCATGAAAAAAATTGCATGTATAGCTTTTGCAGCTGTTTTAATGAATACACAAGCCTTTGCACAAAACGATATTCCAGATTCCGATTCAGACTATTTGAATAACCTGAATACAATATCTACTTCGGTTCCATTTTTATTAATTGCTCCAGACTCTAGAGCTGGTGCAATGGGAGATGTAGGTGCTGCAACAAGTCCCGATCATAATTCTATTCATTGGAACGCATCTAAGTTGGCCTTTTTAGAGGACGATAACGGCTTTTCGGTTTCCTATACACCTTGGTTGCAAGCTTTGGTTCCCGAAATTAGTTTGAGTTACTTGTCGGGCTTTAAGCGTTTAAACAACCGAAGTACAGTTGCTGCTAGTTTACGCTATTTCTCTTTGGGCGAAATTCAATTTACCGATAATGAAGGTCAAGCTATTTCTAAATTTAGTCCCAACGAATTTGCATTAGATGGTGCTTATGCCATGAAACTTTCCGAAAACTTTTCTTCGGGATTGGCTATGCGTTATATCTATTCAAATTTAACGGGAGGTATAAACGTGCAGGGTGGAGCTCCTACAAAACCAGGAACTTCTTTTGGAGTTGATTTGTCTTCTTATTACCAAAGTGATGAGTTTAAGGTAGAAGATAAAACAGCCTATTGGGCTGCGGGTTTAAACATTACCAATATTGGAAATAAAATCTCGTACACCGATGGAGGAGAGGAACATTTTTTGCCAACAAACGGTCGTTTAGGGGCTAGTTTTAATATGGAGTTAGACGATTACAATTCCGTTTCTTTTGCTTTTGATGTAAATAAACTACTGGTGCCAACACCGCCTGTTTATGCTCTTGATGAAGACAATCAGGAGATTAGAGATGAAAATGGAGATCGAGTTATTGAGGCTGGTCAAGATCCTAATGTTGGAACACTTCAAGGCGTTTTTCAATCTTTTAGCGATGCTCCTGGAGGATTTCAGGAAGAGATAAATGAGCTGATGTATTCGGTTGGTATGGAGTACTGGTATTTAAAGCAATTTGCTTTTAGAGGTGGGTATTTTTACGAGCACGAAACAAAAGGTAACCGAAAGTATTTTACCCTTGGGGTGGGTTTACGCATGAATGTATTTTCTTTAGACATGGCCTTTTTACTGCCTGCTCAAAGAGGTACAAGAAGCCCTTTGGCCAATACCTTACGCTTTACCATGTTGTTTGATATGGCAGCCTTGTACTCTACCGATAAACAATAAAATATGAACATAAGAATAGGTTTTGGTTTTGATGTTCATCAATTGGCTGATGGAGAAGAATTTTGGCTTGGAGGTATTTTAGTGCCGCACGAAAAAGGCGCAGTAGGGCACTCCGATGCTGATGTATTAATACACACTATTTGCGATGCTATACTGGGTGCTGCCGATTTACGAGACATAGGTTTTCATTTTCCAGATACCGATGGCAAATACAAAGGAATAGACAGTAAGATTTTGCTTAAAGACGTAATGAAGCTCATTCGGGAAAATGGTTTTGAATTGGGAAATATAGACTCTACCATTGCGCTTCAAAAACCAAAAGTAAACCCACACATACCCGAAATGAAAAAAGTACTGGCAGAGGTAATGCGTGTTTCTGCTGGCCAAGTATCTATTAAAGCAACCACCACAGAAAAATTAAGCTTTGTTGGTAGAGAAGAAGGGGTTTCTGCTTATGCAGTAGCTCTACTCCAAAAACTGTACTGATAATATTTATATTTTAAGAAGTTTAACCTACACCAAAATGTGTAGGTTTTTTTTGTGCTTGTGTTTTTTGCACACCATAAACTATTCTAATGACTAAGCTTTGCCTAGCTTTCTTATTTTAGCGCTTGTAAGCGTATTTCTATTATTGCTAATCAATTTATTGACTTTTACAGACGATTTAAACAGCAACCTCCTAATGGGTGTATGAACAAGCAATAGTAAATTGCTTGCACTAGTTGAAATTTACAAGCACAAAAAAAAGCTTGCCTCAGTGAGGCAAGCTTTTTCTTATGTGTATCTAATCTCTTAGAAGAACAAGCTTAAGTTTACACCTAAGTTAAAGTTAGTTCCTGTAAGGTCTTGATTTTGGATAAATTTATTAGCCGCATCGTATTCTTTTCTTTCTCCGTTCATAAACGTTAAGTTCATAAAAGGCTCAATAGCAAAGTGCTCTCTCCATACAATGGTATACCCTAAACCTAGGTTAAAGTTTAAAGATTTTGTTGACGATTCCACAACCTGATCTATATCAAATTCAGAAACAATTACTGGAGTCCCATCTGGATTAAATGCAGGGAAGGCACCTGAAGTATTTGGTTGAACATTAACGTCTGAATTAGGAAATCTCCATACATGTACATTCTCTGTAGTAATAGATAACCATTCTTCGCTACTTACATTTTTACTGCTTAAAGAAATTTCAGTAAATAAGTTGTTCGATACGTAGTAACGTCCAAAAACACCTATTTCAGCAGTTTGGTCGTTTAATTCGTAGTCTGTTTTGTCTACGTTGTCGTTTTGGAAATTAACCAATGCACCAATAGCAATACCATCTTGTACAAAGAAACCTACTTTAGGCGTAATGGCAAGAGTGTTTATGTTTTGCTCAGAAAATTGGCTTCCTGCACCTAGCAATACAGTACCTTTACGTGTTTGTGCATCAGAAGTTAGAGTAAATGCTAATACTGCTGCAAGTGAAAGAATAATCTTTTTCATAACTTTTTGTAATTTGTTTCTTGTTATTTTCTTGTCTTTGAAAGCGTGAATTTAGTAAAAATTCCGCTATATCAAAGGATTAGTTTAGTATTGTTGTGTTTTAAGAAATAATTGTGCCAATACTTATAACCGCACAAAGAAAGTGAAAATTTATTAAAACTCTTTATGAACTTGAGTTTTACTTTCAAGTTCTTTTAAAATTAACTCTTTATTGAGGCTTTTATAGTGTTTTAAAAACCTTAAATCTAAGCTAACATCACTTATTGGGTACAAGGTTGCTGTGGGTTTTTCTAAGAATTTAATGTTCTTAAGGTTATTATCTTCTATTATAATGTCCATATTGCTGCATATAATTTTGTTTAAAGCAATATTTTCAGCAGTTTCTTCTTCTTCTTCTATGTAATAAATACTCTCTCCGTTACCCCAAACATTTATGGTGTTTAGTTCGTTGTTTTTAAAATTAGCTTGCATGTTTATGCCACTAATTTGGTTTACCGAAACACTGTCTAGTTTCGAGGCTATAAAAGCAGTATTGTTTAAATACGCTTTTTCTAATTTGTTTTCTACAAGTAAAAGCGTAATGGTATCTGCGGTTAGTTGAAATTCCTCCAGCCACAACACAGGTTCTGTATTTAAGTAAATTAGGCTATTTTCGGTATGGTAACTCAAGGAGTCGCATTGGCCAGTTAAAGATTCGGTTTTAAAGCTTACCGTATGATGTGCTTTAATAAGGTTTGTGTTTTGGTTGCTTCTTAAGGTATCGGCAGTTAAATACAAGGAGTCTGAGTTAAAAGGAAGGTAAAGCAGGGTGTTGCCGTAAGAAATACTTCGTTTCATTTGGTCGCTTAAGTAACATGTGTCTGCATACATTTTGTAGGAATCTTTCATTTGAGTTATTTCTACATGGCTACTTAAAAAGGCGTTTCCTTCAAGTTGGTCAATCCAACCTTTTTGAGCTTTAATTTCAAAGTCATCGTTTTCTATAATTCCATTAGATAAAAACGTGGCGTATTCTGTTTCTAACCAATAAAAAAGTGTGTCGGCTCTAAGTTTTTCCTTTTCATCTTCTACCAAAACATCTCCGTAAAAATCAAATTTTTCTGTTTCGGAATAGTATACTCCTTTAGAGCTAGAGAGTGATTTTTGTTTATTTGTTATAATGCCTTTTGTGTCAAAATAGCCTTCGTTTGTATTAAAGTTGAAGTTTAAGTTTTGAGTTTCGAGTTTCATTTCGTTGTGCCTAAAACGTACATTGTTTTCTATTTCGGCTAACTGATGATTTCCGTGGTAGATCAAGTAATCACCTTTTAAGCTTAAGGTGTCGCCCTGCCAAATGTAAATATTATTAAAGGCTTCTATTCTATTCTCTTTTGAATAGTAATATGCACTGTCGCAGTTTAAAAATCTATTTTCGTGCTTGGTTCTTACATTACCCCTCAGTAATTGGCGGTCTTCACTAACTTTTTTGTTGTAGGAAATCTCATCCGCATTAATAATTTCTATTTGCGTTTGGGCATTCGTCTTAAAGTGAAGTATGACCAATGAGAGCGTAAGTAAGTATGAAAGGTGTTTAATCATAAAAAAAAGCCCCGTTTCCGGGGCTGTTTTGTTATTTGTTGTTGTGTATTGTTTGAGTTCTGTCAGGCCCTACAGAAACAATTGTAATGGGCGTTTCGAGTTCCTTTTCTAAGTACTTTACATAGTCGGTAAGCTCTATTGGCAAGTCCGACATTTCAGTTATTCCTGTTAAGTCTTCTTTCCAACACGTAAATTCCTTGTAAATAGGCTCAATCTTATCACCTTCTATATTGTAAGGTAGGTAATCAATAATTTCGCCGTTGTATTTGTAATGTGTACAAACCTTAATGGTCGGAAACTCACTTAAAACATCAGCTTTCATCATCATTAATTGGGTAACTCCATTCACATTAATGGCGTATTTAAGTGCTGGTAGATCAATCCATCCACATCTTCTAGGTCTTCCAGTAGTTGCACCAAATTCATTTCCAGCTTTTTGTATTTCGGCACCCGTTTGGTCCATTAATTCTGTGGGAAATGGGCCACTTCCAACACGGGTTAAGTAGGCTTTAAATATTCCAAATACTTCGCCTATTCTGTTAGGTGCAATACCCAAGCCTGTACAAGCTCCTGCAGCAACTGTATTAGAAGAGGTTACAAATGGATAGGTTCCAAAATCAATATCGAGTAAAGAGCCTTGAGCTCCTTCGGCTAACACCTTTTTTCCTGCTCTACGCGCATTATCCAGGTAGTGTTCACTGTCAATAAATTCTAATTTATTTAATCTTTCAATCGCTTCAAACCATTCGGTCTCCATTGCTTCAATATCGTACTCGAAGTCAAAATGGTTGAGCAGTTGTTTGTGCTTGTTCACTAAATTGCTGTAGCGTTCTTTAAAATCTGGCAATTCTATATCTCCAATTCTAAGTCCGTTTCTACCTGTTTTGTCCATGTATGTTGGCCCAATACCTTTTAAGGTCGAACCAATTTTTGCTTTTCCTTTTGCTTGTTCAGAAGCAGCGTCTAGCATCTTATGGCTTGGCAAAATTAAATGAGCTTTTCTGGAGATTAACAGTTTGCCCTCAAAGTTTACATTTAGTTTCTCTAAACCTTCCAATTCTTTTTTAAAGATAACTGGATCTATAACTACACCATTACCAATAACATTAAGTGCCGTAGGATGAAATATACCCGATGGTATGGTGTGAAGAACGTGTTTTATTCCGTCAAACTCTAAGGTATGCCCTGCATTTGGACCTCCTTGGAATCGTGCAATAATGTCGTAGTTTGAAGTAAGTACATCAACTATTTTTCCTTTTCCTTCGTCTCCCCATTGGAGACCTAAGAGAACATCTACTGCCATTTTTTTTTGCTTAGGGTTTTTGTTTTAAGGTACATTCTTTACATGTACCGTACATGTTTAATGAATGGTGAACTACTTTAAAGCCCAAGGCTTCTTCAACTGCATTTGTAATGTTTTGAATTCTCGGATCGCAGAATTCTAATACTTTTCTACATTCGGTACACACCAAGTGGTCGTGCTGTTTGTTGGAAAAACTCTTTTCATATTGAGATTGATTCTCACCAAATTGATGTTTGCGTACCAAATTACAATCCAACAACAATTCAATAGTATTGTAAAGGGTTGCCCTACTTACTCGATAGTTTTGGTTTTTCATTTTGATGTAGAGTGTTTCTATGTCAAAATGATCGTTGTAATCGTAAATTTCTTTGAGTATTGCGAAACGCTCGGGAGTTTTTCGTTGCCCGTTTTGACCTAGGTAGGTGGTGAATACCTGTTTTACTTGCTCTTGTATTTTCTTGCTCATTGTGTTAAATAGGAGTCAGAAACAAGTCGTAAAACTAAGCATTAATTTCTAATTCGACTTAGTTATTACTTACTTTTAAATCTTCGTTTTACAGAGCTTATTCCCTCTACTTTTTTTAAGGTTTCCATTACAGATGTTAAACTGTTTTTATCCTGTATTACCACTGTAATAAGTCCGTCAAAAACACCATCTACACTACTAATGTTAATAGATTGGATGTTTATTTTTAAGTTATTAGACAGTATTTGTGTAACCTCATTTATTAATCCAACTCGATCAATTCCTTTGATGTTTAGCATGGCTATGGATTCTTTATTGCTGCTGTCTATCCATTTTGCTTCCAAAATTCTATAAGCAAAGTTCGATTGTAATCGAACGGCATTCGGACAGTCCAGACGGTGAATCTTAATTCCTTCGCGGATGGTAGTGAAACCGAAGACCTGGTCGCCAGGAATTGGAGTACAGCATTTAGCATAGGAAAATTCTAACTTTTCATCGGTCGAGCCAAAAACCAGTGTATCGTATTTAATTTCTTCTTTTTGTTCGGTTGGCTTCGATGGTTTTCGGTAAATTTTACTTTTTAAGTATTGATACCAACTGTTTTTGTTTACAATAAACTCTTTTAATTTAGTATTGGTAAGTTCGCCCGTTCCTACCGCAAAAAATAAATCTAAACTCGATTTAAATTTAAAATAAATGCACAGTTCATTTATGCTAGTGTCCGTAAAATTTTGCTTTAGGTGTTTTAATTTCCTTTCGAGAATTTCTTTTCCATCGGCAGCTATTATTTTTTTCTCTTCTTTTAAAGAGCCATTTATTTTATTTTTTGCTTTAGCTGTAATAACAAAATTGAGCCATGCTTTTTTTGGCTTTTGGTTTTTTGAGCTAATAACCTCAACTTGGTCTCCACTTTTTAATTTATGACTCAAGGGTACTAATCTTCCGTTTACTTTACAGCCCAGGCAAGTTTCTCCAATTTGGGTGTGTATGTCAAAGGCAAAATCTAATACCGAAGCTCCTTTGGGTAGGGTTCTTAAATCTCCATTTGGTGTAAAAACAAATATTTCTTTTGAGAATAAATTAAGCTTAAATTCTTCTAAAAAGTCTACTGCATTAGATTCTGGATTTTCTAAAAGCTCTCTAATTTGGGTTATCCAATCGTCTAAATTACCCTCTTTTACTTTACCTTCTTGTTTGTATTTCCAGTGCGCTGCATATCCTTTTTCAGCAAGCTCGTCCATGCGTTTGGTTCTTATTTGAACTTCCACCCATTTACCTTTAGGTCCCATAGCTGTGGTGTGTAAAGATTCGTATCCATTTGCCTTTGGAGTAGAAATCCAATCTCTCAAACGATCGGGGTTTGGTCGGTAATGATCTGTAATTAAAGAGTATGCTTTCCAGCAATCAGATTTTTCATCATTTATTGTAGAATCCAAAATGATGCGTATGGCAAATTTATCGTAAACCTCTTCAAAGGAAACGCCTTGACTTTTCATTTTCTTTCGAATAGAAAAAATGGATTTTGGTCTTCCTTTTATACTAAACGAAAGACCATTCTCTTTTAAAGTAGCTTTTAGCGGTTTTGTAAAGCGATTAATGTATTGAACACGTGCATTTTTAGTTTCGTTTAATTGTCGAGCTATGTCTCTGTAAAACTCGGGTTCAGTGTATTTTAAGCCCAAATCTTCTAGTTCAGATTTTATAGAGTAAAGCCCTAGTCTGTGGGCTAAAGGTGCATAAATATAGAGGGTTTCAGAACCAATTTTTTGTTGTTTATGTCTTGCCATAGAATCCAAAGTTTGCATGTTATGCAAACGATCGGCAAGTTTTATTAGAATAACGCGCACATCGTCAGAAAGGGTAAGTAACATCTTCCTGAAGTTTTCTGCCTGAAGAGATACATCTTGGTCTGCTAGTCCAGAAATTTTGGTTAAACCATCAATGATTTGTCTAACTTTAGGATTAAACATTTTTTCAATATCCTCCAGTCTGTAGTCTGTATCCTCAACTACATCGTGAAGTAAAGCACAGGCAATAGAAGTAGCGCCTAAACCAATATCTTTTGCCACTATTTGAGCTACAGCTATTGGATGAAAAATATAAGGCTCTCCACTCTTTCGTCTAACTCCATTGTGCGCTTTTACCGCTAAGTTAAATGCCTTTCGAATTAGCTTTTTGTCTTCTCGAGTAATGTCGCTATTGCACGAACGTAAAAGTGTTTTGTAGCGCTTTACTATTTCTTTGTTTTCTGCCTCAATATCTACTTCCGTCATACTTAACTATTGTTTTTATAAACCTATGAAAATTGTAGACATTAAAAAAGCCACGAAGCGTATTTCATGGCTTTTTTATTTTTTGGTCTGTTTGTTTAATATAAGTTAAAAGTAATACACATAAACTGTACTTTTTTCTAAGATGCTGTTTAGTCTTTAGCAGGGAGTATTTTAGTTTTTACTTCTCCAAAACCAAGTCTGTAATGCTCGTTTTTACAGTGCGCTTTCATAAGTACAGTATCGTTGTCCTGTATAAATTTACGACTCGTGCCGTCTGGCATTGCCAAAGGTTTTGTTCCTTTCCACGATAGTTCTAGCATAGAGCCATAAGCATCTGGGCTGTTTCCAGAAATTGTTCCAGAGGCCATCATGTCTCCCGCATTAATATTGCAACCATTTACGGTATGGTGGGCCAATTGTTGATTCATATTCCAATACATATACTTATAATTGGAGCGAGAAATTGTATGCGAATCAAAGTTGTCCGATGCAATTTGAACCTCTAAACTTATGTCGATATTTTTATTCCCTTCAAATTCTAAGTAAGGAAGAATTTTTGGTTCTTGCTTTTCGCCTGCTACTCTAAAGGGAGTTAAGGCATCTAGAGTTACAATCCATGGTGAAATGGATGAACCGAAACTTTTACCTAAGAAAGGGCCTAAAGGAACGTATTCCCATTTTTGTATGTCTCTTGCAGACCAGTCGTTAAACAAACACATACCAAAAATATAATCGTCGGCTTCGGAGGTAGAAATACTATCGCCCATTTCTTTTCCCTGTCCAGTTACAAAAGCCATCTCCAATTCAAAATCCATTAATTTACAGGGGCCAAAAACTGGAACTGTCGCATCTAAAGGTAGTTGCTGACCTTTGGGGCGGTGTATGTTTGTGCCAGATAAAACAATGGATGAAGCTCTACCGTGGTAGCCAACTGGGATGTGAAGCCAATTGGGTAAAAGAGCATTGTTTGGATCGCGAAACATACAGCCTACATTAAAAGCATGTTGCCGACTCGAGTAGAAATCAGTATAATCTCCAACCCGAACGGGCATGCGCATTTCTACCGAGCTTATATTCGATAAAACCATCGTTTTATGCGCTTCTTTCATCTCGGTATTTACATCAAAAACTGCTGAAACTCGATCTCTAACAGCGCGCCAAATACTTTTGTTACGTTTTAAAAATAAATTTAGATATTTTTGATCAAAAACATCACTACCTAGATCAATATCCTCAAAATAATTTAAGGCGTGCAGTGCATTTAAATCAATCGCGGTATCGCCAATACGCGTGCCAACACATACTTTGCCGTCTGCTTTTTTGAATACACCAAAAGGGATGTTTTGTATTGGGAAATCGGAGTCTTCTGAGACTTCAATCCATGATTTTCTATTTGGATCGTTTGCTTTTATCATCGTCATTAAATTTTACACAAAAATAAGGATTATATTTGCATTCGAAATCAACTACACAAAATTAATATCCTTAAAGAAAAAGATGAAAAGAGATCAGCAAATTTTCGACTTAATTCAAGAAGAGCACGAACGCCAAGTTTATGGCATTGAACTAATTGCTTCTGAAAACTTCGTAAGCGACCAGGTAATGGAAGCAACCGGATCTTGTTTAACGAATAAGTATGCCGAAGGATATCCTCAGAAAAGATACTACGGAGGTTGTGAAGTTGTTGACCAAGTAGAACAATTAGCTATAGATAGAGCCAAGGTGTTGTTTGGTGTGGAATATGCAAATGTTCAACCTCATTCTGGCTCTCAGGCAAATGCAGCTGTTTTTCAGGCTTGCTTAAAAGTAGGCGATAAAATTTTAGGTTTCGACCTTTCGCACGGCGGACATTTAACGCACGGATCTCCCGTAAACTTTTCTGGAAAGTTGTACAAAACTTCTTTTTATGGAGTAGAACGAGAAACCGGAAGAGTAGATATGGATAAAGTAGAGGAAATAGCTTTAAAAGAACTGCCAAAACTTATTATTTGTGGTGCTTCTGCTTATTCTAGAGATTGGGACTATGCTCGTTTTAGAGAAATTGCAGATAAGGTTGGCGCACTTTTATTGGCAGATATATCTCATCCAGCCGGTTTAATTGCTAAAGGTGTTTTAAACGATCCGGTAGGACATTGTCATATTTTAACTACTACTACACATAAAACCTTGAGAGGCCCTCGTGGAGGAATGATTATGGTTCCGAAAGATTTTGAAAATCCTTGGGGCTTAACCACACCTAAAGGCAAGGTAAGAATGATGTCAGCTTTGTTAAACTCCTCCGTATTTCCGGGCATGCAAGGTGGGCCACTAGAGCACGTAATTGCAGCAAAAGCTATTGCTTTTGGCGAAGCACTTACCGATGAGTATTTCGAATACATCATTCAAACCAAGAAAAATGCTTCTGCTATGGCAGATGCCTTTATAGCTAAAGGCTACGATGTTGTTTCTGGCGGAACCGATAATCATTGCTTGCTAATAGATCTTAGATCTAAAAACATTACCGGAAAAGATGCAGAGAACGCACTCGTAAAGGCTCACATAACCGTTAATAAGAATATGGTGCCTTTTGACGATCAATCTCCTTTTGTAACTTCTGGAATTAGACTGGGTACTCCGGCATTAACTTCTAGAGGTTTAAAAGAAGCTCATATGATTCAAATTGTAGCTTTTATGGATCGTGTAATTATGAATTTCGAAAACGAAGAAATACTTGACAGCGTAGGTGAAGAGGTGAACGATATGATGGCTGAATTCCCCATTTTTGCTTCCTAAAACATAGCGTTATAGTCAAAAAAAGAGGTCGGATACGACCTCTTTTTTTGACTAAATAGTTTTTAAATTCAACTATTTTTAAGGTTTTTACCACTTATTAGTTTATTTAAGCATTGTTTGCACAGTTTTTGTTAATTGTAGTAAATCATTTTATTTGTCCCCCATAATAAATTTAGTATGCGATTGTTTAGGTTTCTTTTAGTAACTTTTTTATTTATTCCTTTGCTTGTAAATGCTACACATCTTATAGGTGGCGAAGTCGTTTACACATGTCTTGGTGATAATTTATACGAAATTAAAGTGATTATTTACCGAGATTGTGGCCCTACAAACACTAACGGTACTGGTTTTGACGGCAATGGTGTGATCTCCATTTACGACATGAACGATAATCTTGTATCGCAACCCAATCATGGTTCTGTATTTCAGGAATTTGTAGTAGATGAGTTTACAGACGAATGTTTAACCTTACCGCCAGAATTATGTGTAGAAAAAGGTACATATACAGTGCAAGCCACTTTGCCAAACAATGGTCAGGGTTACCAAGTAGTTTATCAAAGATGTTGTAGAAACGAACAAGTTATCAATATTGTAGACCCAGAAGATTTAGGTTCTTCCTTAGTAGCCTATATTCCACCAATTTCTGGAGATGCTTGCAATAGCTCGCCATCATTCGATAGTTTTCCACCCTTAGCTCTTTGTTTAGGTTCTAATGTAGAAGTAAGCCAATCTGCTTCAGATGTTGATGGAGATTCCTTGACATATTCTCTTACAGCGCCATTTCACGGTTCAAACAATATAGATCCTCTAGCTACTTATCCACCACCTTACGCTCAAGTAGCATGGGAAACAGGGTATTCGGATGATTATCCGATGGATTCAAATCCTATATTAGATATTGATCCAGTTACAGGTTTAATTACCGGAACGCCTACACAAGAAGGTTTCTATGTAATTGGAATAAAAGTAGAAGAGTATAGAAATGGTGTTTACATAGGAGAAATTTTACGAGACTTTAGATTTTTAGTAGTTGATTGCGAAATTGCAACAGCAGCTATTCCTATTGCAGATGTTTACTGCGATGGTTTGGATGTTGTTTTCGAAAATCAAAGTTTAAATGCATTTCAATATTTTTGGGATTTTGGAGATTTAACAACCGAAACCGATATTTCTACCGATAATTCGCCAATTTATGTATACCCAG
>Ga0233426_10002729_pt1 | contig 14483 bp, 9 predicted proteins | sample SI_118_April2016_6_FD_179875 | JGI IMG/M metagenome (GOLD analysis project Ga0233426, IMG submission 179875) | Seawater microbial communities from Saanich Inlet, British Columbia, Canada - SI_118_April2016_10_MG | ecosystem: Environmental > Aquatic > Marine > Inlet | place: Canada: British... | reverse complement strand
TGTTATCGAACAAATAATTGCCCTTAATAGAACGTCACATGAAAATTTTGAACATAACATGACCCATCTAGATTTAAGGAAGTTATTGCAGCATGTTATCTCAGAGAATTATGAAAAAATCGAACAAAATCATCAGACTATAGTTTTGAAGGCGAAGCCAGTAATGCTGAGTGGTGATAGGTTTTCGTTAAATATTTTGTTTGATAACCTTATTAAAAATGCCAATAAATATAGTGGTCAAAATACAGATATTATTGTTTCGATAAATGAGCAGTTAGATCATATTGAAGTCATCATTGAAGATTCAGGTATTGGTATTGCTCAGGCATCATTTGAAAAAGTGTTCAATCGTTTTTATCGGGAGAAACAACATGTAGAAACCGGTAGTGGTCTAGGGTTGTCGATTGTAAAGCATATTGTAGATTTACATAAAGGGCATATTCGATTAATGACTTCACCATTGGGGGGCTTAAAAGTAGTTATTCAATTAATAAAAAACCATGGTCAGGATACGATTGATGAATAGTCATATTCGCCAGTGTTTATTTTTGGCTCTATCGCTGTTTATTTCGTTAAAAACGCAAGCGAGCACGCAAGAGTTTTATCTCACGTTAGAGAATCATGTTTTTACACCATCAGAATTGAATATTCCGGCTAACAAAAAAGTAAAGTTAATTATTCTTAATAAAGATCTCGTTGCCGAAGAGTTTGACAGTTTCGACTTGAATCGAGAAAAGGTTTTATTTCCAAAAAGAAAAAGTACTATTTTTATTGGGCCTTTAAAGTCAGGCCGTTACGAATATTTTGGTGAATATCATCCCAATTCAGCAATCGGAATAATCATCGTAGGAGCGGATAATGTTAATTAATACCGTTATTTTATTTATTCGAGATCTACTGCCTATATTTATCTTATTTTGCTTTTTTATCAGTACATTAAGGGGAGGCGATATTTATAAGAAAACATGGCTATACATTGTCTTTAGCAGTGTTCTCGGTATTTTTATTACCTTTTACTTTTACTCTGTCTTGTCGGATCTATTTGATGGTTTTGGTATTGAAATAATTAAAACTATTGCACTGATACTCTTCTATGCTTGCTTACTTTTTGGCGGTGCTTTTTTAGTGAATCAACAATCCCTGACTTTATTAAAACAACGAATAATTATTGCTGGTTTGGTGCTGTTTATCATCATAACTGCGAGTGAGTTTATTGTTTTTTTAAATAGTTATATTACCAATACTCAATCTTTACGGGACATCGCAGCCGGTCTTTCAATCGGGCTTGGTATCTGTTTTAGTTTTAGTGCCTTATTTTATTTTTTGTTGAGCTGGTTAAAGAGAAAAAAAAATTTTACTGTGCTGTTTTGTTTTTTGGCTCTGTTCTTGTCTGGACAAATTAGCCAAGTCGTTAACTTACTTCAACAAGTTGATATTATTACAAACAGTGAAGCGCTGTGGAATAGTTCAAACATTATAAAAGACAGCTCTGAATATGGTCATCTTTTTAAAACCTTATTGGGTTATGAGGCAAGTCCCTCATTAGAGTTTGTAATGTTTTATGCTCTGAGCTTGGTTATTTTTTTCATCATCTTTTATACCAATACATCAAAAAAGTTTAAGTTTAAAAGTGCGACTCGGGAGGATAAATAGAATGCAGGCTAAAGTGATATTACTGATTTTACTGATGTTATTCACTTCTTCCAGAGAGGCTATTGCTGACGGAATGGTGGTTGATAAAGTTTATCACCCTTATGTGTTACCAAATGAACGTGAGTTTGAATGGCGTTTAATGAATCGACAAACAGAGCAGCATAGCTTGCTAGGGCAGCGAATTGCTTTCGGGCAGTCAATAAGTGAAACAGTAATGCTGGAAGGTTATTTGATAGGTGAAAAAACAAGAGATGAAGACTTTGGTTTACAAGCATATGAAATTGAAATTCGATGGATGATGACTGAGCAAGGTGAATTTTGGGCCGATTGGGGTATGTTGTTTGAAATAGAAAAACAACACAGAAGTAATGATTGGGAAGTAACTACAGGTATTATTTTCGAGAAAGAGTTTGGCCGTACCAGTCTAACTCTTAACCTATTTGGTATTTATGAATGGGGTGAAACGGTGCAGGATGAAATTGAAATGGAATTTAGACTTAAATATCGTTATCGCTGGTTACCTCAAATACAACCTGCAATTGAGGTTTATACGGGAGAAGATTTTTTTGGTATCGGGCCTGCCTTTATGGGGATTCAACGTTTTGATGGACAAAAGCAATTAAAATGGGAAGCGGGCTTTATCACCGAACTTTCAAATTCAGGTAGAGATCATAGTTTGAGATTAACCCTCGAATATGAATTTTGATTAATAAAGGTTGTTATATTATTTTATTTCAATGGTTTACGTTATATTTGAATGGTGTATATGTTCACCATTAAGGTTTTAATCATTAAAATGGCGTTGTCGTTTTTTCTTGATGAGGATAGCGAGGGTAACTTTTCATTTTTGTAATTAGGTCATATCATAATCACCTATTTAACCTATTTAACCTATTTAGCCTATAACTGAAGCATTCTTGAAAATTTAAGATCTACAATGCTTAAACTAGTATTGATGTTGATTTAAGACATAACCTTTGGGTTGTAAAACTAGTTGATAAATCCTCTATATATTTTTATAAATTACCGATAGTCGGATAATAGTGTTATTTAAGCGCAAAAGCTTGCATTTTATATGGGATAAAATATAGGCTGTTTTTATTCATGCTTTTTAAGCGTGGAAGGTAGATTTTTAACTCAGAGATACAAGAGGTTAAATATACTTTCCATAACTCTTATTTTAATAAATGAAGTTTTATAATTATGATGAAAATAAAAATAATTTCTGCCGCTATTAGTTTTTCTCTTTTAGGCTGTGTAACCACCACAACGGGTGAACAAACCGCTGAAGCCATTCTTGATAATGAACATGAACCTGCTCTTGTTGAATCATCAACAAGTGCTTCTCAAGTTGTTGCTCCTCTTTTTATAGAAAAAGAACCTAAAACGGCTGTAGCTAAAGTAGTTAAGTCGGTATTAGAACCCGTCATGATGAGTCAGGGTGAAATAACACTTGAGAAAATCATGTCAGATCCCGATTGGATGGGGCGTTCACCTGAAAGTTGGTATTGGGGAGATGACAGTCAAACCGTCTTATATCAACAAAAGCAACTAGGAAATCCGATAAGAGATTTAATGAGAAAATCATTACAAGAAAAAGGTAATGGTAAAAAAGTTAACCTTGCTAATATGCATATAAATGCTGATAGGAATGCTCAAAAAAATCGCGCAGACACACATGAAGTTTATGTATTTGAAGGTAATGTTTTTCTAAAAGAAATAGAGAGCCAGAAAGTACAACAACTTACTTATACCTCAGCAGTTGAACGCTCTGCGATGTTTTTAAATAATGGGAATGTTGCCTATCGGGTCGCAGATAAATTTTTTGAACACGATGTAAGCAAGAGCAAAATTATAGAACTCGCTAGTTTACAAATGAAAAAGGCACCTGATACAGCCGATGAAACACCTTCATACATTGCAGAAGAGCAAAGTAAATTAATTGCTTATGTTGCACTCAATCAGCGTAATAAACGGTTAAATGATGAAAAAAGAGACAGATTAAAAGCAGAAAATAAAACATTAACAAAAAGTGAGTTTTATTTTGGCAAAGACAATCGTGTCGTAAATGCTAGTTTGTCGCCTAATGGGGATAAAATGATTGTAAGTATTGCAGAGAGTAAATCAAGCAGAGCTAACAGTGATATTATGCCAAATTATATTGCGGATAATGGCCATATAATAGCTGAAAAAGTACGCCATAGAGTTTCTGATAACCGTCAATACAGTCAAGAATTGTTTTTACTCGATTTAGTGACAGGTCAAAAATTTCCATTAAGTTATGAAACTTTACCTGGATTTGATGAAGATGTGCTCGCCAGTGTTAAAACTGAAAATTATATACGGGACGGTAAAACGTATAAAAGCGAAAAATCACCACGCAATATTCATGTAATGAGAACATCTAAAGCTATTCAATGGCATGACGATGGTAAGAAAGTTGCATTATTATTAGAAGCTTGGGATAACAAAGATCGTTGGTTAGCGTCTGTAAATTTATTAGAAAACAAATTAGAAACCCAACATCGTTTACATGATGATGCTTGGGTAAATTACACCTTTAATGAATTTGGCTGGGTAAACGATAACCTTTATTACTTATCAGAAGAATCTGGTTATTCTCATCTATATATTAAATCATTAAAAGGTAAAGCTAAAAAGCTCACATCTGGCTCTTTTGAAGTGAGCAATATAACGTTAACAAAAGATAACAAGCGTTTTATTTTCAAAGCAAATAAAAAGCATCCGGGCATCTATGAAATTTATCAATTAGAAACAACGTCAGGTGAAATGTCGGCGTTAACTGATCTAGGGGGGATGAATGACTATTCATTAAGCCCTGATGAAAGTAAGCTGTTAATCAATCATTCTTCAGTAACTATGCCTCCTGAACTCTACGTAAAAACCTTGGGCAAAAAGTCGAATGCTACTAGAATCACCCACACAGTTTCAGAGCAATTTTTAAAGATGCCATGGGCTGCACCTAGGGTAGTTGCAGTACCATCTTCATACCAAGACGAACCTGTTTATTCTCGTGTATATTTCCCCAAAGGTTATGATAGTGCACAAACTAAGAATAAAGCCGTAATGTTTTCACATGGGGCAGGGTACTTACAAAACTCTCATTTAGGTTGGTCTGGTTACTTCCGTGAATTTATGTTCCATAGCTTATTAGTACAAAAAGGTTATGTGGTAATTGATATGGATTATCGAGCATCAAGAGGGTATGGGCGTGATTGGCGAACAGCTATTTATCGACATATGGGTAAGCCAGAAGTTGAAGATATGCGTGATGGCGTAGAATGGTTAATTGAAAATGCGAATGTAGATCGTAGACGAATAGGCACTTATGGCGGATCATATGGTGGTTTTTTAACCTTAATGTCTATGTTCAAAGAGCCTGATTTGTTTGAGTCTGGTGCGGCTATTCGATTAGTGTCTGACTGGGCTTATTACAATCATGGGTATACGTCGAATATCCTAAATACGCCAAAAGATGATGCGATTGCTTATGAACGTAGTTCTCCGATATATTTTGCTGAAGGTCTTGAAAAATCGCTATTAATTAATGCCCCTATGGTTGACGATAATGTGTTTTTTCAAGATACAGTCCGTTTAGTACAGCGTTTAATTGAATTAGAGAAACAAGATTTTGAAACCGCCATTTACCCTGTAGAGCCTCATGGATTTGTACAACCTAGCTCATGGTTAGATGAATATCGTCGTATTTTTAAGTTATTTGAAACGACGTTATAAAATTACCTAGCAAAAAACTATAGAAACATTTCTTAGTAATAATATTTAACCTTTAAATTCAACTTGCTTTGATGTTAATCACATCAGTAAGTTGAATTTTTTTAAGATAAATATTTCCGAATGATAAACTTAAATAACCACTACTTCTATCTGCTTGTCTTTTTGCTGTTCTATATACAACACTGCTAACTCAATAGAGCCAAAGTGTAATTTTATTTGCTGATAAGCGCGGTATTTTGCGTGTGATAATTTGTGGTCACTTGATTGTGCTAAGAATACCCATGTTTCAACCATGGAAAGGGGTAAGGATTTCATACATTGCTTCCCTGCAATAACAACTAAAACTATTTGTATTATAGACCTATTTTATTTACTTTGCTTATTTTCATATATATTTTTACGTTATTAAATCCTTCTTAAAGCTTTTTCTTTTAATATTTAAATCGCTTATAAAAAATGCACAATGTAGAGCCAATGAGATCTATCTACTAAGTCTTTAGTACTAAAAATATCATTTTTAACTATTTGTTAACGTTTAAGGCTAAATTTGTTAAAAATACTTTACATCTTAAAGGTTTGTAACTATTTTTATTCATTAATTTATTGTTAATTTTTGGAGTTAATACGTAGTCTAGAAACTCTACCCTTAGTTTGAATGAAATAAGTAAAAGGATAAATTGTTGTATTCAAACTGAATCAAAGGACTGGTAGGATAATTATAAAAATATAAGAGGAAAATAAAATGACTAAACCATCTCGAATCTCTAAAGCAATTAAAATTGCTTTAGTCGCTAGTGTATCGGTTTCTTTTCTTTCAATACCTACTTTTGCCGAAGATGCTGCAGAAGAGGAAGTAGAAAGAATTGCTATAACCGGTTCACGCATTAAAAAAGCAGAATTCTCAAACGCAGCACCTATTCATGTAATTAAAGCAGAAGATGCTTTAAAATCAGGTATTAGAACGGTTGCTGAATTATTACAAAACACATCAATGGCCAATGGTCAGCAATTTGATGCTTCTTTTAACTCTAATTCGGGGAACTCAAATGCATCAGAGCCACCACCAAGTGGCGGTGTTGGTTCTTCAAATGTGGGTCTTCGTGGCTTAGGTGCTGAACGTACTTTAATTTTAATCAATGGTCGTCGCCTTGGTGCGTCAGGTGTGCGTGGGGCACCTTCGCAACCTGATTTAAGTTTGTTACCAGTAAATATGGTTGAAAGAGTTGAAGTTATTACTGAAGGCGCCTCATCGATATACGGCGCAGATGCTGTTGCTGGTGTAATTAACGTTATATTAAAAGAAAGTTACGACGGCTTTGAGGTTTCAGGCGCTGTTTCTGATACAGCTGAAGGCGGAGGAAGTGAAAAAGACTTTTCTTTTATAACTGGTTTTGAAGGGGACAAAGCAAAATTCGCCTTTTCAGCCTCTTATTACGAACGTGATCGTGTTGCGGTAAAAGATCGCACTGACTGTATTCGAAAAATATTTGAAGACCAATCAGGTAAAAAAACATCGGTTTGTACCAGTCGATTCTGGGATAACACCATGTTAGATTTATCGGGCTCAGTTACAGCTGGTGTCACTGATGATATTGCTATTTTTTACACACCAGGTCAAACAGATATTGGTTATATGGACTTTAGTTCGGCATATGGTTTACCAATCCCAAGTGACCCAAATGTTGCTATAACAAGTGCAAATCAACGTAATCGACGAATATTCTCTCCATTACATAGTGATGGTGTTGACCGTATGCAGGCTGATTTGGTTCAACCCGTTACCCGTTTCTCTGTTGCTGCCAATGGTTCATATATGCCTGATTTTTGGGGCGGTGATGAAGAAATATTCTATGAAGCTTATTATTTTCATCGTCATTTAACGAGTTTAGCTTCATCTGAACAAATATATCCAACTATTCCGGGGATGATCCCACATGAAAATGAACAGGGTAACTTGGTTTTAGATGCTGATGGGAATTTAGATTTAGTGCAAAACCCATTGAATCCATTCCCCGTTGATGTATCAAACATAATCACGTTAGAAGACTTACCACAAAAAAGAGAAGTTGAATTAAACCACTTTAGATTTGTAACGGGTTTACGTGGTGACTTCACTAATGAAAGTTTATCTAGAAAAGGTTGGACGTACGAATTATTCGCATCTTATGATCGTGGTGTAGGTGAACAAACTCAACCGGTTATGAACGAATCGAATCTTGCATTAACATTAGGAACTTTACGTTTAGACAATGATGGCAATGCAATTTGTGGTGTTAATGCACCTGCAGGCATTGGTTTTATTACTGCAAACGAATGTGTCCCAGTGAACTTTTTAGCACCATCTATATTTAGTGGTGGTGAGTATGGCGGTGGTACGTTTGCAACACAAGCTGAAAAAGACTTCTTGATTGGTACTCGAATAAATACAACCACAGTTGAACAAATTATGGCATCGGCCTTTGCAACAGGCGATCTATTTGATTTTGACAGTGGTGGTGTAGTGACAGCTGCGATAGGTGCCGAATTCAGACGTGATCGTATTAAATCAGCGGGTGATATGCTTGGTGCTACAGGTTTAGTTGCTGCAGAAAACCCGTTAACTGAAGGTGCAACCATAGGCTCTCGTGATGTGTCAGATGTCTTTGCTGAAATATCGATGCCTATTGCTGTTGATCAAAGCTGGGCAGAACTTTTTGAAGTTGAAGCGGCAGTTCGTTATACCGATGAAGAAAACTTTGGTAGTGAGTTAACGAATCGTGCTCGTGTTACATATAAGCCAACTGAGTCATTATTATTAAGTACATCATATGGTACATCATTTAGAGCACCTAACTTACGTGAACAATTCCTCGCTAATCAATTTGGTGGTGTAAGTGGGGCTGCGGATCCTTGTGCTGTACCAGAAGCATTGCAAACCAATAGTGCATACGACGCAAGTAAAGAAAATAGATCTCAAACTATTTTAGATAACTGTACTGCGCAAGGTGCTGATTTCACCCAAATTGGTCTGAGTGGTGTACCGACTATCCCTACATCTTCAAGTGGTAACGCTAAAGATTTAAAACCTGAAACATCAGAAAACGTTACCGCGTCATTTAAGTGGGCGCCAACATTTGAAGGTGATTACGAGTTTGATTTAGGTATTACTTACTGGAGTGTAGAAGTTAAAGATACTATTCGAACGGTTAGTGCTGCAACTATCTTGAAGCGTTGTTTTGATGCACCTAATATGGATAGTCCTTTCTGTCCACGTATTAGACGCGATAGCGGTAATGCTGCAGTCATTAATTTTCCTAATTTAGTAGATACTTCATTTTTAAATATCGGTGAAGAAACTTCGAAAGGTGTTGATGTTAATACGCATTTCTCAACTGAGTTAGGTGATGTATTTGGTATGCCTGTACAAATGGTTTGGACAAATCAATACACGCTACAAACTGAGCGTGATTTAACCATCTTTAAAGGTGAAGCAACAGAAGACTTACTAAAAGATTTTGGTACTCCAGAGCATCGTTTACTTTCAACCTTTAACTTTGTTAGTGGTGATTGGAACTTAATGTTAATGGCGAATTACTTTTCTGAAACACATGCTGCAGATGATGTTCGTGATACGGCAAATTGTGACAATTTCGTTGTTAATGAAGAATTAGTAGGTAAACCATTAACGGTTCCTGTTTGTTCTGCTGACGCCGCAGTTTATGTTAATACCTCATTAAGCTATAGTGCTGATGACTTTGCAGTAACGTTTGGTATCACTAACTTATTTGATAAAGCTCCTGAAATGGTAGATATTTCAGCGGGTTCAAACCGTGGTAATATGGTGACATCATCAGGTTATGACTTACTAGGTAGAGGTTACTTTTTAAATGCTTCTTATCGATTTTAAGATTTAGCATATTAAATAGTTTAATGAGTGTTAAAAGCGCTTCATTAATTTTCTATTCTGCAGTTAAATAACAAAAGGCTTAGTGTGAACCAAGCCGTTTACTTAAAATGGATCTAATTGCTTACTTTTTGTAAAAATGCACTATAATTAAGTTAGTTAACTTGATTATGGTGTATTTTTTTGAGAAAGAAATCTTGCCAGAAGGATTGGCCCACCTTCCCAGAAGCATATAAAGGATTGCAGGTAAATTGTTGTAAGTTTACTAGATGTGAGAACTTTGGAATCTCGCCAGAAGATGCTCTACAAGGTACGCAACGAGTACCTTTCAGTGAAAACTCTACCCTTAAAAATACCGAACGTCAAGTAAGTAAGCATCACCCATTATATGGAACCTCAGGTAACGGGAAATATGAAGCCGCATTAGTTTGCAAGACATGTAAAACAAAGAAAGCTAATGGGGAAGTAATTCAAAGTTCATACGTGCTTAAAAGTAATAAAGCCGTAGTAGAAGAGTATGAACGTTTAAGTCGATACCTAGCCACTGACCAACCCGCTTGCCCTAATAAAGACTGTCCTACTTACACTGTTGAATTTATTGAACCTTCTTTTAAAAAACGCGGCTTAACAACGGCTGGCTCTCAGCGCTATGAATGTAAACATTGCAAAAAGAGTTTTGTTGTTGGTGAACAGACTAGAAAGCAACGAAGACCAGAAATAAATATTCGCCTTTTCGATTTACTCATAATGCATGTGCCGTTACGTAAAATAATTAAACATTTAAACATTTCACCTAAAACGCTTTATGACAAAATCGACTTTATTCACAAGCAATGCCTTAAGTTTGTCGCAGAGCGAGAGCAACAATTAATCGATGGAAAGCTAAAGGAAAAAAGTTTATATCTTGCTACAGATAGGCAAGTTCAAATCACTAATTGGACAAAAAGAGATGATAAGCGAAATACCGAGCTATATGGCATCGGCACGGCTTGTTTAACTTCAGGATATGTATTTGCTTTTAATTTTAATTTCGATGAGAGATTATCTCAAAATGACGTTGAATTGATTGCTTCAGAGTGTGGCGATAATGAGAAGCCAAAGCACCATAGAGAAATGGCAAGAATTTGGCTTGATGACGAATTCGCTGATGCTTCTGCACATAAAAAGAAGTTACCTGATAAACCTCCATACACTTTACAAGAAGAAGTTGCCCAGAAAATTAAAGATGAGCTTTCAGCGATAGACATGACAAGCTCTGAAGATTTTGATGGAACAACAAAACTTCCAGCTAAAGGGGTTTTGGTTCATAACGAATATACAATGATGGGTCACTTTTTGCTGTTAAAAAAACTAACACAAAGAATAGAAAAAACACGTTTTTACCTTGACCAAGACACAGGAATGAAAACTGCGTATTTAAGTATTTTTAGAGATGAAATCCAAGCGGGTAAAAGTGACGGATTCCTTGTTAGAGCGGTTAAAAACCTTAGTGTTGATGAAAAGCGAAATGCGCTTGCAGATACAAATAAAATGATATTATAACTAACAGGCAAGCCACGAAGAAGCTTAACAGGTAAAGAATTTCGTGATTTAGTTAATGAACTAATTATGCAGAAGCTAGATAAACTTGAAGTTATAAAGCACTCAACTGAAAGGTGGCTGGCTTATCCCATAGCAACTATGCCTGAGTCAGAAAAGCTCGTAGCAGCCGTTACAAACATTTCTAGATACGATGATAAGCATCAAGCCAACTTATACAGAAAGGCTAGTTTACATGCTATAGACAGGTTCTTTATGAGCAGTCGAAGAGGCGTTAACTTGTTGGAACGCCCGTTTACTTCTGCAACAAATAAAGCAAGAACATGGAATGGCTATTCAGCATATAACCCAGCTATGCTAACGAAAATGGCTGATATTTATCGTGTGTGTTATAACTACGTCAATAAAAACGATAATGGCGAAACACCTGCTATGCGGCTTGGATTGGCTAAAGGGCCTGTTGCCGCTGAGAAGATCATTTATTTTGGAAAATACGATTAAAAGGAAGTAACTCATTGGATCAAAAAATTAAAAAATCCTCATCAGTCATATTCATTATTTCAGTATGCTTATATCTACCATTTATTGAAAGCTGGTTTGGCGGGAAGCTTTGGGGATTACATTGGCAATCTCCAATGTTTATGGATCAGTTAAGTAATTACTTGAGAGTTATTAAACTCATACTCGTACTTCTAGGTGGATTAGTTCTTTATAGAAAAATAGGGGAAATTAGAGAAAAAATAGTAAATGTATTCGCAAGGAACTTTTTTATCTATTCCAGCTATTTACTTTTAACAGTTCAAGTACCTTTGCTTCTTCTAGGTGTAATGTTTGAAGGGATTTCATTATCAAATCTTGATTATTTACACAAAGATAAAACTTTTAATGATCGATCAATCTATGTATATACGGCAGATCCGGGAGCAATGGGAAAGGCTTATCATTATTTTTACTTAAAATGCCAACTGCCTTTTAATCGCTATGAGCTTAAGTTAATTAAAAAGACAAGCTGGATGTATGAATTTGGCTTTGAAGTGCAAGAAAATAATTTAGTAGTTACAGATAAAAGCGAAAATGGTAAAACTCATATTTTTGACATAACGAATTTTACTTGTAACGCTAAAACTTAGATTTTGACTTTCATTTGTAATAAAGCAACTACATAAAACTTAGCATATAAGTCTCAGTAGTTGCTTTAAAAATAAGCATCAAACCGCAGATCCATTTTAAGTAAACGGCTTGAGTGTGAACTAAGCCTTTTTTAATCTTAAAATAATGCTTTAGCAAAGGATACATGATAAGTGATTCGATTAAAGCTATACAGAACAAGTCAATAGGTATCAATAATCGTTTCAGCCTCCTGTATTTCAGAGAACCTTAATATGTTTTTTCCTGTTGAGTTATCCAATAATATTACTCTCACATATATTGGTTTGAGTTTGACGATCATTTAAGTTTTTTATTGTGTTTATCTTCAAGGGAGTAAAGCTTTATTTTAGGTGGTTTTGTTTAAGGATCGGGCTTTTGAAATGTGGATTAAAGGCATGAAAAAAGAACTCTCATTTAGAAAATACTGCTGGTTAAGTTATGTTTATCTATTTGTTTTTTGCGTTAGTGAAAGTTGTTTGTAATGTCGCTATGTTAGTTAATTTAAAGAGTAACTCCTTGACTTAACTTGATATAAAAAAGGCTAAACATTACGTTTAGCCTTTGTATTGACGATTATTTTATATCAAAATTAATCAGCGTTAGTTGAAAAACACTACTTGTTCTCTAGGAGTTTGAATATTTGTTTCGCAATGTCAGTATTGTCAATGGTACCAGAAAAACGTTGTTTTTCACGGCCAATCACATAAATAGGAACATCTACACCAGTATGAGTTGAAGAAGAACTCACACCGCCCCAGCCAGTATTTGTTCTTATATCGATAATGTTTTTTAATGAAGCGGCAATAAGTCTATAAACAGTTGGAGGATATTTACTTGTTCGCTCAGCTTTTGGTGTTTTATGAAAAAGTTCAACTTTAGAGGCTGCGCTTGCTTTGTCTTTACTGAGTTGTTGGAACTCTTGCGAAGTTAACTCAAAGTTTAATAAATCACTGACTTGATTAATCGATAAATCATTCTTTTCAAAACGTTTTGCAAATGCTTCTGGCGATAAAGTCATGGTACGTAAGATTTCTGGCTGCCATAAATATCCGCTTTTGATTTTTGGGTTTGTTGCAGCCGTTTTTCTGCCAATGCTTAGCCCCCCAGTACTGTGATCTGCCGTTAATATTACAATGGTATCAGGGTGATTCTTAACATATTGTTCTAAATAGGAAAATGTTTTAGCTAAATCGTCCATCTCATGCATGGCGGCTGCAATATCATTTGCGTGACCAGCCCAATCAACTTGACTTGCTTCAATTAACATAAAGAAGCCTTTTTCGTTCTCTAACTGTTTAACTGCTGATTTTGTCATGGTTGAAAGGCGGTGTGGATTTTCATCATCTAATGCCCATGGAAGTCCAGTTTTTCCAAAAAGACCAAGTAAAGGCTTATCTTCTGGTAAATTCGATAAACCTTTATAGTTATCGATATAATGAAAACCTGCTTGTTCAAATTCTTCGACTAAATTTCGATCTTCACGAATGAAGTATCTCCAACCCCCACCAAGATAAACATCTGCCTTAATGCCATTATCTATGTAGCTGTCGGCAATAGCATTATAATTTCGTCGTAATTCATTATGCGTTAAATAAGAAGCAGGTGTTGCATGATTAATTTGTGATGTCACTACAACGCCTGTTTTCATTCCGAGTTTCTTAGCTCTTTCTAAAACAGTTTCTACGGGGTGTTTATTCACATCAACACCAATCGCATCATTATAGGTTTTTACTCCGGTAGCTAAGGCCGTTGCTGCCGCAGCTGAGTCTGTAATATAACCAGAAATTTTTGCAGGGTATGTACTTGAATTTCCAACATAATGACTATCGAAAACGGTACGCTCTACGGCTTCGGTATTTGGATCGTCTGCAAAGTTACGATAAGCAGTAATATAAGAAGGTCCCATACCATCAGCAATGACCATAATAATGTTTTTTACTGGTCGCTCATTTGTCGCGACGTTATTTACAGTGCTACTTACTGAATTTTCAATTTTTTGAGTAGCATTACATGCGCTTGCTAATGCCGTGATTAAAAGAGTTGGTAATATTTTTTTCATTAAAAAATCCGTCAAAATTATTTACTTTTCTAGTGCGATATCTAGCCAAACCATTCGATGGTCTGACGATGCTTGTCTGTCTTTAATTAATCTATATTCTTTCGAAGTTTTCTCCGGCCAAAATACACCTGAATCAATAATGTTAAAACCTACTTTTGATGGTAAAACATAATCGGCTCTCATTCGCCAATAAGCGGTATGATGACTGGCATGCGGGTTATTAGTGCTGTGCATTTTTGCGCCACTACTTTTAGGTAGAGCATCTTGAACATTTTCATGGCTTAGTAATGCGGCGATACTCGAGTTTATAGCATCACCTTCGGTTGCCGAAGCGTTTAAGTCCCCAAGAATAACGAAAGGGCTATTTTCTTTTAAACCACCATATTGTTTTTTATCATCGTATATATAGGCATTATTATTAGACGAAATGTAATCATGCCAAAA
>Ga0233426_10002724_pt1 | contig 14487 bp, 8 predicted proteins | sample SI_118_April2016_6_FD_179875 | JGI IMG/M metagenome (GOLD analysis project Ga0233426, IMG submission 179875) | Seawater microbial communities from Saanich Inlet, British Columbia, Canada - SI_118_April2016_10_MG | ecosystem: Environmental > Aquatic > Marine > Inlet | place: Canada: British... | reverse complement strand
TTACCAGGTCTTAAGTTTAACACCGATCGTATCCTTGCAAAACCAGGTGAAAAAATCGTCTTTGTTTTTCCAAACGACGATTCCAGCGGCATGATGCACAATCTGGCCATCATCACTCCCGGTTCAAGACAGACCGTAATGGACGCTGCAGTAAGAATGGGCGCGGCAGGCCTTAAGAAAAACTTCATACCGGAAATCCCCGAGCTACTTGCATCTACACCCCAGGTTGCTCAGGGGATGAAATACACTCTTTACTTCTCCGTGCCAGACGAGCCTGGAGACTACCATTTTATCTGCACCTACCCCGGTCATGGATTAGTCATGCAGGGAACTTTCGCTGTTCAATAACCTAGTCCGATCCCCCTATCTTTCTATGAAGTCCGAGAGCCTGATCCAAACTTTATAAAACCAAAGAACTTTCAATCTTATCCCCTACAAGTAAATCGAAAAACAAGTACCGCTACCATGAAGATCTATTTATTACCTTTCCTTTTTATTCTGTCCTGTCTCTTGATTTGGGCTGAACCCAAAACCAGCAACGCCCCTTTTCTCAAACCCGACGAGGCCATCGCCAAGATGACCATTCCCGATGGGTTTGAGGTGAAGGCATTTGTGGCGGAGCCCGATATTGGCGAAGCCATTGCCTTTTGCTTTGATTTCCGAGGCCGGCTCTGGACTTTGGAGAATTACAATTATCAAACCCGGAAAGCCCACAGTGTGGACAAGAGAAACCGCATCCAAATTTTTGAGGATGTGGATGGGGATGGTGTCTTCGATAAAAAGAAGACTTTTACAGATAACTTAACTTTCAGCTCTGGTTTCGCGGTCGGTATGGGCGGGGTGTATATCGGTATGCCCCCCGAATTGATCTTTATCCCCGATGCTAACGGCGACGATATACCCGATGGTCCCCCTGAAGTCTTGCTTGATGGTTGGGGTATTCAGGACCGTCATGAAACCCTCAATAGTTTCATTTGGGGCCCGGATGGCTGGCTGTATGGTTGTCATGGTGTTTTCACCCAGTCGCGTGTAGGTCGCCCCGGTGATAAGGATGAAGACCGGCAATTTATTGATGGTGGCATTTGGCGCTTTCATCCTCAATCCAAGGAATTTGAAATATTTGCCGAGGGATTATCCAATCCCTGGGGTTTTGATTTCAACGATATGGGGCAGGGTTTCGCCACTTGTTGTGTGATCCCACATCTCTTCCATGTTGTTCAGGGTGGCGTCTATCATAAACAGAGTAAACAGAATGTTAACCTTTTCGTATACGATAACATAAAGACTATTCGGGATCATACCCACAAGTCCGCACACGGTGGTGCCCGTTTCTACCTGGCCGATGTTTTTCCCGAAAAATACCGGGATCAACTCTTCATGTGTAATATTCACGAACATGCGGTATTGATCGACTACATGGTGCCCAAGGGTTCGAGCTTTATTGGAAAGCATGGGGATGATTTTTTACCCACTAATGATTTGGCCTGGGTCGGGTTCAGTGTGGATACCGGTCCGGATGGTGGAATTTATATTTTGGATTGGCACGATCAAAATATTTGTGGAAATGAGATTAAATTTGCTAATTCCGCACGGGTTTACCGGATCATGCCCAAGGGGGTGAAGGGTCCTAAGCCTTTCGATCTTGAAAAGCTTAGTGATATTGAACTTGCTGAGATGCAGGCTCATTCCAACGACTGGTATGTTCGTCAGTCCCGTGCCATTCTTCAACACCGCACAATTTTAGGAAAGCTCAATAAGTCCTCGGTCCATGCTAAACTTCAGTCCATGCAGTCGAATGCCAAAACCGTTGGTAAACAACTGCGGGCTCTCTGGGCTCTTCATGTGACCGACGGGATCACCCAAGAGAATGCTCTGTCTTTGCTCGATGATACCGAGCAGTACATTCGGGCCTGGACCATTCAATTGCTTGCTGAAGACAAAAATCTTTCCGGGGTTCTACGGTCAAAATTTGCGGAAATGGCAAAATCAGAAAAGTCCCCCGTCGTCCGACTTTACCTGGCCAGTGCCCTCCAGCGTATGCCCTACGATCAGCGCTGGAATATTTTGGAATCCTTATCCAAGTACTCGGAAGATAAGGAAGATAACAACATCCCCCGCATGCTCTGGCTGGCTCTGGAGCCTATGGTTGTCGAACACCCTCAAAAAGCATTGCAGTTGGCTGCCAGTTCCGCACTTCCGCGCTTGCAGGAATTTACCCCTCGTCGATTACTTGGAGGACAGACCGAACATAAATCCAGAAAGTCCAAAAAACCAAATTTGGCAGTCTGGCAAAAATTGATTCAAAAAGCCGCCCCAAAATTTACCATCAATAGCTCGGGAGAGGGTGGAGTCGTTCGTTTCGACAGTTTTAGGAATAAGACCGCCACCCGGACCCATCCGATCAAGCGGGGGGTTCCAGCTGTTCTCAGTCAGAAGTTCAAGGTGTTCGGCGGGAAGAAAACCGTCCTGCGGGCCACTGTTAGCCATCATCCACATGGGGACTGGGAATTGCGCGTGAAGGTAAACGGAAAGATTATTTCCAAGGCCGAAGTTTCTTCCAAGACCGTGATCGATGAATGGCTTACCCATGAGGTGGACCTGACTCCCTACGCAGGCAAGGAAATCAATGTTCAATTGGAAAACCAGCCCACAAATTGGCAAAGCGAATGGGGGTACTGGCACGAGGTCAAGGTCAGTACGATGCCTTTTGTGTCCCTCAAGAAAAAGCTTATTGAACCAAAGAAAAAAGTGGTCTTCATTTCCGGAAAACCCAGTCACGGTCGAATGAAACACGAACACCGGGCGGGTAACATGATTTTGGCCAAGCGGTTGAATGAGTCCGGTTTACCCATCGAAGCCGTTGTCTTGGAAGATATTGGATATCCAAAAAATGAATCTATCTTGGAAGGGGCGGATACCATTGTGATCTTTTGCACCGGACACGGGAATCACTTACTCAATCCGAAACTCAACGAATTCGATGCCTTAATGAAAAAAGGGACCGGAGTGGTCATGATTCACTGGGCGACCGAAGCGGTCAGTGGAGCTCCCGGAGATAAGTTTCTTCAATGGATGGGTGGATTCTGCGATCTCAATTGGTCGGTCAATCCTCATTGGAAACCAAACTTCAAGCCCCGTAAGCATGCAATTTGGAACGGCGTGCAACCCTTCAGTGTGGATGACGAGTGGTATTACCATATGCGATTTATCGAAGATCGGACCGGGTTCACTCCCATTCTCACCGATGTTCCCCCCATGGACACCCTGAAGCGTCCCGATGGAATGCGTAGTGGCAATCCGGCGGTGCGCAAGGCCGTGGCCAACGGGGAGAGCCAGCATGTCGGCTGGGCTTATGAAAGACCAGAAGGGGGTCGTGGGTTTGGTTTCACTGGCGGACATAATCATGAAAGCTGGCAGGATGACAATTATCGGAAGGTCATGCTCAATGCGATTCTTTGGACCGCTGGAATGGAAGTTCCAAAAAAAGGAGTGAATTCCTCCGCTCCGGATCATGTCGAGATTGAATCAAACTTGGATCCGGTCATTAAGAAGAAAAAGAAGTCGTGAAAGCATTTTCACAATCTCTACTCTTTTTTCTATGGGGGTCGATCTTATTGGCAGATCAGCGTCCTAATATCCTGTTTTGCATATCTGATGATCAGTCCTATGCTCACACTGGAGCGAATGGTGATCCGGTAGTCAAGACTCCCGCCTTCGATCGGGTGGCAAAGGAAGGGATTCGTTTTACTCATGCCTTTTGTGACGCTCCGACTTGCGGTCCTTCCCGTAGTGCGATTTTGACCGGGCAACCTATCTGGCGGTTGGAGGAGGCGGGTAATCTTTGGAGCACTTTGCCCAGGAAGTTTATCACCTACCCGGAGGTTTTGAATAAGGCAGGATATTCGGTCGGTTTCACCGGTAAAGGCTGGAGTCCCGGGCGACTTTCTGCAGGCGGGCGCGAATCCAATCCAGCAGGCAAGGAATTTCAGGGTAAAAAGCTCAAGCCTTCGTTTAAGGCGATGAGGAATATCGACTATGCCGCCAACTTTGATGATTTTCTTGGGCAAGTAAAAAAGGATCAACCCTTTTGCTTTTGGCTGGGTACGAGTGAACCACATCGTGGATACGAGCTGGGAGCGGGTAAGAGCACGGGTAAGGATCCGTCCAAAGTTCTCGTTCCTGGAATCTTTCCTGACAATTCAATCGTTCGGAATGATATCCTCGATTATTTTGTCGAGGTTGAACACTTCGACAAAATGGTCGCTCGGGCGATCCGTTCGCTCGAAAAGATTGGCCAATTAGAAAATACCATCGTGGTAGTCACCAGTGATCATGGGATGCCTTTTCCACGGGCCAAAGCCAGCCTTTATGATGCCGGTACTCGTGTTCCACTTGCCTTTCGTTGGCCCCAGGGAATTCTAAAACCCGGTCGGGTTTCTCATGCATTGGTAAACTTGAGCGATCTGGCTCCTACTTTTTTGGAAGCCGCAGGCATATCAGTCCCCAAAATGATGATCGGTAAAGGACTCAAGGATGTTTTAAAAAATAAGAGAGAATTCAAAAGAGATGCTGCCTTTATCGCCATGGAGAGACATGCTGGCTGTCGTAAGGGGGGCAAGGGTTATCCTTGCCGTGCGATTCGTACGAAGGACTATTTATACATCCGCAATTTTGATCCTGAGCGTTGGCCCGCTGGTTCTCCCGAGAGGAAACATTGTGTACGTAACATACCTTATGGAGAAGTGGATCCATCTCCCACCAAGACGGTCATGATGGATGATCCCAAATATATCAGTTTTGCAGACCTTGCCTTTGGGAAGCGTTCTGCCGAAGAACTCTACCATTTATCCAGCGATCCACACCAGTTACAAAACCTTGCCAATCATCAAGAGTTTCAGAAAATCCTTGTTAAACTTAGGCAGCAACTCGATATGTATCTTCGAGAAACCGGTGATCCCCGACTTACGGGTAAGCCTGCCTTGTGGGATTATTATCCTTTTTATCGTGCACCCAAATACCCCGGCTGGAAAGTGGCCCCTATGCCCGCATCATTGATTCAGTCTCTTAAATAAAAATAATGAAAATAACTGCCATCCTGTTTCTTCTATCCATTGGATTTACTGTCTTTGGGAAGCCAAATGTCTTAATCATTATGACTGACGATCAGGGTTATCCGGAGATCTCTGCCCATGGCAATCCAGTCCTGCAGACCCCTAACCTCGATCGGCTGCATGAGCAGAGCCTGCGTCTTTCCGATTATCATGTCGCGCCAATGTGCACGCCTACTCGAGGGCAACTTTTGACTGGGTTGGACGCAGCCCGTAACGGAGCGGTCAACGTCAGTAGTGGTCGGGCGTTGATAAGGCAAGAAGTCCCTATCATGGCGAATTATTTTGGAGACGCCGGTTATTCGACCGGGGTGTTTGGAAAGTGGCATCTCGGGGCAAACTATCCCTACCGTCCACAGGACCGTGGTTTCCAGGAAAGTGTCTGGTATCCTTCCTCTTCCATCCCTTCGGTTCCCGCTTATTGGGGCAATGACTACTTTGACGATGTCTACATGCACAACGGGAAGGAAAAACAATTCAATGGGTATTGTACCGACGTCTTTTTTGACGAAGCCAAACGCTTTATGACTGAATCGGCCAAAAAGAAAAGACCTTTCCTATGCTACCTTGCAACCAATACCCCACATGGGCCCTTCATTCCTAAGGAAAAGGATCGTAAAGCGATTGCCGAAGTGCTTGCCCAGTCCAAGTTCGATCACCTGAACGACGGCTTAAAGAAGAGGCTCAGTATGTATTTAGGAATGATTCGCAATATCGATTGGAACATGGGTAAGCTGATTAAGTTTCTTGACGATCAAGGCCTGGTCGAGGACACCATTTTGATCTTCAAGACGGACAACGGTAGCCTGCTTGGCCCCCAGTATTTCAATGCCGGGATGCGGGGGAAGAAAACCGAGATCTGGGAGGGTGGGCACCGCGTGCCTTGTTTCATTAGCTGGCCCAAAGGAGAGTTTGGGAAACCGCGCGACGTCGGTGGCCTCACGCAGGTACAGGACATTCTGCCCACACTGCTCGATCTTTGCAAAATCAAGCCCAAGAAAAAGACCACTTTTGACGGCATTAGTCTCGCCCCCGTGCTTAAGGGAAAAAAGCAAGTGTCCGAAGATCGAATCCTCATCATCAATTACAGCCGCATGCCCGGCTTTTCGAATTACCCTTCGCCCCATTCACAAACCCAGATGCGGGCCGATCAGGCAGCGGTGCTTTGGAAAAGATGGCGTTTACTGGAGGATCGCGAACTCTACGATCTGGAATCGGATCCTATGCAAAAGAAAAACGTCATCGATCAGCATCCCGAGGTGGTGGCGAAAATGCGCAAGCCCCTCTATGAATGGTGGGAGGGAGTCAAGGACTTGGCCAACGAAGCCCAGAATGCTGCCATTGTTGGTACCCAATACGAGAACCCAACCAAACTTTCCGCCACCGAATGGCTCGATGTCTTTGTCGATCAGCAGGGGCAAATCCGCCGGGGTGTACTGAAAAACGGCTATTGGTTAATTGATGTGGCAAGGGCAGGGGAGTACGAGATCGAGCTTAGGCGTTGGCCCAAGGAAGCCGATGGCACCATCAGCGGAACTTTGCCCGACGGCAGCGGTACGGCGTTGCCCATTAATCAAGCCATGCTCTTTATGAGCGGGCATAACCATTTGAACATTTCCGAAAAGAGGTCCTATCAATTTGAGGGACTGACCAAGCGGGTAAACTCCAAGGACAAAGGCATAATCTTCACCATGAACCTGAATAAAGGCCCCACTGCTCTCCATACCTGGTTCAAAGGGAAGGATGAAATTATGCTGAGTGCTTATTATGTTTATGTTAATCGAAAAGGATTATAATTAACTAATCTCGGGTAAAAACGGGGATGTGAGGAAGATTATTTGTCCAAATGCACGATATTTAATCTAATGAAATTTCTCTCCTCTCGTAATATCACGGAATTTCAGAACATGTATAGTTTGAAAGTTCAGATTTTCTGTCCTGCAATATAAAAAAACTAATCAAATACAGAGAAACAAAGTGACAATGTTTATGAAAAGAATTTTTGCGGGAACTGCAAATATACTGTTTGTAATACAAATTTTCTACCCGCAAATTACAAAGGCAGGAGAAAAGCCTCTAAAATCAAATATCGAAGTATCTGGACCGGCGATTGCTGATACCCTTATTAAAGTTCCAGAAGATCTTTCTCAGCCAAGTAAGACCAAAAACGTTAAAGCATTGGCGGATCGCGTCCGCGGACTTGTGAATAGTCAGCCGCTCCGATTTCCTAATCAGCACTGGGTTCGAGGCGCGTATTATGCGGGTCTGTTGGCCATGTATGAAAGTACGTCGGATCGTGCCTATCTGGATGATTGCATGAAATGGGGGAGGCAGGTTTCTTGGCAGATTAAGGAACAGGGGGGCGGGCCGTATGAAAGCGGGGCCTATCCGCTGATTTGCGGCCAGATTTGGTATGGTTGTTATCAGGCAAAAAAGGATGAGCTGATGATGCAGCCCACCCTTGCGTTTCTCGAAGACCCAAAGGTTGAGAATCCTGTGTCCGCCCCGGGGAAATGGTATTTGGAAAACTCGGGACATCGCTTTGTGGATGGGCTGTTTACCGCACCTCCGACGCTCGCGATGCTGTATCAAATGACGGGGGATGAAAAGTATGTGAATTGGATGGATGCCTGCTTTTGGGATGTGCATGGAGAAATCTTTGACCACGATGCGGGCCTGTTCTATCGGGACGCACGTTCCATCCCCCGGAAGACGAAGAACGGGAAAAAAGTGTTATGGTCCCGGGGCAATGGTTGGGCTTTTGGCGGTTTGACCCGAATTCTGAAACACCTCCCCGAGCATCATAAAAGCTATGCCCGCTATAAGGCTTTGTATGTTCAAATGGCGGAGTCGCTGGCGATGCGCCAGCAGCGCGATGGGTTCTGGCGAAGCAACCTTGATGATCCTGAACAATATACAATGAAGGAAAGTAGTGGAACCGGGTTCTTCTGCTACGGCATCACCTGGGGAATCAATAATGGGATCTTAAACAAAGAGAGCTTTCTTCCGGTTGCAAGGAAGGCATGGACTGCGCTTGCTTCGGTTGTAAACGAAGACGGTAAGGTTGGATGGAGTCAACCCGCCGGCGGTGGTCCCGGGAAAGTTGCGGAAGCAAACACCTCGAAATTTGGTACCGGCATCTTCCTTCTAGCCGCTAGCGAATTTCATCTACTTTTTGCAAATGAAGGAAATAAACAATGAATAAGTTAAGTCTATTATGCCTGTTAACTATACTGAGTACAGGCTGTATCGGGGCGATTAAAGAGTACGACGTCTGTGTATACGGCGGTACGCCGGGCGGAATCACAGCCGCAATCTCCGCATCCCGTGAAGGAGCTTCGGTCGTGCTCCTGGAGCAGACCCGACACGTGGGCGGGCTGGCCACGAGCGGCTTGAACCGCGATGAATGCAACCACCTGGATCGCCCGACATTGGGTGGCCTTTGCGAGCAGTTTCTTGAAGAGGCTGTCAAACGAAGCGAAGGCAGGTGGACCGAGGGCAGTAGCCGCACTTGGCAGTCCGGAATCGCCGAGCGGGTTTTCCTCGAAATGCTGGAAGAAGCCGGTGTGGAGGTTCGATACGAACAGTTTCTGGATCAGGTAGAGAAAGAAGGCTCCCGAATCACCGAGATTCGCGTTCAGGGCGGCGAGAGCTACCGGGCGAAAGTCTTCATCGATGCCACCTACGAAGGCGACCTGATGGCGAAGGCTGGGGTTTCCTATGCCTTCGGGCGCGAGTCTGCGGAGCAATATGGTGAATCGATTGCCGGGGTTCGCTACCTCGACGACAAGGTCGCCATCTCGCCCTTCGATGACGAAGGTAATCTACTCTTTGGCGTGATGCCAGGCAAGCCGCCGGTGGCGGGTTCTGCGAGCGAGGTTCCGATCTGCTACAACGTCCGCCTGAATCTTACCACTGAGGAGGCCATTCGGGTACCGATCGAGAAACCGAGCAGCTACGACCCGATGCAACACGAATTGCTGGCACGCGCTCTCGAAGCGGGCTTGCTGAAAAACCTCACCTCCATTATCGGTATCTACCCAATGGGAGAAAGCAGTAAGCGGGAGCTGAATAATCGCCAGTTTTCAATCGTTTCCATGAGCATTCCGGGTGCACAAACTCCTTGGGCTGAGGCCAGTTTTGAAGAGCGGGAAGTGATTCACCAAAAATACCGGGACTATACCCACGGCATCCTCTGGTTCCTGAAAACGGATCTCCGGGTACCCGAGCGCATTCGCAGCGAGATGGCACCGTATGGGTTCTGTAAAGACGAGTGGGCCGACAACGACCATTGGCCCTACTATCTCTACATCCGTGCGGCCCGTCGTATGCAAGGGGAGATCATCCTCACGGAAGCCGATGTCATCGAAGATGTAGACAAGGAAGATGTGATCCATGTCGGCTCTCACTTCATCGACTGCCACCACGCGGCACGCTATGTTTCGGACTCCGGCCACATCATCAACGAAGGACGGATCTGGAAAGTGGGGACACGGTTCGACATTCCCTATCGCGCCATCACCCCAAAGGCCGACGAGTGCTCCAACTTGTTAGTACCGGTATGTGCCTCGGCCAGTCATGTCGCCTTCTGCACCATCCGCTTGGAACCGACTTGGATGCAACTGGGCGAGGCGGCCGGGATCGCTGCCGTCATGGCCGCAAAGTTAGGGAAATCAGTACAGGAGGTTGATGTCAAATCACTGCAGGCTCGCTTGCTGGAGTTAGGTATACCCCTTGAGCATCCCGTAGGGCCGATGGCCTATGAAAAGAAGCGCGGCAAACCCAGAACGTTCTCGCCTGACGATGTGGTGAAGGAATTCTTCGCCAGTGCCGATAAGAATGGAGATGGAATGGCATCCCAGTCCGAATGGAATTCGGCGAGGCCCACATGGGAGTGGCTCTTTGATCCTATGGACAAAGACAAGAGCGGACAACTCGACCGGGCCGAGTATAAAGCCTTCCAGGATTTCAAAAAGGAGAACGCTGGCTGGCGAAAAACATTGGAATCTAAGTAACTCAAAATCGGGTAGATTCTTCGTTATGTTTTTTCCATGAGTCTAAATTTAAGAATTCGTTATCAATGAGAAAATAAGCAAACTAAATACTAGTTAAGAAAATATGAAAAAAATAATTTTTAGGTATCCATTCATTTTAGTTACTTTACTGCTTGGAATTTTTCCTCTTCACGCCGAGAAAAAACCGAAGCCCAATATCGTGTTCTTTTTGGTCGATGACCTAGGCTGGTCCGATGTGGCTTGCTTCGGTTCCTCTTTTTACGAGACTCCCCATATCGACCGCTTGGCGAAGGAGGGGGTGAAGTTCACTTCCGGGTATGCAGCCTGTCATGTTTGTTCACCTACCCGGGCGAGTATTCTCACTGGTAAATATCCTGCCACTATGAACCTGACCGAGTGGCTCAACGGCCGTTCGGATCGACCGTACCAGGTATTGTTGAATCCGGATAAGGTGATGGCTCTGGATCCCAAGGAGATTACCCTGGCCGAGGTTCTAAAGAAGGAAGGCTACGCCACCGCACTATTTGGTAAGTGGCACTTGGGCAGAGATACCAGTCCAACCGGACATGGCTTTGATCTTCATGTTCCACACTCCGTGAATTCCAACTTGGGACGGAGGGGATTCTACAACCCCAAGAAAATTCCCGGTCTCGATGGGGGCGAGTATGTCACCGACCGATTGGCGGAATTGGCGGCCAACTATATCGACGATAATAAGGACAAGCCCTTTCTTCTCTATATGTCCCATTTCTCCGTACACGATCCTATTCATGGCCGTCCCGACCTCGTGGAAAAATATAAGAAGAAATTGGCCAAGATGAAACCCCAGCCCGGTCCCGATTATATTTTGGAAGGAAATCCGGACAGTCCGACCTTTCCCACACGGGCGGAATTGGATGAACTGATCAAGCGTCCTCTCTATGCCAATAGTTACAAATCCTACCCTAATGACTTGGTGAAGGTGAAACAAAAGCAGGACAATGTACAGCTCGCCGGCATGGTGGAAGCGGTGGACCAGAGCCTGGGCACCTTGGTGTCCAAGTTGAAGGAACACGGTCTGGAGGACAATACCATCGTGATCTTCATGTCCGACAATGGAGGAATGTCGGTGATGAATGGAACCCCTGGCCGTGTGGTTCCTCAGAAACAATTAGATACCGCGACTTCAAGTTCGAATCTTCCACTACGTGGAGCCAAGGGCTGGCTTTACGAGGGAGGTATTCGTGTGCCCATGATTGTGAAATGGCCTCATCAGGGGAAGGAGAACATCGTCTGCGACGAGCCAGTGATCAGCACAGACTTTTATCCCACTATTCTCGAAATACTCGGTTTGAAGTACGATCCCAAGAAGATTGATGGAAAAAGTTTCACCCGACTGGTCAAGGGTGAGAAGATGGACCGTGGGCCGATTTACTGGCATTTCCCGCATTACAGTAATCATGGAATGCAAAGCCCCGGAGGAGCGATTCGGGATGGGGATTATAAACTCCTTGAATATTTCGAGAATGGAACCGTTCAACTGTTCAATCTCGCTCATGATATTGGCGAGCATAAAGACCTTGCCAAAATCGAGCTTGAGAAAACCAAGCAGCTTACCCGCAAACTTCATCGTTGGCGCAAGCAAGTGGGGGCCCAAATGATGAAGCCCAATCCGAATTATGATCCCTCCACGGACTTGTGGTCAGGTAAGAAGGATCGCTGAGCCAAAGATAAACTCAAAGAAAATAATTAAAATCCAGAGACTGGGGAATGGAGAGTACTCGTGAAGGAAAAAAGTTGTGCAGTTTACTCCTTAGCTTCTGCGTGCCACAGGGCTACATTTCTATACTTAGCACCTTTTCCTTTGTTGACCAGGGCAATGATCCCCTTGGTATCTGCAAACCGGGAATGGGTCGTTTCGATCTCTTCTTTGCCGACTTTTGCTCGGTAGTGATCACCAATAATTTCAATGGTTACATTGTACCACTTTTCAGGGTCTAGCTTAACTTTTTTCGTAACCAGTTTTTCCGCCTTGGTGGTTTTAGCAATCCCATTCATATGTTGGATCCACAGCTTATCAGGGGTTATATATAAACGCCCGAGATGGAGATTGGGTGGAACTGTATCCCGACAAGCAAACGCAATTTGTTGAGCGGTGCCCAATTGCACCTCGGCAGTGATGATTAGATGAGTCGCTTCCAAGCGATGAGTGAGTGACGATGCATGGTTATTCTCCGGTAACTCGTCTCCAATCAGGGCACCATCATCGATTCGCCATTCGCCCAGACCGGCTTTCCATCCGGATATCATCCCTTTTTGAATCGGTGGGGTCTGTTGATCAAAAGCGGTTTCGACAATGACCACGGTAGGAACGCCAATTTTGATTCCCGCCTCTTCCATGCTGGCAGCAGTTTCTTTAGCTTTCTGCCATTGCCGGGCGTAATTACTATCGGCGTCACTCAAAGTGGAAAGCTCGATCACATATTCCCGCCCATTGTTCATACGCAGAGTCGCCTTTTCATTAACCAGAGAAATCAACTCCGCCGAAATTACCCGACCTTCTTGATTGGTCCATTTGCGCAGGCTTTCTTTGCCAAACCCAATTACGATCGATAAGAATGTGAGTGCACTGAGTATGAAAATTTTCTTCATCAATTAATTTAAAATTTAAAACTTAACCAGGTCAATATCCTACCACTTTTTTACCTCAAATGAAATGGCTTAAATTTAGCCTCGATCTAAGTAGATATCCAGGGAGTAAGGTAATGCAAGAGCGCTAGAATTCAGCCATGGTTTACTCCCATGAAACCTCCTAATAGAGCCGAATCGAGTTTCTCCATTAGTCCGAGTTACCATCCTTTCACGGACTTGCGGTCGGGAAAGAAGTAAGCTATTAGATAGAAATGAACTTCTCCGTCCTTCCATTCATCACTTTCTTATTTTTTTCAGCTGCATTCGCTTCCGCGAAGGATGCGGGTTGGCAAATTCAGGAGATTTATTCCGGCTCTCATGTGAATTCTGCCACCGCTCATGATTACAATGGAGATGGGAAACAGGAAGTTCTCTTCTCCGCAGAAGGAAAGTTCTTCATGTATTTTGGTCCGGAGTATGACAAACCTTTCGTATTTGCGAAGGCTGAGCCGAAGTATGCGAAGATGAAACCCCGCTGTATTCATTGCGTATTACATGATGTCGATGGGGATGGTGATCTTGATTTTGTCGGTTCCTATGTACGCGAAGTCTTCTGGCTTGAATGCCCGGACAAGAACCCAACCACAACTACTTGGAAAATGCATCTGATTACCGATCAGATTTTTGGTGTCCATTGCTTACGATCGTTCGACATCGATCAGGATGGTAAGAATGATTTGATCACCAATGATTTTAGCGATGATAAGGGACCGTATTCCCGATCCGTTTGTTGGCTCAAGCCCAAGCTTTCGAAAAAGAATCCGATCACATGGACCATTATTCCCCTCGCTAAAGGGACGGCACAGGGAGGAAGTCACTACTTCGACTTTGGAGATATTAATGGAGACGGCCTCATCGACTTTGCCATGGGTGCGAAGGGCAAACCTTTTGAAAATGGAAATTACTTTGCTATTTATTATTCGCAGAAAGATATCACCAAGCCCTGGAGAAAAGAATTACTCCCCGGTGCCGGTGAACAATTCGGAGCGACTCATGCCGCACCCGCGGATGTGAATGGAGACGGTAAGATTGATATTCTCGCAACGCGTGGCCATGGGGTGGGAGTCCTCTGGTTTGAGGCTCCCGATTGGAAACAGCATATGATTGATGATACGATTGATTCCACCCACTCCACTGATTTCGGTGATATCGATGGGGACGGAGATATCGATATGAGTACGGTCGGTTATGAATCTAAGTTAGCGGTTTGGTATGAGAATGATGGCAAAGGAAACTTCACCCGTCATGTTCTCAGTCGCGATCAAATGGCCTACGATACCATGATCACCGATTTGGATGGTGATGGACGCAAGGACATCCTCGTAGCCGGTCAACGCAGCCAGAATGTCGTCTGGTTCAGGAATCCAAAAAAGTAATCTTAATAAAGTTTATATGAAAATTGCAGTATTGGATGGATATACCAGTAATCCTGGGGATTTGAGCTGGGATGCTTTTGAGGAATTGGGAGAGCTCACGGTTTATGATCGGACGAAGCCGGAGGAGGTGGTTTCCCGATGTGCGGGTTGTGAGGTTGTGTTTACCAATAAAGTGGTGATGGATGCGGGGATCATGGATCAGTTGCCGGATCTGAAATACATTGGAGTGTTGGCCACCGGGACCAATGTGATTGATTTAGAGCATGCCGGTAAAAAGGGAGTCTGTGTGACCAATATTCCGGGGTATGGTACGGACTC
>Ga0233426_10002718_pt1 | contig 14501 bp, 15 predicted proteins | sample SI_118_April2016_6_FD_179875 | JGI IMG/M metagenome (GOLD analysis project Ga0233426, IMG submission 179875) | Seawater microbial communities from Saanich Inlet, British Columbia, Canada - SI_118_April2016_10_MG | ecosystem: Environmental > Aquatic > Marine > Inlet | place: Canada: British... | reverse complement strand
CGAAAATTAGGCTCTGCGCAATTTTTGCCAGCGCCAGAAGGCGAAGCCGATCCTGTAGTTTGGGTTGCGGCACATGATACGGGCGCTGTTCGCGCATTTATCAACTTGTCCAAAAAATTTGAGCAGACTGGGATTTCGGTTCAGTTTCTGATTACTGCCCCGGATGATGTTTTGGCAGGATTTAAGCCGCAACCGGGAATAACCTTTTCTCCGTTTCCGTCTGAACGTCCTTCTGCGTGTCGGGCGTTTCTTGATCAATGGAAGCCAATTTTGGGATTTTGGGTCGGGACACCTTTGTTGCCAAGTTTGCTTCATATTGTTGGCCGCCGTCAGATCCCTATGGTTCTTTTGAACGCAACGGTTTCGACGGGCACCACTGGGAATAGCTTTTTTCATCGACGCGCGGTCGGTCGCAGTATGGGCGCCTTTCAAATTGCTTTCACCAACAACTACGCCAGTGGTGGGGCCTGCATTCGGCTGGGTATCCCCGAGGCATCCGTTCATGTAACCGGCCCGTTAGCCGAAGGGTCTGTGACGCTTGCCTGCGACAACGCCGAACTCGATGAATTGTCGGCCAAAATTTCAAAAAGGGAAATTTGGTTCGCCGCGAATGTCCCTGATGATGAGCTTGAATATGTTCTTGCCGCGCATGAAACTTTGCGCGGTACCAACCGCCGATTGCTTTTGGCGCTGAATCTTTCCGAGGCAGCGAACAGCGAGACTCTGGCTATTGCATTGGCCGCAAAGGGTTGGCGCGTTGCAATCGGATCAAAAGGCGACGTGATCACGGATCAGACGCAAATATACTTGACTGACAGCGCTCATGAACGGGGATTATGGTTCCGACTGGCACCGATTTCATTTTTGGGTGGCACGTTTTCGGCAAGCGAAAAGGGCATGGATCCGCGGCAGGCAGCGGCGCTCGGGTCTGCAATTATTCATGGTCCACGCACAGCACCCCATCGTGATAGTTTCGACCGAATGCATGGCCTATTGCCCCCAGCCGCTACGCAGGTTGTCAGCCCAGATAATTTGGCTCGCGCGATATCAGAGTTGCTTTCGCCAGACGTTGCGGCTGCACAAGCCAATTCGGCTTGGGAATTCGTATCGCGTGGCGCGGAATTGACGGATCAACTAATCGCGCTGATAGTCGAGGCAGCGGAACTGGCCGAGGCAAAAGATGCGTGAGCCGAAATTCTGGAAACGCCCATCAAAGTCGCCCGGCTGGCAAGCAAGGTTGCTAGGCCCTATTGGCTGGGCATACTCAAGAGCGACAGCCGCGCGTGTTAAAAAAATAGGCTCAAAACTAAGCGTTCCCGTAATTTGCGTGGGCAATATTAACGCAGGTGGGACTGGTAAAACGCCAACCGTTATTGCTTTGGTGCAGTTGCTTTTGGACGCAGGTCACAATCCCTTCGTGGTTTCACGCGGATATGGCGGTACATTTGATGGCCCAATCGTTGTCGATCCTGTTAACCACTCGGCCAGTGAAACCGGCGACGAACCACATCTGCTTGCCGCGTTCACAACCGTGGTTGTGGCTAAGGATCGCGTACAAGGTGGATTGTTGGCTGTCGAAAAAGGGGCGGATGTCATCATTCTTGATGACGGGCATCAAAACCCGTCAACCCAGAAAGACCTTTCGGTTGTTGTCGTTGACGCCAAGGTCGGGTTTGGCAATGGCCGATGCATACCTGCTGGCCCTTTAAGGGAAACCGTGGCTGCAGGATTGGCACGCGCTGATATTTTGCTTTCGATCGGCAGCGAACAAGCGCAATCGGAATTCACGACGAAATGGGGGCAGATAGGTTCGGTACCAAAGTTAATTGGTGAAGTTGTGCCCTTAGAAACCGGAATGGATTGGAAAGACACAAGGCTTTTAGCGTTCGCAGGCATTGCGCATCCACAAAAGTTTTTTTCAACCCTACGCAAGCTGGGCGCAAACGTTATCCACGCAGAAGCCCTTAGCGACCATCAACCCCTGACTCCGACGCTTATGAAGCGGCTGACGGCAGAGGCATCGCTTCGCAAGGCTCAACTCGTTACGACTGAAAAAGACGCGGTACGACTGCCTGCGGGGTTTCGCAGCAAAGTATTAGCTTTGCCCGTTCGCCTGACTTTTCAGAACGACAAGCTGTTGCGCGAAGCGCTTAGATCAATTGGGTTGAATACCTAGTTGTTCTGACCCAGCTTCGGCGATGGTTTTTCCAGCACAAGTTCAGAATCTGAAAACGTAAAGGGGCTTCGAACTGACGGTACACCGTCCAGTTCAACCTTCATTCCACGATGTTTAACCTGCGGGTCGTCGAATACTTCTTGCATGTCATTGATCGGTCCGGCGGGAACGCCGTGTTCTTCGCACGCACTCAAAAGATCGGATTTTGTCCACTGCTTGGTCGCCACGGTTAATAGTTGCTCTAGCTTGTCGCGGTTGCCCACGCGGTCAGCATTCGTTGCAAACTCGGCGGCTGAAGCCAGTCCAGACAAGCCCAACAGACCGCAGAGACGCTGATACTGGCCGTCATTACCGGTTGCGATGATGATATGACCATCAGCGCATTCAAACACCTGATAGGGGGCGAGGTTTGGATGCATATTACCCGTGCGGCCCGGTGGTGTGCCGGTAGACAAGTAGTTCATCGCCTGATTGGCGGTCACGGAAACCGCAACGTCTAGCAGCGCCATATCGATGTGCTGACCAAGCCCAGTTTCCTCGCGTTGATGAAGCGCTGCTAGGATTGCTGTAGAAGCATAGACGCCAGTAAAAATATCCGTAACAGCGACACCCACGCGAAGCGGTTGCCCCTCAGGTGTACCAGTGATCGACATCAACCCTGACATGCCTTGGATAATATAGTCGTAACCTGCCCGATGGGCGTATGGTCCGTCTTGACCAAAACCCGTGATCGAACAGTAAATTAACTGCGGATTGATCGCTTTAAGGCTCTCGTAGTCCAGACCATATTTCGCAAGACCGCCAACCTTGAAATTTTCGATCAAGATATCTGCATTTGCGACCATGTCGCGGACCAGCCGTTGGCCCTCGTCATTGCGAAAATCAGCGGTGATCGACTTTTTGCCACGATTGCAGCCGTGAAAATAAGCTGCAGTTTTTTCGCCGTCGCGCTCGATAAAGGGCGGGCCCCATTGGCGGGTATCATCGCCCTGAGGGGCCTCAACCTTAATTACCTCAGCACCCAAGTCAGCAAGCGTTTGTCCTGCCCAAGGGCCCGCCAGAATGCGCGCCAACTCAACGACTTTTATTCCATTAAGTGGTGCAACCATTACTCGGCGAGTTTTTCGTCTAGAACCGCAGCGAATTCAGCGTAGCTAAGGTTCGGGCTTTTTTCGCCATTGATGATGAACGATGGCGTTGATGTAATGCCGTCGGTTTCCGCGTTTTCCTTGTACCAACCATATAGTCCGGTCGCTTTGTCGGCATCTGAAAGACATGCCGTCAGTTGATCCTCTGATAGTCCTGCGACACGGCCAATTTTACGCAGATTGTCGGCGATTTCAGCCGGTGTTCCTTTTGTCCATTCAGACTGGCCTTTGTACAACAGATCACTGATACCAAAGAACTTCGTTTCATCGCAGCGCGCGACCATTGAGCTCCACAAACCAAAGCGGTCGAAATAGACTTCGCGGTAAACGAAATTGATCATCCCGGTGTCGATGTAGTTGGTTTTTAGTTCTTGATATTGGTCTTTGTGAAAGTTCGCACAATGCGGACATGTAAACGATGCGTATTCAATCACGGTTACTTTCGCGTCGGGGTTTCCGTGCTGCATTTCAGCAATTACGACGGCCTCAGATTCCTGAGCGTTGGCGACGTTTGCGAGGGCCAACAAAGTGACGATACCCAGCATTTGTGCAGCCGAAATGGCAAATTTACGGATCATGATGAAACCTTTCGTTCAGCGTTTCGGTTTTGATATGATGTTTTGGCCCAATCTCTCAAGGGCCAGTTTAAGACTTTCGTCATCCACTTTGCGCGCGATCACGCGGGCGGCATCGGAAATCAGCGGTTGATCGATGGTGTCAGCGGATTTTGTCTTGTGATTAAACGCGACCTGACCGTCGGAAAAACCGGTGGCAGAGGTTTGCGTGATTGTCACTTTGGAAATCGCATTATACCCGTAGCAAGCATTGGCCTTGGCGCGAATTTGTTCTTTTTGCATCTCAAGAATCGGAGCGTTCGCGCCGGTCGTTAGCAATGTTAGAGTAGCCCCCAGACCTTGCCGCCCATATCGAACATTCACAGGTACAGAAATCTTGGCGATATCTTGGCCCATAATTTCTGCCCAATGTGTCAATAGCTTGGAAACAGCAAAACCACGGCTTTCTCCTGCGCGCCGAATATCGGACTGCATCAAGCGACCTGCTTGGGTAAATCCCTTTGATTTTCGGCGACTCGGTGGCAAACGCGGTTTTCCTTTCACTTTCATCCAATCTAATGGCACATCTGCTGGGTGCCATCCAATAACGATCTAAGGAAATAAAGTTTGTGTGACCGGACGCCAGCGCAATCTCTTTTGACATGGTATGACATGAACGCCCGTGTGCTTCCTTGGCGGATACCTCCGGCGGACTCGAAAAATGGCATTTTGCCCGATCCCTATTTGGTTTGGATGTCCGAGGTCATGTTGCAGCAAACGACGGTTGTGACTGTTAAAGACTACTACCAAAAATTCACGTCTCGCTGGCCGACGGTGAGTGCATTGGCAACGGCCAAAGACCAAGATGTAATGGCAGAGTGGGCCGGCCTTGGGTATTACGCCCGTGCGCGTAATCTTTTGAAATGCGCTCGGGCTGTGGTTAGCGAATTTGACGGTGTTTTCCCCCAAGCACGCGATCAACTTTTGAAGTTACCCGGCATCGGCCCGTATACCGCCAGTGCAATTGCATCGATTGCCTTTGGGCATTCGGAAACAGTGGTTGATGGCAACGTCGAAAGGGTGATGTCGCGTCTGTTCAACGTTCATACTCCGCTGCCGACAGCTAAGCCCGAGTTGGCAGCCTTGGCTGCAAGTCTGACCCCATTGGTCAGAGCGGGCGATTATGCGCAGGCAGTTATGGATTTGGGCGCAACGGTTTGCACGCCTAGAAACCCCAAATGCGATGAATGTCCGCTAGTGATTAATTGCCTCGCAAAATCGGCGGGAACAGTCGTCGATTTGCCAAAAAAACTGCCGAAAAAGAAAAAACCAACCCGCGTGGGCGTCGCCTATATCGCACAGCGTGAAGACGGGGCGTATTTGTTGCAGCAGAGGCCCGACAAGGGCCTGTTGGGCGGAATGTTGGGCTGGCCCGGATCGGACTGGGATGAGATCCTACCAGAACATGAAGCACCCACGGTTGCCGACTGGAAAACCGTGGACGGCGAGGCAAAGCACACTTTCACCCATTTCCACCTACGTTTAACTGTGAAAACCGCAAAAGTGGCCCAAGGGTACAATCCAAGTATTGGTCACTTCGTCCCGATTTCCGACTTCGACAGATCGTCATTGCCAACCGTCATGCGAAAGGCTTTTGACCTGACGCAAGGAAATGGCTGATAATTACGCTAAGCTGGCACTACAAATGATCGGCATGGATAGAATGGCAGACAAAAAGACCTATCGACTGGAACCAGCCGCAGCGTTTTGGATTTCGTTCCTTGTCGTACCAATGTATCTGATCGGTGCGTTTTACGGATCATGGACGGTTTTACTTCCGATATTGTCGACTTGGTATCTGTTCAATGTCCTCGATTATTTCATCGGACAGTTCAAAGGTTCCGGTGACCCATCAACGCCAGAGTCAGATTTAACTTGGTATCGGCGCGTCACAACTCTTTGGCCCTTCGTTCAATTCATACTGCTATTTAGTGCTATATGGTACATACCCCGCGCCGAACATTTGGGCCCGACCGAGACGATTTTTCTATTTGTTGGCTTAGGGGTCATAACCGGCACAGTAGGCATCAATTTCAGCCATGAGCTTATGCACCAAAAAAATCGATTTGAGCGTCGGTTGAGCGAATGGCTACTGGCGATGGTACTTTATTCGCACTTTCGATCTGAACACCTATTCGTGCATCACGTCCACGTCGCGACACCGCGTGACACGGTTACAGCGCGCTACAACGAAAACTTTCACAGGTTTTTCCGGCGTGTTGTTATCGAAGGTATTTTTTCCGCTTGGAAAGCCGAGACAGCGCTGCTGGCGCGAAAGAAGCTGCCTGCAACCCATTGGTCCAACCCGTTTTTTCGTTACGCTGTCCAGCAATCCGCAATGCTGGCGTTTGCGTTCTTTTTGTCAGGCTGGGTCGGAATGGCGTGGTTCGTGTTTCAAGCGTTTTTCGCGTTCTGGCAGCTAGAGCTAGTGAACTACGTCGAACACTACGGCCTTACCCGCAAGTATTTGGGCGATGGGAAGTACGAACACGTTAAGCCTCGTCACAGTTGGAACGCGGATCAACGGGCATCCAATTGGCTACTTCTGAACCTACAGCGTCACTCCAACCACCACTTCAATCCAAGCCTTCGATTTCCCTTGTTGCAAACCTATGACAACGAAGAAGCGCCTTTGTTGCCCTATGGTTATGCGACAATGACCCTGCTAGCGCTTTATCCGCGTGGTTGGCGGAAATTCATGAACCCCCGTGTTCGAGAATGGCGGCAAATGCACTATCCCGAAATCGAAGACTGGACGCCTTACAACAAGGCCACCAATCCCACGACCACATAAAAAGACCCCGCCACTTGGGCGGGGTGAAAGTAGATGCCTTGGAAAGTCAGCCACAGGCATCGGCGGTATTTTCAAGCGTCCTGTTGGGGCCGATCTCTCGGCCCTAGGAAACGCATAATGAGATTATGATTTTAGTTTGCCATCTCAGCGCGGATTTGTTGGCGCAGGACGTCAATCGGAACGACCTTGCCTTCGCGCTTGAATGTCCAATAGGTCCATCCGTTACAGCTCGGAGCGCCTTCCAGTGCGGCACCAACCTGATGGATCGAACCTTTGACGTCATCCCCGATAAGGGTGCCGTCCGCACGAACCTTGGCCTTGTGGCGCTTGTTCATCGAGAAAAGCTCTTCGCCAGGACGTAGCATGCCGCGTTCGACGAGTTGGCCAAACGGAACGCGTGGTTCTGATCGCTTGCTGGCAGAAACCTGCAGTGCTTCGCGGTCAAATTTGCGCGTATTGGCTAGTCGTTTCTCGGCAACCTTGCGGTACTTCGCTTCACGCTCAATACCGATGAAATCACGGCCCAGCATTTTGGCGACGGCACCCGTGGTGCCCGTGCCAAAGAACGGGTCGAGGACCACATCACCGGGGTTGGTTGAACCAACTAAAACACGATGTAGCAACGATTGTGGCTTCTGTGTCGGGTGTGCTTTGTCGCCTTGCTCGTCTTTCAGACGCTCGTGGCCTGTGCAAATGGGTAAAACCCAATCGGAGCGCATCTGAATGCCCTCGTTAAGAGCCTTTAACGCCTCGTAATTGAACGTGTATTTACCGCCTTCGTTTTTCGACGCCCAAATCATCGTTTCGTGGGCGTTCGTTAGACGCTTGCCGCGAAAGTTTGGCATCGGGTTCGACTTGCGCCAAACCACGTCGTTCAAAATCCAGAAGCCCGCGTTTTGCAACGCCGCGCCAACGCGGAAAATGTTGTGATACGAACCGATGACCCAGATCGCGCCATTGGGTTTTAGTAACCGTCGTGCAGCTTTCAGCCACTCAACTGTAAACTTGTCGTAAGCCGCGAAGGACGCGAATTGGTCCCACGCATCATCAACCGCATCAACCTGAGAATTATCGGGGCGATGCAAATCACCACGCAGCTGCAAGTTATAGGGAGGGTCCGCAAATATCAGATCGATAGACTCAGCCGGCAGGCTGTTCATCGCTTCAATGCAATCACCGTCTAAAATTGTGTTCAACGGGAGCGTTTTAACCGCGCCCCGGGTCTTGGTCTTTTCCATCAATACTGCCTCATCTAGCGGCGCTTATGCGCTCTTTGCTTGCCCCTAAGATGAGTCAAAGGTGATTCGGCGTCAATTTCTTTTTTGAATCAGTGACTTAACTAATTTGCTTGATACAAGATATTGTGGATAGGTTTGAACGAACGTCTATGGTGTGGGGTCACACCAAGAACCCGAAGGGCCTCTAAATGTTGTTTTGTGCCGTATCCGGCGTTGTTTTCCCATCCGTAACCCGGAAATTCGACAGTAAGCTGCGTCATTATCCGGTCGCGTTCGACCTTGGCGATGATCGAAGCGGCGGCAATTGAAACGGATCGGGCATCGCCTTTGATGACCGCTTGCGCAGGGGTGGCTAGACCCTTCGGAATCATATTTCCGTCGATCAACGCGTAGTCAGCTGTCTGTCGCAACCCAGCCAATGCCCGCTCCATCGCCAAATGCGATGCGCGCAGGATATTGATCTCGTCGATTTCTTCGACCGAAGCATGGGCGATGCAGCAATCCGCGCTGGCAATTATTTGGTCGAACAGCGCATCGCGCTTGGCCCTGGTCAGTTTTTTGGAATCGTTCAAACCCGCTGGAATGTTGTTTGGGTCAAGAATGACCGCCGCCGCAGTTACCGGCCCACAAAGCGGACCACGCCCAACTTCATCCACACCAGCAACAAAAAAAGCGCCGCCTTTTAGCGCCGCCTTTTCGAATTCATAATCTGGTCCATTCATCCAACGTTCATGCGATATGACCAGAGCATGCGCAAGTCGTCGATTACCGTGCGCGATAACCGTACCGACGCAGGCACGAAGGTTCAAAGCCTTCGCGAATACCCTTAGATGTCCATAACGTTTGTTCGCAGCTGGTTGGTAGGCGATGGGTGAATCTAAAATTTTTCTCAAGGCAAGATTTGCCGAAGGTTTTTACATTGCCTTGTTGTGTTCGGTATGTCGTCAGGCACGACTTTGGAAGAGCCTTCCGATTCCCGTGTCCCTGACTAGGACGCGTCACTACCGGAGCTTTGTGGCGTGGCTCATCCACGACGATATCATCGCCACCGAGTGCACCCGCTAGTGCAAACATAAATATCGTTGCCGCAAGAAATTCACCCAACTCGTTGTTTGCGGCTTTGGCAGATGAGACTGAAATTCCTGTGGCAAAAACGGTTGTAATAACCAGTGTTTTGATAAAATTGCGCGCCATGTTGTTTCCTTTCGCGGTGACTAAATGCAGTTATTGAAACAACACTCGTCCGGGGCGGCAAAATCGGGCAATATCATGGATGAGCTATCCGATATCACGGTAAAAAGTGCTGGATGTTATTGAATGGCCATCGTTCAAGCGGCATGGTGAAAGCATGAAACACGTCATCGCACCACTCACACTAATACTTCTCATGGCTAGCACGGCTAACGCCGCCTGCTATGCAGACTACAAAGCGAAACGCGACACCCCGTTGCGACTTCATTACGGGGTGGCGGAAATTGAGGGCGACTGTACGGTCGCCAATGCAGAATCGGAATTACCCGAACGACTTGCTTCTGACGAATGGGAGCTTTTGGCCGTTGTGTCAGTTTTTGACGAAGACGGCTTAGATGAAAGGAGAGCCAATGCCGGCGACTACTATCTCCGCTATTGAAGCGCGCCGCACGGGCACAAGGTTTGTTTATTTTGCTATCGGCGCGATTATCGCCATCCTTTTGATTGCCACTGCTTTTCTTCTTCTTACGTTGCCTGATGCGAACGCTTTCAATTCGCGAGTTGAACAAGTGTTTGTTGAAAACTCTGATCTAACTGGCCAAGCCGAAATCCGGCTGCTGGAAATTCTGGCGCAATCGGGAACGGCGTTTGCTGACACGCTGGCGAATTACCGGATGGTAATCTCAGTATTGCTTATCTTCGCGACGGCGATGTTAGTTGCGGCATTGGCTTCGCTAGTTATGCTCGTCGCGCTTAATCGGCGCATGGCGCAAATTGAGCAGTCGGGCATCCAAGTGAATTCCATGATCCTGAGCCGAGAAGAAAAGACCGTCTACCTGAACAATATGGCGTTCAAACTGACCGAAGCAGCCATAGAAACTCTTGGCGTGCTTGCCGAAGCGCGCATGGACGACGAGATGCTAAACGGAGCGGAAATCGAAGGAATGATTTCCGGACGTGACGCTTCGGATTGTGATGAAGCATCGGGGGCAACTAGAATTAAGCGCCTGCGCGATGCGCTAGGTAACCAAATGATGACCGAGCTACTGGTCAAGAATATCGCCCGTAAAGGTTATGTGTTGGCCATTGATAAATCAGTGATCAAAATCGTTTAACGAGTTCGTCCAACAGGCGAGTTGGGGTGGTCCTGAAAGGGGCTGCCCCTTTTTATTGTTCGCCGATCATGGATTCCCATCGACCAAAGTTTCTTGGTGTTATCGTAATTCGTTTAGTTTCATCATTGAGAAAAACAGCGCTCTAAATTTCGCAACTTGAGCGTCAGCGTCGGGGACGTCCATTTGCTGTAAATCGCGAAAGCTCGTTTCAAAATCTATCCAAGCATATCTGCGACCCGGGAGAGCTGTTTGAAGAGTGCTTTGATCAAAACTGTTTCTGCCAATCTCCAATGCCGCCATAAAAGAGCCAGTTGACGCTTCTAAGCAATCCGTAAACGTATCTTCCAATGCACATTGAGCTAAGGCTGCATCGAAGCATTGGATCAGAATGGTCGCGGTATCTGCTGGCGCTTGATATGTTCCGAGCCCAGCTATTGTGCGATAGCAAATTCCCTTTTCATTTCTCACTTCTTGAGCAAGCCCTACAGTTGGGAACAACAAAATTACACCGAGTATCAATTGTTTCATGGTGCTCTTTCCACGGATACCTAAAGTGCGATGATATCCAAACAGTAGAGATAATAGACTGAAAACTGTTGATTTCCAAAAAACAGCAACGCGCCGCCCCTTTTTTATTCTTGGTCTTCTTCCGCTTTGAGCATCCGAATAAGCGTGCCAATTCGAAATGAACCGCCGGCTTCAAGTCGAGTGCGGGTCCGTAGCACCGGCGTGTTCTGTGAGGCATGAGCACGAGACTCTCTCATCAGAACATAGAGACCAGACAAGATGATGATGCTTGCGCCAATCGACGTGTAGAAATCTGGCCATTCATCGAAGAGAAGTGCGCCAAATAGGACCGCCCAAATTATCTGAGAATACTGAATTGGCGCTACGACAGCAGCTTCTGCATTGCGATAGGCCGAGATCAGACAAAGCCCGCCAAGAAACCCAAGTACGGCGATTGCCAAAAAGCCGCCTAGCTGGTCGATTGCAACGGGTTGGTAGACGAACGGCAGCAGCGCACCCATCACCACGACATTCGCCATCATCGGATAAAGCATAATCACAACGGATCGTTCTTCGCGGCCAATCCGACGCATGATTACTGAACTGCCCGCAATCGAGGCCGCCCCGAACATTGCGGTAAAATGGCCAAATTCAAGGGTCTGAACACCAGGACGAACAACAATGATCACACCGACCAGCCCCATCAAAACGGCAAGCCAGCGGTGAATACCCACCTTTTCGCCCAGAATTGGGATCGACAGGACCGTAATCACCAACGGGCTGGCAAAGATGATTGCATAGACTTGTGACAAAGGAAGAACGGAGAACGCATAAAAGATGCAAATCGCGCCGGAAACCGCTGACATCGTTCGAACAGCCACCCAACCCGGATACTTTGGGATGAGAGTGCCCTTGGTCGCGTCCTGCATGAGCAAAAGCGTGGCCACAGGAAATCCCAGAAGTGTGCTGAAAAATACGATTTGGATCGGCGAGAATGACGCGCCGAGCGCTTTGATTATGACGTCGTGAGATGAGAAGAGAGCAAAGCCGAGCGCGGCGAAGCCCACCCCTTTTAGCGGTTGGGACATGGCGGACACATCTAATGTATTGTTAGCGTTACCATATCCTTATTCCCAATGATTTGATCTGGGAAGGCCCCAAGCCGTGTTGATTTTGCATGGCTGTATTGTTTGGGTTGTGGATCTAATGAGAAAGGCGGCCCGCTAGGACCGCCTTTTCGAATTTCAAATGAGAGCAGTTAATGCTTACAGGCTCGCGTCCAGCGCTGCCAAAATCACGTCGCCCATTTGGGTTGTCGAAAGCGGGTCAATACCTTCTTCACCAATCAGATCCGCCGTGCGCGCGCCTTCTGTCAGCACTTTTTCAATGGCGGCTTCAAGACGGTCGGCCTCAGCGCCTTGGTCAAAGCTGTAACGAAGCGCCATCGCGAACGACAGAATACAGGCAATTGGGTTTGCTTTGCCCTGACCTGTGATGTCTGGCGCAGAACCGTGCACGGGTTCGTACATCGCTTTCGGGCGGCCGTTTGCCATCGGTGCCCCTAGCGAAGCAGATGGTAGCATTCCCAGTGATCCGGTCAGCATCGCTGCGCAATCAGAAAGAATGTCGCCAAACAGGTTATCCGTCAGGATAACGTCAAACTGCTTGGGTGCGCGTACCAACTGCATCGCGCCGTTGTCGGCGTACATGTGGCTCAGTTCAACTTCAGGGTAATCTTTACCAACACGTGTCGCGACTTCACGCCAAAGAATACCCGATTCCATCACGTTTGCTTTTTCCATTGAGCAAACTTTCTTGCCGCGACGCATCGCCAATTCAAACGCCGAACGGGCAGCCCGTTCAATTTCGCTTTCGGTATAGCGCTGAGTGTTGATGCCAACACGTTCGTTGCCTTCTTCGAAAATGCCCCGTGGCTCACCGAAATAAACACCAGACGTCAATTCACGAACGATCATGATGTCGAGACCAGCCACGATGTGTTTTTTCAACGATGAAAAGTCAGCCAGTGCGTCAAAACACTGCGCTGGCCGCAGGTTGGAATAAAGGTCCATTTCCTTGCGAAGGCGAAGCAACCCACGTTCAGGTTTTACCGAAAAATCTAAATCATCATAGGCAGGGCCGCCGACTGCACCCAGAAGAACTGCATCGGCCTCTTGTGCCTTGGCCATTGTCTCGTCTGCCAACGGCACACCGTGCACGTCATAAGCCGCGCCGCCAACCAGATCTTCGCTGATATCAAAATTCAGGCCACGGTTAGTGCCATACCAGCCAATGATGCGACGAACTTGGGCCATAACTTCTGGGCCAATGCCGTCACCGGGAAGAATAAGAAGCGAAGGGTTGCTCATGTCAGGTTTCCTGTGTCGAATTAAGTCGACAACCGCCTACTGGCTTGCGTCAGAAGTTTCAAGGTTATGAGCAGACGTTGGCGTTGGCATATCAATATCAACCCAGATTAAAGCGTGCCTGCTGGCATCCTCTGCTGTTGTTTCGGGCCAAGTCATACCGGACGCAGATGCGGACATTTTCGACGAAGGCAAAATGTAACTGACCCTCATTTTACCCAAGTCGATATCACTCCAATCCACGGTGTGGTTATTTGCGTTGCCAAACGGGTCCTGAGTATTTGGTTGTTCAAGTAGGGCGCGAATGGCATTTCGGTTTCCTTCTCCCTCTCTCGGGTCAAGATTGGCATTTCCTACGATTGCGAAATTACTGTATTTTACTTGGTCCAAATAATGGATCCAAAAACGCGTTTCATCCGCATTGCGGTAACCGTTCCGATCTTCGGATCCGTCAAATACTGGGGCTGTGGCGTGGTAAATCATAAGTCGAAACTCAACGCCGTTGGGCAAACCAATTGGAACGACCCAATGCCCACGTGTAGATAATCTTTGCGTGGCTAACGCTTCATCCGAATAATACGCTTCGCCATTTAACGTCGGCAAACTAGCCCAACTGATTTCTGACCAGATCAGATCTGAATAATCCTCAACCTCGTCATTACGGATCGGATAACGCGACAGGATTGCCATGCCGCCTTCGCCTGAGTAATTCCCGTAACTTTGCGCATCACGGGGCGTACCAATTCGCCCGTCCATGTCCAAATCTACCACGGATGCCATGCCGCTATTTGGGCGTAGCGCGAACTGATAGGGATATGGTTTCGCTCCGCGGCGCTTAGTTAGTTGGGAAAAGGCGCTCAAAGCAACGCCGTAGTAATCATAATCAAATCCTAGAAGAACGAGGACATCAGCCTGACCATTTGCAATGCGGTCTGCCGCCTCACTGACATCGGGGCTTGCACGATCAATGTCACGTAGCAACAGGCCGGGCGCTTTTCTGTCTAGTTCAGAATGGAACAACCCAACGCGGAAAGTGTCTGCGACTGCTACAGAACCGCATAGCCAAATTGCTAAACAGGCACCGAAGCTGATTGATCGTCGGACACGGTTAACGCATCGCGCTTGGTCGCGATCATTTGGGCGACGCGACTTAGGGCAACGCCGCGCATGATCATCCCTGACGGCAAAAATGCCCATCCTGATATCACCCAAATCATCATGTACACATCTTCAAACGGAGCAGAGCCAACGAAGTTGAAGACAAAACCGACTACTGCTGACCTGCCCCCCGAAACTTCCCTCACTTTAATGTAGAGTTTGCTCAACCTTTGAAGGAGCAAACAAATGCGACA
>Ga0233426_10002713_pt1 | contig 14511 bp, 13 predicted proteins | sample SI_118_April2016_6_FD_179875 | JGI IMG/M metagenome (GOLD analysis project Ga0233426, IMG submission 179875) | Seawater microbial communities from Saanich Inlet, British Columbia, Canada - SI_118_April2016_10_MG | ecosystem: Environmental > Aquatic > Marine > Inlet | place: Canada: British... | reverse complement strand
TAAACTCGGATCTAAATAATCACTATTTGCAATAATTTCTATTAAGTAATCCCTAAATAATACTCATAATACAAATATCAGCATTCATCATGATAATAATGCGTGAAATGATAATTGAATATATTTATTAAATTTTTCTATGTTTTTTTCTTCAAATGAAGTAGTCAGTGTTGGTAAAACAGAATTTAAATAAAATCCTCATAAAACCATTATTACTTCCACTATTTTCATTGGTAATGAATAGAGTGCTACACTCTTGTCTCAGAGTGGATCCATAAGTGATAATAATATTATGTCTACTTTAAAGTAGACAACTGATAAAAATAAAGCAATTCAATATGGAAGTGAAATTTTGACTATATATTTAATATATTCCCAATCAAAAGCAAATCAGAATTTTTCTATTGTTCTAGCATAGAAGTAATTTAATAACGTATTCACGAAAATAGCAGCTACTGAAGCTCATATAATCCATAAAAAAGATGTATAATTTTGATTTGATGGAGGTTCTATAAACCATAGAGTAGCAATTCCTGCTACGAGTCATAAATTTACAAGTTTTCCGAATATAGCAGAAAATAATGAAAATTCTATTTTCATATTTGCTTGCATCAGTGTAAGTACAGAAGAATTGAGTAATTGAAAGAGAGTGAAAATTGAAACGATAGATATCGACCATAATGCTATAGCAGAATCATATCCTGGTAAGAAAAATGCTAATGCTAATGCTCACAGAAATATTATTATTCATAATATGAGTCTCAAACTCATAATATTTCATACAATTTTTTTTGTATCATATTTATTCGCAGATATCTCACGAATAGCAATAGTATAGAGACCTAAATCAGCTAAAAATACAAATATTCCAATATAATTATATATCTTTAAATATAATCCATATAACTCAATAGAAAGGTAATTAGTAAGAATACTAATCAAAAAAATAGAGATAATTGCGGTCCCTACTTTTGATAATATTTGAGCCAATGTATTAGATGCAATTTTTTTAAGCATACATGTAAGTGATGGATATTTTTTTTAGTGTAAGAGGAAACATTTTTTTGTAAAGTGAATTATGAGTTTTTCTCTTTACAAAAAGCAAAGAAATCATAATATTTTTTATAAATATATATCTTTTCTTGATACAATACATATGAAATCTAAAAATAAAAATATTACATTTATAATTATACTATTACTAATAATAGTCACTAGTATTATACTATATACAATAAGTAATTCTAATATTCAGAAAGAAAATACAAATTTAGACATTCCTCAAATAACAGAAATAGCAGAAGTGGACTGAGATGATGTACAAAATAGGATAGATACACTCAAAAAAAGATTATCTTTTAAATGACTCATTCAAGATTGAGATATTCATTTTCAAAATAAAGAGTATACACGTGCATTAACTAAATATATCCAAGTCAATAAACAAAATCCTACAGATCAATCAATTATAAATAAAATATGAAATATTTATTTTCATCTTAATAAGTATTCTCAATCGTATAAGTATTTTTCACAAATAAAAGATTATAACCAACTCAATAAACATAGAGCTTTAAAAGCATTATTTTATTCTGAAGATATTAAATGAGAAAATATTGAAAAAATAAAATCTGAGATACTAACATTTGAGTTAACAAAAGATGAACAATTTTACTATACCAATAGTCTTGTATGTACAGTAAATTATCATGATTGTAGACAAAATTATCAAGATTATTTTGATAAAATAAAAGTAAATCCAGAAAGTGGTACATGAGAATTATTAGATACTTGAATAATTACTTTTCAAGAACTCATTAACATACAAGAAGCTATAACAAATTATAAAAATTTTCAGCTTGATGATCTTTCCTATAAAGCGGCTCTTATTAGTTGAGCATATTTTCAAAATGAATTATATCCTATAGCAATAGAAACGTCTAAAGATACTCTTATAAATAGCCCAGATTATCGTCCATTAATTAAAATTATTGCAAAAAGTTACTATGAAATGGGTGAATATATTGATGCTAAAAAATTTCTGATTCAATATAATGGTTTATGAGATAATGAGCCTGAAATAAGTTATTTTCTTGGTATAGTTCATCAAAAATTACGTGAGTATACTCGTAGCACTATTCAATTAAGAAAATCTATACAATTAGGATTTACAAGAGATTTAGATGTAAAAAGAAGACTATTATTTAATTATTATCAACTTGGTGATACTGATAAAATGTTGTGAATTTTTCAAGAAATAATTAGAGATAATATAAATGAAGTAACTGTTCAAGATATGAGTTTAGCGATTTTTTATCATATATTAAATGATAAAAATGATAAAGCTACTATATTTACTACTTTTGCACTAAAAAAATTCCCCGAAAATGAAGTATTTTACTGATATCATGGTTGGCTGATTTTACAAGAAGAAAATATTAGTGATGAAAATTTATTAAAAGCAGAAGAAGTTCTACAAAAATGACTTGCAATCAATAATAAAAATCCTATGATTAGTTTAACTCTTTGACAACTCGAAGAAAAAAGGGGCAATATGCAAAAAGCTTTCATTTTTTATAAACAAACAGTATCTCTTGATAAAGGTTGAGAATACGAAAAGTTTGCAAAACAAAAACTAGAAATTCTTAAACTAAATAAATAATATTTTTTAAAGTTTTGACTATGTCTGAACAATTCAAAACATCTCCAGAAATAAATAATGAAAATCTAAAAAATGTAAATATTTCAGATTCTCTTTCAACATTAGAAAAAAAATTTACTGAACAATATAAAGTTTCTCTTGAATGACTAAAATTTTTACAAGAATTATTCAAAAAAAAATCTTCCTTAGAAATATCAGATCTAAAATCTGATATTGAGTCATCTAATTTAAATAAATTTGATAAAGAAACCTTATCAAAAATTCCTCATGATTCTCTAGAAAATTTTATGAATGAAATTTCTAGCTATAGAGAAACAGTAAGTGCAGAAATAAAAGAACTTAATAATGATATAATTTGAGAAAAAAATTGTGATTTTATATCATCTCAAAAACCTTTATGAATAAGTGATGCTCGTTTTGCTAGAGCAAATAATCCTAGCAAACCTCATCATCATATAGACTGATGTGTAGCATGAATAAGACAAACTATTAATACTACTGTTAAATTTACATGAGAATTAATTGTAGATACTATTAAATTTCCGTATCATGTTTACCAATTATCAACAGGAAAAGCAAACCTACCAGATTATCAAGCATAAAAAAACACAACTATAAGTTGTGTTTTTTTTAATATTTTTCATCTAAAAATTCAATTTCTATATCAAATTTCTTCTTCAAGTGATAAGCTAATAATTTTGGTCCTATCTTTTCAGTTTCATAATGCCCTCAAATTAAAACAGATTGTTTTATTTCTTTTGCTAAAGTCATTTCATGATGAACTCCTTCTCATGTAACTAAAACATCATATCATTTTAATTTTGCTTCATGCATAGAATTTAAGGCTGAACCAGATACAAAACAAACTGAATTAAAACTCGTTAAATTTCAAAAATTATAAAATTTTTTCAACAATTGCATTTGTTCAGCATAAGGAATAACTAAATTAGAAACATGTAATTTATTTTTAAACTTAATTCAATATCAAATAGAGTATCCATGATAATCTCAAAATTTTTCTAATTCATATTCTTCTTCCCTTAATCAAAAAACACGAATGAATGCTTTTGCTAATCATATATTATTTCATACTTCAGCATGTGCATCTAATGGCAAATGAGCTGAATAAAGCCCAATATCATTATTTAATAATAATTTAGTTCTTTCATATGCTACACCAGTAAGTGTTTGCTCAAATCACCAGAATATTCAATGATGAGTAAGTATTAAATCTATATTTTCTTGTTTTGCTTTTTCAAATATATATGTATTAGCATCCACAGCATATCATATTTTCTTTATTTCTTGTTTAGAATTATCAACTTGAAGTCAATTTTTTGAACTATCTTTAAATCATGTAATATTTAAATATTCATTTAAATAATTAATCAATATATTTTTATTCATATTTTTAATTTCTATTTTTAACCTTGTATAAATCTCCTTCTTGCACTTCTTCTGGAACTATTTCTACTTCATCATAATAATTTGAATTTCATGATGAATTTTCATTATCATTACTACTAGTAGCACTATCTTCATCCTCAATATCTCATCATGTGTTTCATCATGTGTTTCATCATGTGTTTCATCATGTGTTTCATCATGTGTTTCATCATGTGTTTCATCATGTGTTTCATCATGTGTTTCCGGTATCTCAACCTGTGTCTCCAGTATCTCAGCCCGTGTCTCCACTATCTCAGCCCGTGTCTCCAGTATCTCAACCTGTGTCTCCACTATCTCAACCTGTGTCTCCACTATCTCAACCTGTGTCTCCACTATCTCAGCCCGTGTCTCCAGTATCTCAACCTGTGTCTCAAGTATCTCAGCCTGTGTCTCCTGTATCTCAGCCTGTGTCTCCAGTATCTCAGCCTGTGTCTCCAGTATCTCAGCCTGTGTCTCCAGTATCTCAGCCTGTGTCTCCAGTATCTCAGCCTGTGTCTCCAGTATCTCAGCCCGTGTCTCCAGTATCTCAGCCCGTGTCTCCTGTATTTCAACCTGTGTCTCCTGTATCTCAACCTGTGTCTCCTGCATCTCAACCTATGTCTCCTGCATCTCAACCTGTGTCTCCTGCATCTCAACCTGTGTCTCCTGTATCTCCTAATTCTGGATCTTCTTGATTATTATCTTCTTCTTCATTATCAACTATAGGCTCTTTTTCATATACAATAATCACTTTCTCTTGTTTTCTTGTTTCTAAATCGATTATTACTAATTCTCTATAAACCTCTGGTTCACTAAACACATCATTTTCAATGATTATAAGGTTATCTTCTTTGATTAAAACTTCTCTCTCTATTCATGTATCTACATCAACAATTGTAACTTGTACATTCGTTTGAATTGTATTACCTGATGTATTTTTTATAATAATTTTTTGTTTTCTACCAGTTGTTTGACTTACAATAGTAATTTCTTTATTTGCTTCAGCTACTTCTTCTGTTTGGAATTGAGGAAGTATTCATATTTCTGCAAATTTTCATTGTGCTTCAATTATTTCTCTTTGAAAATTATTCAGGCTTTCAAAATCATCTATATAATCAAAACCAGGAGCTACATCTGTTTCTAAATTTAATAAGTCCTCTTGTGTATTACTACTTTTAAAGTCATATTTTATTACAAATACTCATAATGCAATAAAAGCAATTGTAACTCATATTAACAACTTGATAGTATGTTCTCAAATAAAATATGTAATTTCATCTATGATATCAGTAAACATATATTTTTTATTAAATAATATTTTAGTAATTTTAATAAGTAATTTTACAACTGCTTACATATTCTTAATTTATTTCATACTATATCTCTTTCTAAAAAATACATTTTTCCATTACATATTCAATCTAAGTATTCATATTCTCTTCATGGGATAAGATGATTCATAACTGATCACTTAAGTGATATTAGTTTAAATATTCACACTTCTTGGATAAATAATTCTTTTCATCATAAATTCAAATTTGTTCCTGGGACTTTATCAATCAGAGTTAATTCTCAGTCTTGAAATCTACCATCTTCAGAGAAAGTAACTAATCCATCATCTTCTCTTATATACATTTGCTTTCCATCAACTATAACAAAATATTTATCAAAAAAACCTCCATCATATTCGTAACGAACCTGTCCTTTTACTGATATATTTTTTCATTTATATTCAATATTTTTTCATACTTCAAATACAGAGGGGAAATCAATAAATTCTGATTGTTCTCATATTTTTGTAAGTTCAGATCCTCCAAACTCTAAAATACTATTACAGTATTTACAACTTAATAGTTTTGTATATTTTTCTTCGAATTCTATAGGTCTCCCACATGATGGACATTGCATAATCTAATTTTTATTAATTATATTGATATAACTTTATAATTTATTCTCTATTTTTGTAAATATTTTTTCTATTCAATCTTCATTTAATAAGAAAATTTTTTCTATCCCTATTCATACAGAGTACTTATATCCTGGATATTTTCAATAATCAATATCTGAACTTGTTATTCAAAATACTTTATTTTTTATATATATTCCCTCAAATGGTCAATATTTTCATATTGATTTATCTGACCAGATATAATATTTATGTTTTTTTTGTTCGTAATAAAACATAGGTAATTTTTATAAAAATATTTTTTGTATAGTTGTAAAGAATACTTCACTTTTATTTTCAAATTTACTAATTTGTGCTGTGAGTTCTATATGTTTCGTTTTTGCTGCCTCTCATATTAATCCTGCTTGTCATTCATATTCCACCATTCCATTATAGCTAGATAATTCTTCATAGTTTAATAATGATTTATCACGCATACTATATAATAAAAATAAAATTCCTGCTATTGTAAAAAATGTTGTATTAATTTTATTTTGAATTTCTACTTTTTTACTCTGTGTGAGTAACTTGTTTCCTGATAGTTCTTGCATGATTTTTTCAAATTCCTCTGAAATTTTTATTATATTATTATTTATATCATCCGGCTTCAATATTTTGATTCCTGATATATCAAAATCATACTTTAAAAAATCATAATCAACAAAATATTTATTTCATAATTCTCAATTAAGTAAACTAAATAAATCTTGTTTAGGATTTTGAATTTTGATATAAGTTCAAACACAATGTGTTGTTTTAAATATATTTTTTTCTAATACATCAAAATGTTCGTTTAATAAAATCATTAATTTTTCTGAAAATGAATTTATAATAATTTTATTAAAAATCTTTTCAGGAATAAATATTTCTCACATATTTTATAAGTTAAATTTTTTATATCATTCTCAATAATATTCTATTATTTTAGGATGAGCAAGTGTATTAATTTCAATAGTATTTTTATCACGTTGATAGTCTCTATCAAATACTGTACATCAAAGTTTATCACATATATCAATACTCTTCAAATTTCATTTTTGACTCGCTATAAATCACCAATCTCAAAAACTAGGTAAATATCTGTGATACGCTAGAGTATTTCAAAATACATCATTCATTGTTTTATCTATACTCCAAAATGCTTTATTTGAAAAAAATGCGTTTGATGCCTGAGTTATAAATACTCCTTTATCTTTCAATAAATTATTTATTCACATATACATTTCCCTCGAATATAATTTTGCGGTTCAGACATCTCTTGGATCTGGGAAATCAGCAACTATAAAATCATATTTATAATTTGTAGTTTTAAAATAATTGAATGCATCTCAATGAATTATTTTTATCTTTTCATTCATTAAAGATCATTGATTTAAAGTAACTAGGTCAACTTGATTTTTTGCCAGTTCTGTTATTTTTGGATCAAGATCTACTAATGTGATATCACTTATACTATCATATTTTAATAAATTTCTTGCTGCTAATCCATCTCATCATCATAATATTAGAACTGATATTTTTTCATTATTTTCTTCTAATAATTTCATTGGCCAATCAACAAGTGCTTCATGGTAACGCTCTTCATCTAAACTCAAAAATTGAATATTTCCATTCAAATACATACGGAAATCTTCTCAACGTTTTGTTAAAACTATATCTTGATACTCAGATTGATGAACTTCCAAAATTGGCTCTTTATAATATTCTCTCAAATAATAATTTTCAAATTTATTTGAAGTGAATAATAAGAAAATAAAATAAAGTACAATTGCAAGAACAACAAAATAATATTTCGTTAGATATACTTTATGTGTTCTTAGATATTGGATATATAAAAAACATACCAATAAATTTAAACTTCAAATAAATATTGATACATTATATAATCCTAAAATAGGTAATAATATAAGCGGAAACAATAAACTTGCTACGAGTCACCCTATATAATCAAATGTAAATAAATCACTAATAATCGATTTAGTTTTAATTTTTAATTCTTTATATATTGTTGCAACTAATGGGAGTTCTCATCAGACAAATCAACCAATCAACATTGTTATAAACAAATAGAAAAATTGAAATAAATCTCATGATACTGAAAAATGAAGATATAATATTTTTAATATAATAACACTTGAAGCTCATAAGACTGATAATATCAATTCAATTCTTAAAAAATTTACAATTGCATTTTTTTCTAAATATCTTGATAAATATGCTCCTATTCACATACCTGTCATAAAGAATCAGATTGTAAATGAAAACTGTCTAATACTATCTCCTATTAAATAAGAACTCAATGTTCCTAAAACTAGTTCATATAGTATTCAACAAATTGCTATAATAAGAGTAAAAAATAATATCATTTTTTTATATAAATTAATAGAAAACCTTATAGATATATTACCCAAGAAGCCCTAGAATACAAAATAAAATATGAAATAATTTTCTAAAAATTTAACATTATTTATATATCCTATATACTTAAAATAATACTCTTTATTTATCAATATGATTTGAATACATATTATCGCAGATCTCAAAAAAATTAACTTTAGAAAATTAGAATTAACAGAGAATACATTAAAAACTTTTATAAGTACATCTTTAAAAGAAGTATGATTAACAGAATTATGAAATCATTACCATACATTTACTAATCCTGATGAAATTACATGAGTTATTGCTCTTGCAGAATCACATATTACTTTTCATACTTGGCCAGAGAAAGATTATATTAGTTTGGATATATTTGTCTGTAATATTGAAAATAACAATTCTAATAAAGCAAAAGCATTGTACCAAGAATTTATTGCTTTTGTTCATCCATGAGAAATAGAAGAACAAATAATTGAAAGAAGAAGTTAAAACAAGATTAGATCTTGTTTTTTTGTTTTATTATAATTATTCAGATATAATTAATATTATATAATATAACTAATTTTCATGCATAATATTTTAGAAAAATATTCTGATATTACCTTCACTAATAAATGTGATAAATCTGATTTTATTGATTCGTTAGAAAAAATCTATAATACATTAACAACTCAAAATAATAAAGTAGAATTTTTAGATATATTAGAGTCTAGTTTATTAGAATATACAAAATTTGATAATACTATATTGTATAACCCATTTGAATTATTTGATGCATTAATAGAAAAAGATCTATTATGAGAAAAATTTGATGATGATGAAATACAAAATACTGTGGAAAGCTTGAATATATTACAAAGATATATAAATAAAAAAATAGATGAAATCACATATTTAGAAGCAAAATACAATATAAAAATTATATTAGAAAAAAATAATGTTTGTTCTCCACAGTCAGGAATCTATTGAGCATGACTTTGAAAAATATGATCCGCTAGCATTGTTCATAAATTAAGTAAATTACTTGATGACTATCCCATAATATTTATAAAAAATATTAAATTACATAAGATAGTTATTGTTTCTTATTTTTTTAAGATAGACCAATATTGAAATAAAACCCAACTATGAGGTTTTGAAACACTCGGTGATAACAATATTTATCTATCATATAGAAACTTAATCGATTCATTCGATCATGAATTATATCACCAAGCTATGCAGTATTATAATGATTCAACAGAGTGGGAAAACTTAAGAGAAAACACAGATTTATTCTATACTTATAAAAATATAAATAATGTATCTCTAGGCTTTGCAAGAAATTATTGAAAAGAAAATATTGCAGAGGATCAAGCAACAATAGCTGAAGGATTATTTTTAAACTATCAGAATTTAACTAATAGATCTGAAAAAGATAAAATATTAGCAAGAAAAATTGAACTCGTCAAAAATGCATATTTTGATTTATCAGACTGACTGATAGATAAAAACTTTTGGATAAAAAGAAATAAATAAAAGAGAATCTAATAATATTATTAGATTCTCTTTTATTTATTATTCTTATATGTAATTACACAATCTTGTAAAAAGGAGTTTAAAATTTCTGGAAAATTTTTATTTTCTTTATCATGATTTATTATGATATCTAATTCTATAAAATTTCATCAAAATTTTCAAATAAACTTTTCTATTGATTCTGAATTATATTGATATCATAAATCATCGAGATAATATTCAATTTTTTTATTGTTTATATCTGTAAAAAAATAGTTTCATTTTACAAATAATCAAAATATAATTTTATAAATACTCGGATGAATATGACTCGCTACTACTATTGTTTTCCCATCTAACAAGTACCTTAGAACTACATATAATCAATATATATTTACTATTTCATCTATAAAAATATATTTTTCTTTATATTTTTTAAATACTATTTTTTTTTCTTTATGAAACAGAAAAATAAAATCTCTAGCAGTTAAAGATTTCATAAATAAATCTAAATATGTAGATTTACCACTTCAACTATCTCAGAAAAAAATAGTTAATTTTTTCTCTAAAATATTTATATTTTTTACATTTAAGAAATCTATAAACATTATTCAAAAAAATCAGAATTTAAAATTTCTTCACTATTATTTTTATCTTCTATATATGTTGTTGTATTTTTTTTCTTTGTATAATTATCTCTGTTTATTATAAGTGGTTGTTTTATAATAATATCGCTTAATTCTTTTGAAATAATTCTCAGTTCTAAACTTGTAAATAATCACATTCAGTCTTCGATTTCTAAACTTGGAAATAAATTATTATAAATTTTATTCATATCAATTTTACCTCTCATATAATCCTCTAGTTTTTCTCCTTTATCAATTGAAGCAATATTTGTAGTGAACAATAACACATTCCCTACTTCTTTATCAATGTAAACAGTACGAGTTGTTGATCATGAATCAACTTCATAATGACCTTTTTCATGATTAATTCAAAATAATTGAATTTCTATATTTTTAACATTTCTTGTTGCTTTTCAAATAATAACTTTTTTGACATCTAACTCTGTTTCAATATTTTTTACATTTATTTTAACCGAAATATATTTCCCTATTGAAACCTTATATGTGATATAAGTAAATGCAACAATAAATAATGGTAGTATAGTAAATGCTTTCAATACAAATATTGCATGCAATATACTTAAAACAAATCAAATAACTCATATAAAAATCAATACTTTAGCTATCTTTCACAAATTTTTCAATACATCCAAAATACTCTTTTCATCTTTATGATTTCTATATACTCAACTTTTTATATTCAAGTTATCTACATTATAGACTTCTGATTCCCTTCATTGTATTTCGATATCTTTATTATCTCTAAATATTAAAAATTTAGATCAAAAATCTGCTTTTAAATAATATCCTATAAATAATTTATCCCCTCTATATCCCTCTTTGATTTCATCTACTTCTATAAATTCTTGAGACTGCCCTTCATATAAAAATTCAGTTTTTCATTCATCAATATAATATTCATTTTCTCAATTCAATAATTCAACACCGTAACAAAGTGTGAATGTAATTGTTTTTCAAATATATTTTTTATTAATTTCAGATAAATCAATAATCATTCTATTTTTTTCAAAGTGTGCTTTAATCATATTTTTATATATACAAAATATTTTATAAAGATTGAGATAATTTATTTAAAAAATTATTCAAATTTTCTTCATATATTTTTATAGTATGATTTAATGTCTGTTTATCAAGATTCATTCTTAGTTTTGATACATCTATATTTAGGCTATTTAAATTATCAACTTGTAAATTATCAATAAGAATATAATTTTCTTTTAATATAAATAAATTATGTCTAAGTACTAATAAATTTTCTTGAATATATTTATATTTTATATCTGTAGCTAAAATATTTTTTGGTAGCTCAAAATTTGTATTAATTTTTGTAAGATTTATATCAGTAAGATCTAAAATATTTTCAGACAAAAAAATACTTACTTCTTTTATATCAATAAAAGATCATGTTATTGATTCTGTGAAAAATGATAATAATATTTTTATGATGTTGCTATTTTTCAACTCTCATATAAAGTATTTTTCAACTTGTAGATTAATTTTAAATAAAGGAGAATACTTATCTGTATATTTGAATATATTAATTCTATAACCTATTTCTTCATTTGTATTGATTATATACTGTATTCTTTCTAAAAAATTAAAATAATCTGAATAATTTTTACTATTATTATATATAAATAAATCTTTATAGACAAAAAAATCAGCAATATCGATATATTTTTTTTGTTTTATTTTTTTAGTTTTTTGTAGTAAATTATTTTCTATATTGTTATTCTTCTTAATATAAGAAATGTTTTTATTATATATTTCAGTATTGAAAATGATATTTTTAACTAAAAATTTTTCTCTTATTATAGATATTTTAAATTGCTTATTATTTTTAAAGTTACTTTTATATAACACTTGTCATTCTATATTTCTATAAATAAATCCATAATAACTTTTCGATCATATATTGAAATTAAATAATTCGAAGTTTTCTAGAAAATAATAATCACTCTCTAAGGTATCTAAAGATATAAAACAAATTATATAATAATCAAAAGCTTTCGTTATACCTATAATAGTATTATCTATACTAAATCAATCCTCTATCAGATTTGTATCAATATTCTTAAAATATGATTTTTGAATATTTTCAAAACTATAAAAAATCGCTTCAAAATTTCTCTTAATTCAAGCTAATTCTATCGAGTACAGTTGCAATCCTTCATCATATTTTATTGAAGAATTAATCTCATTTTTATTAAAAATCATATTTTATTTATGTTATACTACATCCAAATTTTTTCAATTTTAGACTCAATAAATGTTTTTTTTCAAACATAGTATTGTTTATCTAATGTTGGAGATTTTAAATAAACAAATTTTGGTTTAAATTTTCTTTCTTTTACATTTGTAAATTTTGAATAAATATTTTTAAATAATTTGACTCATTTAGAAATTTTTGTTTCAATATTAACATAGTATGTTGTTCATATGAGTCAGAATAATCAGAACATAGTAGTTAAAAACATTAAGTCATGGGAAATAAATATTGGAGCATAATTTAAGTATAAAGCTCACGATCCCACAAAGTATCAACTTTTTAAAATATAATTAAAAATCTCTATATGATTTATGAGTAAATTTTTATATAGTTTATCATTTTCTATTTCTTTTTTAAACGTATTTCTGAGTAACTGATTTTTACATAGACTGTCTGGTAGTGGAAAATGAACCATTTTTTGTTCGATTTTTTCTCAGTTATAATATGCAAAAGGGTATCTACATACATATTTTTGTTTCACAACAGTTCCAAAGACCTCACTTACTAATAGTATAAATTGTTTCACTACTAATTCATCTTTATAATCTGAAATTAATTTAAATGTTCATGTCTTTGATAAGATTAACTCAAAGTAAAAATCTTCAGGTACTATTTGACTACTAATTAATGATTTCTTAATATTAGTAAGAAAATCATTTAAAAATCTATCAATTAGTTGAAAATAATAATTGCTTGAGTCTAGTTTTTCTAAAGTATCTACTTGTTTTAATAATTTGAAAAATTTAAAACTATCATATCCCCTAAAATTTACAAATGGAAGATATCTTCAAATTTCATTTATTTCTATATCTAATCAAAAGACTTCTTTATTTTGATATGTTCAACCGATTCACCATAGATTATAATAAAATTCTCTATTCTCAGATCTCAATAACATATTTTGATTTATATTTTTATAATCTCAAATATGTTTCTCTAGATTTGGATAAATATGATCAACTCATCTAATAATAAGTCCACTATCATCTACACCATAAAATTTTTCATGTTTTCTTCTCAATCTATATAAATCTACTCATTTATTATATCATTCACTTACTGTGACTATATCATATACATTAGCTACTTTATTTACATTATTCGGATCTAAACGGATTGCTCTTCCTCTCACTTGATTTACACTCATATAAGCAACAATACCCGTTAAATCGATGAGAGTATTTAAACTTGGACAATCCCATCATTCTCAGAGTATTCACCTCGTTCAAATAACTATATTAGTTTCCCCTGATTCGAGCATTTTCGTAACTTCTAGTATGTTTGTATCTAACTCTACTAATTCATTATCAGATGATAATTTCCATATTCATTTTCATGAAACTAAAATTGGATTATCTTGTCTATATTCTAAAAGATTTTTAAGAATATATTTACAACTTATAATTCCGTCTCTTTCTTCTAAATAATCAGTAATTATTGCTAATTTTAGATTGTCTCATAAATTAGAAATTTCTTTGTTTAATATATCTTTTATTCAGTTTATTTTTGATTGAGAATAAATCAGCATATTCTCTATAGGAGTTCGAAATTTATAGAAATTTTTTCCTCTATGAATATATCATACATCATAAAATAATTTTTGTACTTCTTTTTTAAAACTTACTGATTTTTTAGAATGAAAAATATATTTTCATACTGATTTAGCTATATCTTCTAACAATATTTC
>Ga0233426_10002712_pt1 | contig 14512 bp, 10 predicted proteins | sample SI_118_April2016_6_FD_179875 | JGI IMG/M metagenome (GOLD analysis project Ga0233426, IMG submission 179875) | Seawater microbial communities from Saanich Inlet, British Columbia, Canada - SI_118_April2016_10_MG | ecosystem: Environmental > Aquatic > Marine > Inlet | place: Canada: British... | reverse complement strand
GCCCGGATTGCTGTTTTGCACGCCTTCGGCAAACTTGAATTTGAAAAAATGCCCAAAAATTTACCTCTTGGAATCTGGACTATTCCGGCAGTATCGATGGTAGGAAAAACTGAAGAAGAGTTGACTTATGAATGCACTCCATACGAAATTGGAATTGCTCATTTTAAAGAAATTTCCCGCGCCCATATTATGGGTGAAGAAGAGGGAATTCTAAAACTGCTCTTTGATCCGGAAACACTAAAAATACTGGGTATCCACATCATTGGACCTCACGCCTCAGAATTGATTCACCTGGGACATTCAGTGATGTTTTTTGAAGGTACAATACAATATTTCATGAACACAGTTTTTAACTCCCCAACTCTTGATGAAGCCTACCGTATTGCAGCTTTTAACGGAATGAACCGGCTTGATCACGAATCACTCTAAATCAAGCTCCTGGCAAATATTACTTCATGCAGTAAAAGTTTCTCGATAGGCAAACAAACCAGCCGAGCCACCGGTATGAAGAAAGACTATGTTTTCGTCTTTACGATATTTACCTTTTCGTACAAGATCAATCAGACCTGCCATCCCTTTTCCGGAATAAACCGGATCCAGCAGAATTCCTTCTTCACGAGCCAGTAGCTGCACGGCTTCAATCATTCCATCTGTCGACAATCCGTAACCATGACCGACGTAGTCACCATTCGCAACAACTGATTCGCGTTTTATACTGCCGGTAATTCTGAGAAATTCTGAGGTTTTTTCGGCCAGTGCAAATACTTTTTCCTCCTGAGTTTCTTTGTCTGCATTTACACAAATTCCCAAAACCGGAATACCACTGCGCGTTCCTTCCAGACCTGCCAAAAGTCCGGCCTGTGTTCCTGCGCTTCCGGTAGCAGTGACGAGTTGATCAATCCTTAAACTACGATCATTAGCTTGTCCCACTAGTTCCATAGCACAATTTACATAACCCAACGCACCGGTCGGACTCGAACCACCGCCGGGAATAATATAGGGATTGCCGCCGTTTTTTATTATTTCAGCAGCCATTTGTTCCATGGCAGCAACCATATCAGTCCCGGCTGGAACAGAAAGTATATTTGCACCAAAAAGTCGATCCAACAAAACATTTCCGTTTTCAAGATAGTCCGGATCTTTGCTTCCTGTACGGTGTTCCAGCAAAATTTCACAGCGTATATCTAATTTTGAGCAAATTGCTGCAGTCTGCCGAACATGATTTGATTGTGTTGCGCCTTGAGTAATAATTGTGTCTGCATTTTTTTGCAGTGCCTCCCCCAGCAGAAATTCCAATTTACGTGTTTTATTTCCTCCAGTAGCAAGACCAGTACAGTCATCGCGTTTAATAAAAAGCTGTGGACCGCCAAGTAATTTACTCAAGTTTTTGAGTGGTTCGAGAGGAGTCGGCAGGTGTGCAAAATGGAGTCGTGGGAATCGTGAAATATGCATATTTTTTTTTGAAACCAGGTTAAGAAGTTTTAAGCAGACCCAAGGCCTGCTTGTGTAATTCCGGAGATGCAGTCGCAACCAGGCAACCATCCCATTTGTCATCAAAAGAGCTGTTACCATTCCAGTCACTGATCAATCCGCCCGCTGATTCGACTACCGGAACAAGTGCCATTACATCATAATTTTTTAGATCTGCCTCAATCACCAAATCTATGTGTCCGGAAGCCAACAATCCATAGCTGTAGCAATCTCCACCGAATCGTACCAGTTTTGCCTGTGCCGCAATCTGATCAAAGTACGGTTTTTGAGTGTTGTTGAACATCGCCGGGTCTGCGCTGTAAAGAATGGACTGTTCAATTTTTTGCTGATTGGAAACTTTGCAGGCAAGAGGTTTTCCGTCAGGCAAATTAGGATAAAATATACTTTCCTTTTTCCTCAATCCGCACCATCGTTCCTGAAGTATTGGTATATCAATCATTCCAATTTGCGGAATTTCCTGTTCCAGCAGACAAATCAACGTACCAAATATTGGCATTCCGGCCACAAAACTCCGTGTTCCATCAATAGGATCCAGCACCCATTTCCATTTGCTTCCTTTTGGTTGATAACCGTGTTCTTCGCCGAGGATATCATGATCTGGAAATTTTTTTGAAATCATCTCACGCATAATTGTTTCAGTCAGGCGATCTGCAACAGTAACCGGACTGTCGTCGGCCTTATCTTCAACAGTCATTTTTGAACGAAAATATTTCCGAATTATTTTTCCTGACGCATCTGCAAGTTCATGTGCAAATTTGAGATATTCAGACATCCGGCTTTTGAAATTGGGATAAATTAATGGACTTTTTAAATAATTTTTTCTGCGACTGCGGGTTCCTTTTCCAGTTCCTCAACCATTGATTTAAGGAAGAAGAAAAAAGTTTGCAGAATTGAGTAAACAGGTACAGCCAACAGTGCCCCTGCTATTCCGGCCATATGTTCTCCGGTAACCAAGGCAAAAACAATCAGAGCAGGATGAATTTGTGCTGCGGTACCCATAATTTTTGGATTGAGAAAATTTCCTTCAATAAAATGAATTATTAAAATCCATAGAAGCGCCAGCAGTCCGGTACTTAATGAAATTGTCAGTCCCATGATTACAATTGGTATACTCGAAAGGATCGTGCCGAAGATGGGAATCAATGAAAAAACCATGGCCACAAGTCCAAGTGTGAAAGCAAAGGGAACTCCAATTATCATCAAACCGATAAATGTCAAAATCCCATTAACCAGGCAAATAATCAGTTGACCTCGTACCACTCCATTTAATCCTTTATCAAGACTTTTGAGTAAATCACTGTAACGTGTATGATACTGAAAAGGCACAAGAGAACGCCAGAAAGAAAGAGTACGTTCGGTATCCACCAAGATAAATGCTGCAACCATAAAAGTTAAAAACAGTGTAAAAACTGAGCCAACCACTTGTGAAATCAGTTGGCGGCCAAGTCCAAGAAAGCGGACCATATTGGCTTTCAGCTTTTCCACACCTTCCTCTGCCAAAAGAGATAATTGCGTTTGCATATCTAATGAAACATTGGGGTTCTCTTCAATTCCACTTTCACCGCCTGACTTACGATGTGGAACTATCTCGATTCGATCTGAGTCAATACCCTTGATTTCATAAGTGTAACTATCCAGAATTTTTAGCAATTCTCCGTTTTCTGTCCAAATTTCTGTGGATTGATTTTTATCTTCAATCTTTTCAATAACTGGCAACGGTTCCACTTTATCAGGTTCAGGAAAAAGAGAGACAATACTGCTTATTTTTCCATCTAAAACCGGCCCCCATTTTTTTGATATTTTCGTCACAGCTTTGGGGAATTCTTGAATCATGGAACCCATTTCTGCAGAGACTTTGGGCACCACATAACTCCCTCCACCAATTAGTACAACTAAAATTACAAAATAAACTAGTAGGACTGCACCCCCACGAGAAATACTGTGCGAACGGATTTTCCTCTGGTGAAGATTGTCAATCACCGGAGCAAGCACGTATGCCAGGAAACTAGCCAGTAAAAAAGGAAAAAGAATTTTATTCAAAAACAAAATTATTCCCAGCAGTGCTCCCAGCAAAATAAGAATAACCAGTGTACGGCCTTTTTTACCAAGGAATTTAAGCATATAAAAATGAAAGATGTAATTTAAACTGTAGAAAGACAAACAGATTCAAACAAATAAGGATACACTTTTTGTTTGATTTTTCAAGCTGTTTCGGCTATTCCCTTTGTGGTCCGTTCATAGCGCTAGGTTGATAATGACGTAGGAGATAACACAGTGTGTTGCCCAAAACCTTTCGGCTGTGTCCGGGCATTACAATACTGGAAACAGAACCAAGCCGCAGAGCTTCTTCCGGATTGAGCAATTCTCTCTCATAACGTAAAGTCAGTTTTGCCATTGCCTTATCTCGAACAATTGCAGCTTCATGTTCCTCAACTCCGGAATCAAGACTTTGCTGAAAAATTTTCAGAATTTCTCGAAATTCATCTTTGTAAACATACTGTCTACCAGCCGGACCCATCACAGCAATTCTTGCACTTGGCAGGGCAAAAACAAAATCCCCGCCAACGTGATAACTGTTCCAGGCACAGTATGCCCCTCCAAAAGCATTCCTGACTATCAGCGTCAGTCTGGGCACACGCAAATCCACGATTGCATCCAGTAGTTCCCGACCTGCTTGAACGACTCCCGCACGTTCCTGTTCAGAGCCCGGAGCATAGCCACTGACATCTTCAAGAAAAATAACCGGAATGTTGTAGAGGTTGCAAAATCGAATAAATTTTGCACCTTTTCTGGAGGATTCTGTGTCGATGTTTCCTGAAGCAAAAGCGCTGTTGTTGGCAATAAAACCAACTACATTGCCACCCATTCTGCCAAATGCCGTGATCAATTGTTTTGCCCTGACTTCCTGAATTTCAAAATAATCTCCATAATCAACAAGCTGCTGCAAAAACAGCCTCATATCAAAAGGCGTGTTGAAACCAGTAACTGGATTGGTGAATGTTTTGTGGAGCAGAATTGCTTCCTCTTCAACATACTCGTCCATTGATAAAGAGGTTGCACGAAAAGGAGGGGCTGTGTAATTATTGTCAGGCAGATAACTTAAAAGTCTCAAAGCAGTGTGCAATGCTCCCAATTCATCCGGAGCAGTCAAGTCAACCACACCGCTTTTACTGTGAACTTTCGGACCTCCCAAATCATCGGCAGTAATATCTTCACCAAGCGCCTCACGTACAACGTCCGGGCCGGTTAAACCAAAAAAAGTATTTTCAGGCTGTATCAAGAAGGAACCCTGCCGCGGGAGATATGCTCCTCCTCCGGCATTGTAACCAAACATCAGCAGGATCGAAGGCACTATACCGCTTATTTTACGCATGGCTGAAAATGCTTCCGAATATCCGTCAAGGCCTCCCACACCAGCCGGCACATAAGCTCCTGCGGAATCATTCATACCAATTAATGGAATACCGTGCTCTCCCGCCATCAAAATAAGGCGCGCAATTTTGCTTCCGTTTGTTGCGTCCATTGAACCTGCACGAACGGTAAAATCATGTCCGTAAACCGCAACATCGCGTCCGTCAATGTTGAGAATTCCAGTCACAATTCCGGCACCATCCAGTTCCGCCCCCCAGTTTTGAAAAGTAATGTGGGCTTCGGCTGTAGTCAAAACTTTGATTCGCTCCCATACTGTCATCCGCCCCTTGCTGTGCTGAACACGAACCCGTGATTCACCACCGCCCTGCAAAGGCTTTTCCAGCAACTCTTCACCACGCTTCAGCATCTGGTCATAAAGCATTGCAGGAGTTTCTTTTTCAGAAACCTTTTTAGATGTTTTTGGATCCAATGGATTTTCGAGATTTAATTTTTCCACAGCTCAGCATCAAAATAAAAGAGGTCACTTTAATAAAATTAACTAAACAGAACTTTAATCCCAAATCACTTGCAAAGCAAGTTAAACTATAGTGTTATCAGCTAAATATAATTTATCTTTTCTACTGTGTAATAATATGAGCATAATTTTCATGGGAACACCGGAGTGGGCAATCCCTTCTTTACAGGCAGTTTTGGATTCCGGATCAGAAATCAGCGCCGTTTTTACTCAACCAGACAGGCCAGTTGGACGCAAGCGGGTTCTGACTCCGTCATCCATAAAGCAATTTTCACAAAATCAAAATTTGCCTGTTCATACTCCGGAAAAAGCGGGAAGTCAGGAAACACTGGAATTGGTGAGATCATTAACTCCGGAAATAATTATGGTATGTGCTTATGGACAAATTTTACCGCAGTCTTTTTTAGATATTCCCAGGGTCGGCTGTTTCAATCTGCATTTTTCTTTGTTGCCGAATTTGCGTGGGGCCTCTCCAGTTCAGGCGGCAATTGCTTCCGGACTTGAAACAACAGGTGTATCTTTACAAAAAATTGTTTTGAAACTTGATGCAGGCCCCCTGGTTGCTGCTTCCAAGCCCGAAACCATTCTTCAGGATGACACAACTCCGTTACTCGGAAGCCGATTGGCAGAAATCGGTGGACAACTGATCCGCAAAACTTTGCCAAAACTGCTTGCAGAAAATTTCTCTGCCACAGAGCAAAATGAGGGGGAAGAAACTTACTGTAGAATCATCAAAAAAGATGAAGGTCGAGTACGCTGGACTGAAGAAACGGCCCGCGAAATTGAACGTAAATTACGGGCATTTACACCATGGCCAGGAATTTTTACTTTTTATAGCATATCTGGAAACAATGAAAACAAACGCAGGATTCAGTTGACAAAAGTTGAAGTAGTGAATGAAAGCTTTGAGCCGGGAAAAATATTTCCGGAATTGACCGTGGGTACACGTACCGGAGGTTTGAGAATCTTGCGTCTTAAACCGGAAGGCAAACAGGAAATGGATGCAGATTCATTTTTACGAGGGAACCCCCAAATCGTGGGAACAGTGTTGGAATAACAGCTTGTAAAAAGGCCAAAATACCAGTTGTTAATTTGTTTACACTTCATAATTAGAATGTTATGATTCGTTCAAAAATTACATCGTTGAACTGACTAAATGCAAATATGAAACTTTAATAAAATTAAATCCATGAAAGAAATAGATTTCTGGTTCTCCATCGGGAGTACCTAAACCTATCTTTCGGTTTCACGCCTCAAAGAAGCGGACTTTCTTCCGGAGCTCTGGCTACAGAATTCTCAGCCCCGGTTGCCGTGGTTATAGGAGCGGTGGTAGGGCTATCATCAGTAATCTGGGTGACAATTAGACAGGGAGAAATAATCAGTCTTGATGGCAGTCAACTATGAACATTTACAAAATCAGATCAATAACTTTAATATTTGGAAAATATTTGCAGATGAGTTAAATTTGAAGCAAGTTATCACTCAAACAGTATAATCTAAAATAAGTTTATCCAAATGTTCTCACCTTTGAAAATAATCAGCCGTATTACACTCCACGATGGCAACAGTATGCCATTGTTTGGACTTGGGGTCTGGGCTGCCCAGTCAGGAAAAGAGACTTATGATGCCGTTTTGTCTGCTTTAAAAACTGGCTACAGGCATATTGATACTGCAGAAATGTATGGGAACGAAAAAGATGTCGGTGCTGCAGTTAACGATTCGGGTTTAAAAAGAGAAGAAGTTTTTGTGACAACCAAGTTGTGGGATAGTGGTTTAGGATATGATCATGCCTTGAAAGCATTTGATGTAAGCTTGCAAAAGATGAATCTAGATTATGTGGATCTTTACCTGATTCATTGGCCTGAAAAAGGATCTCAGCTTAAAATTTGGAGGGCCTTAGAAAGAATCAAAAAAGAAGGACGAAGCCGCTCTATCGGTGTCAGTAATTTTGCTCCAAGACACCTGAAAGAATTGCTAGTCGAAGGCAGTGAACATCCGGTCGTAAACCAGATAGAGTTGAGTCCTTTTTTACAGCAGGAACACATTTACTCATTTTGCCAAAAAGAAAACATTCACCTGACCGGTTATTGTCCGCTTTCAAGAGGAAATCGTTTTGATGAGCCCAATCTTTGTCAGATTGCAAAAGAAAAGAAAAAATCTGCTGCTCAGGTGATGATTCGCTGGGCTTTGCAGCGTGGACATACAGTTATTCCTAAATCTGTAAGTCCGGAAAGGATCGGAGAAAACGCTAATGTATTTGATTTCAATTTGAATAATGAGCAAATGCAAATTTTGGATGGACTGGAAGAAGGATTACGTTTTTGTCCTGACCCCGCAGAAACACAAATTTAGGATGTTATAACTTTATTTTGGAAAGTTACTCCTTGAAAGTCTAAATTCCTTAAAACAAAATATGCTCAAGTTAAAATTACCATTTCTTGGAAATATACCAAATTTGTTATATTATGTTAAAGAGTTGCACCGGTCACCTCAACCTTGGGAAAGACCTTTCTTGTAAAAAACACCTAATGATGATATATTTCCAATTCTGCTAACCAACAAATAGAAACCCATGAGACTTATACTAAAGATCTTTATCTTCCTCCTTCTCTTGACTTCACCTCTGTCAGTTAATTCGGCAGATCCAGAAGTGTTGTACCTATGGCAAATATCTGCCGGTCATGAATGGGAGAGTTATGGAGATGAAAATGTTCAACAAAAATACGAAGGAATAACCTCAAACGGGGAACCTAATGGAAAGGGAATATTATCTTTTCCTGATGGTAAAAGAGTGACTGGTGAGTGGAAAAATGGGGACGAGTGGAACACCGACCATTTCAACAATGAAGGGAAACTCATAGGAAGGACTGCAAAAGGGAAGTATATTATAGGAGCAGGTGAGAAAATAAAAATGGTCCTCTTTCTTCGAAAGGTGAGCGGTAGATGGGGTTGGCATGAGGAAGGTGTTGCAGGAAAAGATTATAAATACGAAGGAACAATTGAAAATGGGAAACCGAATGGTTCAGGAATATATAAAACACCCAGTGGCAACCAATATATAGGAGATTTCAAGGATGGTAAAAAACATGGGAGGGGGATTTTCACATATACCAGTGGATCTAAGTATCAAGGTGAATTCAAGGACGGAAAAAAACATGGACAAGGAACTTATAATTTGCCTAATGGAAACCAGTATGTAGGACAGTGGGAAAAAAGTAAAAAAAATGGACAGGGAACTTTCACTTATGCCAGTGGATCTATGTATCAAGGTGAATTCAAGGATGACAAACAACATGGACAGGGAACTTTCACTTGGAAAACTGGAGCAAAAAGAGTAGGTGAATTCAGAAAAGGTAAACTTTTTAATATTTCTGAATTCGACAAAAATGGGAAAATGCTTAAAAAGTGGATCCATGGAGTAATGGTTGTTGATAAGAAAAAAGAAAAGATTTTGTTTCTTCATAATGAGAATGAAAAATGGATTTGGCTTGAAAGTGGAAATGAGAAAAATGATGGAAAATATGTAGGATCAATTAATAAGAAAGGAATCCCAGGCGGAGCGGGAACTCTCACTTTTCCTGATGGAAACAAATATGAGGGTGAATGGAAGGATGGAGAAAGAAATGGTCGAGGAACATACACGTATAATGACGGTAACCAGTATATAGGAGATTTCAAGAGTGGGAAAAAACACGGGCAAGGTCTGTTCACTTTTCTAAATGGAAACAAATATGAAGGAGAATGGAAGGAAGAAAAGAGGCATGGTCAAGGATCATATATCTGGGCTAACGGAGAGAAGTATGTTGGAGAGTTTAAAGATGGGAAATTTAACGGTCAGGGATCATTCACTTTCCCTGAGGGCGGAGAATTAGAAGGACACAAGTATGAAGGAGAATGGAAAGATGATAAAAAAAACGGACAGGGAACATACTTTTTTCCTGACGGTGGTAAATTAGTGGGAGAATTCAGGAAAGATTCACCATGGAACATTACTGATTACGATAAAAACGGCAAGATCAAAGGAAAGTATGTTAATGGAGTAAGACAGTAATAAACTAGGGATATCCGGAGTACCTGTACGGATTTTCACCTTAGTGATTATTAACTTCCACGCTTGTTTAGCGATCTTACAACGCAGTCTTATTTCACACAATCACACCACACATTTCTTGGCACCTGAATACTTTTCTTGACGAGTGTTGTTGAGAATTTTATTCTCGCAATTGATGATCACTATTCACAACCAATCATTGGGAGAATTCAATGTTTCAAAAATACAATGACACACGTCTCTCTGGAAGTCCTTGAAAATCAGCTATGTCTATAACCAAACCCTTCATCTCCTGTGATTAACCCCCACTAATCCTTCACAGTCAGTCATCCTCAAAGTAAAATCCACAATTCTTGTAAAATAAAACTAATTTTGATATATTGATTACTCTAAAACCTACCTGGCTGATTGAAGCAAGTCTCTGCCGAATGTAAAAGTTAGAAATTGATTTAGGCCGCCCACTTTTTCCTCTGTAAAAAATTACAAGTACTATCAAATTTAGTAACTGGGTGAAGATAGTATTTTTGTTCCCAATTAATATAAAATTATCCTTTAGAATCATGGAAATAAATTCAAAGTATTTGGGTATTATTTACATTACTTTAGCTCAAGTATTTTTTACTACTCAGGACATGGCAATCAAGTTCATAAGTGGGAATTATGCCTTGCATCAGATCATATTGATTAGAGCAAGTGTAGCTATCATATTCACACTTCTTGTTTTTGTGCCAATAGATGGTTACAAATTTCTCCTTAGCAAGCGGCTAGGGCTTCATCTTTTAAGAGGATTTGGAATAGTAGTCGCTAATCTTTGTTTTTTTACATCATTAGTTACTATTCCACTGGCTGAAGCCGTGGCTATTTTTTTTATTGCACCATTGCTGATTACGTTACTTTCAGTATTTCTAATTGGAGAAAAGGTTGGAATGCGAAGTTGGATAGCTGTTTTTGTGGGACTCATAGGGGTGATGATAATGCTCAGGCCAGGTTTTGGAGTTTTCAATCCTGCAAGTATGCTTCCTCTAGCTGCAGCACTAGCATATTCTTTGGTACAGATCACGACCCGTAAAATGGGTAAAGGCGAAAAAGCTTCAACAATGGTCTTTTATATTCAACTGAATCTTGTTTTTTTTAGCAGTATTATGGGCCTGATCTTTGGAGATGGAAATTTAGCCGATCCTACCCAACCAATTATTTTTTATCTATTTCGGGCCTGGATAGTACCAACCTGGCAGGACTTGATGATCATGTTTGGGATAGGGATATTTAGTGGATTGGGAGCCTATTTCATCAGCCAGGCGTACCGTATCACAAAAGCAGGAATATTAGCACCTTTTGAATATGTAGCACTCCCTTTATCTATTTTTTGGAGTATCACTATTTTTGGGGATTGGCCAGATATAGTTTCATGGCTGGGAATTGTTCTAATAGCTGGAGCTGGACTATACGTAGTTTATAGTGAAACTGTTCAAGGCAGAAAAAATGATCTTTACCGTCCTATACCTCGAAACCGTTAAGCCTACTAAAACTATTTAACCTTGGAGAATCACCTGTGAGTTATCTTCCTAATTTTTGACAGTCAGACACCCTCCAAGTAAAATCCCAACTTTCTTGTAAAACAAACCGATTGATGTTATATATTGGGTTGACATATATTACCACTTAAAAACTAGACATTTTGTATTACATCGAGAGGACGAGTTTTTTTACTTTTTAGCTCCTTTTCCTGATAAATATTAATATGGCAGAGTCCAGTCTAAGAAGAAAAATTGCGGTAATTCTAGCCACAGATGTTGTGGGTTACAGTACGAAGATGGAAGAAAACGAGGATCAAACCCTCAAGAATCTAAAGGTTTGCAGATATATAATTGATGGATTAGTAGATGAACATCACGGGCGTATTTTCAACACTGCTGGAGACTCTGTTCTTGCTGATTTCCAAAGTGCGGTCGAAGCAGTAATATGTGGTTCAGAGTTTCAAAACACTATAAAAGAGCGCAACAATACCGTCCCTGAAGAGGAACAGATGGAGTTCCGCATAGGCATCAACATGGGGGATGTGGTCATCGAGGGTGATAATCTTTATGGTGAGGGAGTCAATATCGCTGCACGGCTGGAGGCACTTGCACAGCCAGGAGGAGTATGCCTGTCAAAAAATGTTCACGAGATAGTTAATAAGAAGACGGACTTTCAATTTCACGATTTAGGAGAGCAGACTGTTAAAAATACAGTTCTACATGCAGTTGATGTTACCCTTGATGGTACATCCCAAAGAATACTTCCAGAATCCACAACTAGACAACAATCTTCAACCGAAAAACCTCCCGCTATTGCTGTTTTGCCTTTTGCAAACATGGGCGGTGATCCGGAGCAGGAGTACTTCGCAGATGGTATCACCGAGGACATCATCACCAACCTCTCACTATGGCGCACCTTCCCAGTAATTTCCCGTAACTCAAGCTTCACCTTCCGGGGGAAGTCGCATAACCTCAAGCAAGTTGCAAGCGAACTAGGTGCGCGCTACATTGTTGAGGGCAGCGTACGCAAAGGGGGAAACCGAGTGCGCATCACCGCGCAGCTCATTGACGCGGAGGAGGACCACCACCTCTGGTCAGAAAAGTGGGACCGAACTCTGGAGGACATCTTTGATGTGCAGGACGAGGTTTCCGAGGCGATTACCCGCAGAGTTTCACCATCGGTGACAGGTCATGAACTAAAAAGACTGAGCCGCAGTAGGCCTCAAAGCATGAGTGCTTGGGAAGAATATTTACAAGGGTTGAAATTGTATAATGATAGAAATTATTCAGATCTTGATAATCAAGGGCTTACAGAAGCTCGCCTTCATTTTGAAAAGGCCATTGATCTAGATGATACTCTTTCCGATGCTTATGCCTATTTGGCACTTTGTGGATTTTGGGATTTGGTGCACTTCACCACTGTTGATTCCAAAGTAACCTTGGAGATGATGAAGGTTCATGGACGTAAAGCTGAAACATTAAATCCTGAAAATCCTTTAGCATTGATCGGCCTAGCGGCACATTATTTTTTCAGTGGGGATTTCCCCAATGCATTAAATTATGCAGAACGCGCAGTCCAGTTTAATCCTAGTTTTACATTGAGTAATTGGTGGTTAGGCTTGATTCAAGCTCATGCTGGAAGATTCCAAGAATCAGAAATTTCTATCTTGAAAGCTTTTGAATTGAGTCCTGTTGACCCTGAATTGGAACGAATATATGGTGCATTGTATTGTTCATATCTCGGACAGAAGAGGTACCAAGAGGCTCTGGATGCCAGTGACAAAGCTTTGCAATATCATCCTGATCAAGGACACATGATAGGCTGGCGAGCAGCAGCTCTTGGTCATCTTGGTGTTGTTGAGGAAGCTAAATCCGCCTTAAATCGATACCTTTCACTTCGACCAAATCTGAAGACAAAAGATGATTTTAAACAAATCTTTGTCCCGAATTCGATGCTTACAGATCCAATTATCGAAGGTCTGGTTAAAGCAGGATGGGAACCTGTAAATTAGTTTGGTGTGTTGAGTGCCGAAAAGTATCAATATGAACACAAAGACAGAAAGGAAAGAGCAATGAGCGAACAACCCAAGTTTGAGTTAATCTATTTTAACCTGAGAGCACTGGCTGAATCACCGCAGATGATGATGCGTTATGCCGGGTTTGAGTACCGTTATGAAATGGCCTGGGATTATTATGGCAAGCCCTGGTCTGAGGCGAAGCTGGAGGTCGCCTTCGGGCAACTACCTGTGCTGGTGGTTAACGATACGGTTCATATCTGGCAGAGCGGAGCTATCGTACGCTATTTGGCGAAGCTGACAGGAACCATGCCGGAAGACCCCTTACTGGCGGCTAGGGTGGATGCCGTTTTTGAACAGACTCAGGAACTTTTTGCGCCCCTAAACCCTACAGTCAACGTCAGAATAGGGGAGGATCATTTGAAATTAAAAGAGACTTTTCTAAGCAGTTTCTCCGGAATTCTGCAGAACTTCGCTAGACAACTTGAACACAATGACGAGGGACCCTACTTTTTTGGAGCAAAACCTTATTACTGTGATTTTTCAGTCTATCATCACTTTTCATTAGCAACTATTCTTCAGCAGAATATTCTGAATGTATATCCATCCGTACTGGATTTTATGGAGGCAGTGGAAAATCTTTCTGGAGTGAAAGAATACTTGGCTAGTCGTCCGGAAATCATTGATGTCGGTACTGCTCCTAAAATGATCATAGACGGGATCGCCCAGCCCACAGGCACAAAACCCAGTTGATGAAAATAATTTGCTTTACGAAGGATCCGCACTCACAATTATCAAGGAGTTTTCACTGGATGGCTTGGTTAAGGTTGGAATTCCAAATGAATAGATAGAAAATACATTTTACTGAGTAACTAAATAATACCTGCACTATAATCACTATGAGCAACCTCCACTAATTCTTAACAGTCAGACACTCTCCACAACTTAGTCTGAAGGCAACTTTTCTCCACAATGTGGACAAAAAGATTTTTCTTTTTTTATTTCATCAGAAAAACCTGTAGCCAATAGACCAGCAGGTAAAGCAAAAAACCCAATTCCGAAAATCGCCGAAATAGAACCTAATAATTTTCCAAGAGAAGTGATAGGGAAAATGTCGCCGTAACCTACAGTTGTCAATGTTGCTACGGCCCACCACATGGCTGATGGAATACTTGAGAACTTCTCTGGTTGGGCTTCGTTCTCAGCAAAATATACACCTGTTGAACAAATCAATAAGAGACTTAACATCAGTATCAATGAAGATAATAACTCTGATCTTTTCTTATAAATTGTATTAGTTATGATGTGAAAGGTTTTTGAATGCTTAGAATGTTTAGTTATTCTTAGGATTCTGAGAAATCTTAAAATCCTAAGGATTCTATTATCAGTTACTATAAATGTTATATAAAAGGGAGCTATAGCAATCAGGTCTATAATTGCCATTGGAGAAACAATATACTTGATCCTACCAAAAATTGGATGTTGGTACTGCTCAACCGAAACACAAGACCATAATCTTAACAAATATTCTGCACTAAATATTAATACCGAT
>Ga0233426_10002707_pt1 | contig 14535 bp, 15 predicted proteins | sample SI_118_April2016_6_FD_179875 | JGI IMG/M metagenome (GOLD analysis project Ga0233426, IMG submission 179875) | Seawater microbial communities from Saanich Inlet, British Columbia, Canada - SI_118_April2016_10_MG | ecosystem: Environmental > Aquatic > Marine > Inlet | place: Canada: British... | reverse complement strand
AGTACTTGGTACGTTTTGAGCAAATACAAGGACATAATGTACTGGCGAACAATTACAAAAGCAAAATCAGTATTGGGTTGCTCAGTAAGCATAAAATTATGAAACTGACGCTCGGATCTTCTGAAAGCTAAATCGTCTGCAGATCTTGAACCACCTTCGAGTTTAGCTGCATAAATTAAAAGCGCTTCAGCCTGTCCCAGTAAATCTAAGCCCAAATTAATTTGAGCAATGTCTTCTTCTAAAAAAGGACCATTACTGCATAATTCAGACTGACGGTGTGCCATTATTAAACAATGATCGCCTAATCGGATGCAAAATTTTGATAGATTTGAAGAATCCATTCTTACATATTTTTAGTCCCATCGGGAAGTTCATAAAAAGTAGGATGACGGTAAATCTTATCGTCTGCAGGTTCAAAAAAACTAGCGTCGTTGTTTGGATCTACTGCAACAATAGCATCTGCAGGAACAACCCACATACCTTTACCCTCGCCTCTACGCGTATATAAGTCGCGTGCATTTTGAATGGCCATTTCTTTGTCAAATGCGTGTACAGATCCAAAATGTTTGAAGGGAAGTCCTTTCTTAGTTTGAATAAATACTTCCCACAATTGCCCCTGTGTATCTTTTACTTCGCTCATGTTTTATTTACTTGAGTGTTTTTGGGCGTAAGCAGCAGCAGCTTTTCGAACCCATTCGCCTTCTTTATGTGCCTTTTTATGATGCTTTAGTCTTTTTACATTGCAAGGACCTCCACCTTTTACAACCGACCAAAATTCATCCCAATCGATTTGACCAAAATCGTACGAGTTATTTTCCTCGTTCCACTTTAAGTCTTTGTCTGGAATTGTAAGTCCGATTAATTCGGCCTGAGAAACAGTTTTGTCGATAAAACGCTTTCTTAAAACGTCGTTAAATTCTCTTTTAATTTTCCATTTCATAGCGTTTCCTGTTCGAGGAGAGTCGCTATCGTGAGGACCAAACATCATTAAAGAAGGCCACCAAAAACGGTTTAAAGCATCTTGAGCCATTTCCTTTTGTTCGGCTGTTCCATTTGCCATAGAAGTCATAATTTCGTAGCCCTGACGTTGGTGAAAACTCTCCTCTTTACAAATTTTTACCATGGCTCTAGCATAAGGACCGTAGGAGGTCCTTTGCAGAGAAACCTGGTTGGTTATAGCAGCGCCATCAACCAACCAGCCAATAGCTCCCATATCTGCCCAGGTAAGAGCTGGGTAATTAAATATGCTGGCGTATTTGGCTTTTCCTTGGTGTAATTTTTCAATCAATTCTTCTCTAGAAATACCAAGCGTTTCTGTTGCGCTGTACAAGTACAGTCCATGCCCTGCTTCGTCTTGAACCTTTGCTAAGAGAATTTTTTTTGCACGTAAACTCGGAGCTCTGGTAATCCAGTTCCCTTCGGGTTGCATCCCTATTACCTCTGAGTGTGCGTGTTGCGACATTTGCCGAATTAAATGCTTGCGGTATTCCTCAGGCATAGAATCGCGGGGTTCTATTTTGTCGTTTGCGTCAATTCGTTCTTGAAAAAGAACATCTAATTCTTCTGCTCCCATATCTTTTATTCTTCGTGTTCGTGCCCCCATGTATTCACTTCATCTTCCGACCATAATTCTGGAAAGAAGATTCTCTTTTGGTACTTAGGATGCATGTATTTTTTCCATGGACTTCCGCCAGTTGCTGCTACTGCATTTCCACTAGATTCCAGGTAGTGTTCGGCAGTTCGGTAGTGCGTCATGGTCCATTTAATATTAATTTTATTGTCTAAAGCTTTCAGGGCCTTAATCAATTTCGGACTCTTTTTATCGGTATCGTTTAAGGAGTTGTAAACCGCTCTGAGGTTTTTGTGTTCGTATTGGGTGGCTGTATCTAACAACTCTTTTCCGTACTTTTCTTCAAACATAGAGAGCATTAGCGACTTTTTACCGGTTTTATGGTTTAGACCAGCAGCACGCCAATAGAGCTTGTCAATTTTGGCTTGCAAGCCTACAAACTCTGCTGCTTTATGCTTGTAACGCGCGTCTATAAGGTTATCTAAATCGGTACAAGCCATTTCAATTTTGCGGTATTGAACAGATTGAAAACCGCTTGCAGGTGTTAAGGCATCTCTAAACTTCATGTATTGCGCTACGTCCATTCCATATTTCATAATGGCAAAGGAGGAGATTAAAACATCGAAGTAACGGTTAATGCGACCCAATTTATTTACAAATAAATCAAGCTCAATATTTTCTGTTTTGGCAACTTGATCAATTTCGGAAAGAATCATTTTAAAAAGCAACTCATTTACCTGATGGTACATGATGAAAACATTTTCATCGGGCAAAAATGTTTTTGGTTTTTGAAGTGTTAATAAGGTATCTACTTCGCAATAATCCCAATAATTTACTGGGTTTGTATAACGAAAACCAGCTAAATATGTATCCGGATTTTCGCCTAAATCTTTGTATTTAGTATTGATTTCATCAATCAATTTATGCTGACTCATAAAATTAGTTTGTTTAGAAGTATAAAAATCCTTTGATTTAGAAAACAAATTTAAGGTATTTATAATAAGTATTCTCTTTAGCTCTCCAATATTTAGTATGCAATAGACTTAGAAAGTGCTTTTTGGTACAAGGAGCAATTGAAGCTGAATCTAAACGTGTTCAGAAATTCTAAATTGCTTGTGTAAAAATATTCTGGAAAACGTGTTTACTTTAAAGCAATGCGTCTAAGGAATCCAATCCAAGTAATTTTTCACTGGTAAATCCTTCTGCGTAGTCCACGCCAATAAGTCTACCTAAATCGGAAGCTCTGTAAGTGATGCTGTTTATAAATTGTTTGGAAGAGATCGGGGTTTCATTTTCATTCAAATCTGGGTTGTAAAACTGAGATTTGTACGCCAATACAGCTGCCTTTTTGGATTCCATATAATCTGAAATGTCTAGTACAAAATCGGGTTGAATAGACTTCCACTGAATGTAATGAAACACCTGCTTGGGCCTCCATGCAGATTGTTGAACCTCTTCAAATTCGGTTTCTAATTTTGGCAAGCCGGCTAAAAAACAAGCGGCCGAAACTAAAGACGAAGCCCGCGAATGGTCCGGATGTCTATCGTCTATGGCGTTGCACAAAACCATCTTGGGTTGGTACTTTCGTATTCTTTTAACAATTTGAAGCTGGTATTCTTTACAATCGGCAAAAACAAAACCGTCTTCAAATCCTAGATTTTCTCTAAACTTTAAGCCCATAATTTTTGCGGCAGTATCGGCTTCGTTCAATCTAATTTCTGCAGAGCCTCTGGTACCGAGTTCTCCTTGGCTCAAATCTATTGCGCCCACAGTAAAACCTAAGGCTATGTGTTTAAAAATAGTACCGGCGCATCCCAATTCAATATCATCGGGATGTACGCCAATTGCTAAAATGTCAACGGTATTAGTCATTCATTAATTTTTTATAACGTATTCTTTTAGGTTCAGAAATACCCAATCTTTTTAATTTATTCTCCTCATAGTCGGAGTACGAACCTTCAAAATAATAGACTTCAGAATTCCCTTCGAAAGCAAGTATGTGAGTACAAACTCTGTCTAAAAACCATCTATCGTGCGAAATAATTACGGCACAGCCTGCAAAATTTTCCAAACCTTCTTCTAAGGCTCTAAGTGTGTTTACATCTAAATCGTTGGTGGGCTCATCCAAAAGCAATACGTTTCCTTCTTGTTTCAAAGCCATGGCTAGGTGCAGTCGGTTTCGCTCTCCACCGGAAAGTACTTTCACTTTTTTATTTTGGTCTTGTCCTCCAAAATTAAAACGAGATACGTAGGCTCTAGAATTTAGTTTTACGCCGCCCAACTCCATGTTATCTAATCCGTCTGCTATGTTCTCGAATACTGTTTTTTCAGGATCTATGGATTTGTGGTCTTGATCTACGTAAGAAACTTTTACGGTTTCACCCACATCAAAAGTACCTGCATCTGGAGTTTCTAAGCCCATAATCATTCGGAACATGGTGGTTTTACCTGCACCGTTGGGTCCTATAATTCCTACAATTCCGGCTGGTGGTAAATTAAAGTTCAAATCGCCGTACAGTAATTTGTTCCCAAATCCTTTACTAACATTCTTAGCCTCTATTACGTTGTTTCCTAATCGAGGGCCCGATGGAATAAAGATTTCTAATTTTTGTTCCTTGTCTTTAGTTTCTTGGGCCAATAATTGACTGTAATTATTTAATCGGGCCTTACTTTTGGCATGACGAGCTTTTGGAGCCATACGTACCCAATCGAGCTCGCGTTCCAGTGTTTTTTGTCTTTTAGAAGCTTGTTTGTCTTCTTGGGCAAGGCGTTTCGACTTTTGCTCTAACCATGTAGAATAGTTTCCTTTCCATGGAATTCCTTCTCCTCTATCAAGTTCTAAAATCCAACCGGCTACGTTGTCTAAGAAATACCTATCGTGGGTAATGGCAATTACAGTTCCTTTATACTGTTGTAAATGTTGTTCTAACCAGTTTACCGATTCGGCATCTAGGTGATTGGTAGGTTCATCTAAAAGCAATACATCGGGAGCTTTAAGAAGCAATCTACATAAAGCAACACGTCTGCGTTCTCCACCAGAAAGAGTTGCTACAAGCTCATCGCCGTCTGGAGTTCTAAGTGCATCCATTGCTCTTTCGAGCTTGCTGTCTAATTCCCAGGCACCTTTGGCGTCTATAATATCTTGCAATTCTCCTTGGCGGTCTATCAGCTTCTGAAAAGCGTCTGGATCGTCCATTACATCTGGCTCAGCAAACTTATCGTTAATGGCATTAAATTCGTCCAATACATCTACAATGTCTTGTACACCTTCGCGAACAATTTCCATGACCGTTTTGGTTTCGTCTAGTATAGGCTCTTGTTCTAATAAGCCCACTGAAAAGTCTTTGTCGGAATACACCTCTCCTTTAAAATCCTTATCTACTCCAGCTATAATATTTAGTAAGGTAGATTTACCAGAACCGTTTAAACCGATAATACCGATTTTAGCACCGTAAAAAAATGAGAGGTTTATGTTTTTTATAATTTGTTTCCCGCTTGGAATAAGCTTGGAAACTTTGTGCATTCCAAAAATGACTTTTTTATCGTCTGACATATCGAATAGAATAGTTAATGTTGCTGCAAATTTAAACTAATATATTACTATGATAGTAATTCCGCATAATAAAGCGATGCAAACCTAAAACAATCTAAATATGCTATAATTAGAGGTGGGAAAAAAGCTAAAAATAACAATCTAAACAATAAAATTGTTTTATACAATTGGCAATAATTACTTGTTTATTAAAAAAACAGCCAAATTCATTTTAGGCCAATCAAGTTCTTCTAAACTCTTTTAAATTCAAACTTAGTTGCACAAATTAAAGCTCAATACGCTTACACATATTGCCCAATTCTGTAGATTCATTAAGTGGAATAATACTTACTTTGGTCTCTATAAAATCGTTTTTTCCGATGTAGGTTCTCAAAATATCGTAAGCTGGTATTACGCCTCTAAGTAGTGTTCCGTTTCTTCTAAACAATTCATCGTCTTTTTGCTCTTGCATTTTATTGGAAACTAAAGTGCTTAGCTGGCTCAGTACATTAATGGTTGTTGCGTAAGATGGAACTGTATTTAGTAGCGACTTTATACCAATTGAGATCGCTTCACTCTTTAATATTGTTTCAATTGTTAGGCTTAACTCTCTCAAATCTTGGTCGCTTTCCATAAACAAAATGGAGTAGGCTAGAAACTCTCCTGGGTTGCTGGGTCCATAAATTAAGTGCCCTTGCCCGTCAAAGGAAACCGTATCGCCTTTTCGAACTTGTGGAAAGGGCAATATATTTACATCTGATTGCACTTTTGCGAGCAACACGAATACGCCAAGCGGCAAAGATCCTTGCTGCGCAGGTCTAACTCGTTAAAACCTATGCGGCTATCGTTGCTGTTGTGCACCTGCGGAAAAGGACCGTGGTAAATTTGCCATTCAGAATCGTCTGAATCCTGAGGATATACATGCTCATAGGAAAAAATAGGAGATCCGATGGCATTATTGGAAGGATCGTTTACGTAGAACATGCCGGTGCTTTTATTATCACTTAAATCATTTTCTTCGTCATCTATATTATTATCTGGATCGTTAAAATCCGAATAGGCATCGTCTTGCCAGAGGCCGTTGGATCCTCTAAAATTTCTACCGGTAATAAAAGGCGAAACAATGGGTACGGTTCTCTCTATTCCATCGTTAGATACATAGTAATATTTTTTGTAATTGTCTTGTAATTCTTCAGAAAAGTCGTCTAAGGTTTTTCCTATATTTCCACCATCATAAAAACGAGCGTCTATTCGTCCGGTATGGGTAGCTGGAATGGGATCCCAGTAATTGGCCTCTTCACCATAGCCCAGTGGTCGTACCATAGTAAAAAAGGTTTTGGTTTCTGACCCGTGGCAGCCGGCACAGGTGTTTAAGGAAATTTGGCGGCGTATGGTTTTTTCTCTTTCGGAGCTTTCGCCGTTGTAAGTTTCTTTGTTAAATACGGAGGGTTTCATACCATCGTTCCAAAAGTCGAGTCCAAAATAATGCAGCAGTTTTCCCTTCATTTCCGAAACCGGCTGGAGTAATTCGTTGGGCAAATTGTGGTTTCCGTGTGCTACACGCACAAAGTTTTGGTTTTGGTTTACGCCGTATATCCAATCGATCAGCTCGGTACTGCTGGTAGGTGTGTCAAAATCATTAGTATTGTGAGTAAAGTTGTTATTGTCATAGGGCACGTTGGTTACCGGAGCATTCACCAGCAAACCCTGCTCGTTCAGCTCAAATTGGCGCAGCTGCCAATTGGCACTTCTCCAACCTGTAGGATCTGGCCCCCCAATTAATTCTGCCAGTAGTTGTTCGTTGCTGCGCACTTGGTTTATGGCAGATCCGTTCGGATTGCCTGGCTTTGCTCCGGCATCGGTAACGGTATTGGTTAAAAGCTCTAAGGCAGATAAGTATTCGTTCAAGCCTTCTTCCATGTTTAAATCTGAGAGGTCTATCCAGTCTTGAGCTCTTTGTTAAACATTGCATTTTTCGCTTTCTACGTTTCCGTATTCCAAAATTACATTCATGCCCTGCCAATCTAAATTCGGAACTTGTTCAGCACCACTTATATTAACATGAATGGGTGGCATGCCAATGTTTGTCAAATTGTTATCTAAACCATAATTATAAGCGCTTATAAGGGAGTACACAAAGCGGGTTTCTCCAGAATTGCTGAGGCTGCCGCTGTAGCCTCCGTTTCCTCTCAGATCCATACGGTTTACAATGGCAGAGAGTTTAAAAGGCGCATTGCTTAACAAGGCATCTATATTTACATCGGCCCAATGTTCTTGCCAGTTTTGTTCTGTTATAGTAACGTTGCTAATAAATTGGTGTAAATCTTTAGCCTTTGACAACCAGGGTCTAATAATGAACCTAAACCAGCTTTGATAATTTAGATTGTGAGTTGTAAAGTCATTTAAACTGTAGCTTGCTTGTTCTCCAATCACCCAGGTTTTTAAAAAGTTGCGTACTTTTTCTACTTGTTCTGGGCTAGATTCCTGGTCGAGTCCGCCGGCCATGTTTTTCATTAAATGGCCAAAGGTCCACACTCCTATAGGGTTTCCGGTTCCTTCTACTATATTGTAGGTTCTTGCAGGGTCTTCTACCACACGGAGGTCTGCTATCCACAAAGATTTTGGCTTGTCTATTTCGGTGTTTACCTCGCATTCGGGCTCGTTTATTATATTGGGGTTTAGCAGTACTTCTTCAAACTGGTCGAACATTTTAATATCTAAGGTTTTAAACTCGTCGGCGCCCAGTACTCTTCCTAAATGCCCGGTATAGTTAATTTGAAAGCCTCGCTCCCTAATTTTATCGAGTTTCTTTTGGTACACCTGTTTAAAAGTATGCGGATCTTGCGATATAAGTGTACTGTACTTTTGGTCTTTGGCAACATCGTCCGGAAAAACGCCGTCGTCTCGTAAGGTACACAACTGAGTATTGCCTTGGTAAAAAGGCAGCTGTTCTGGTAAATTTACATCGCTTGCATAATTAACCCGTACAATCATATTGCCCTCGGGTGTGGGTTCTTGGAGTTGCTGCACCCAAAATTCGGTAGGTATGGGTGGGTGTTGTTCTAACTCGGCCATTTTAAAATCTGGAGCCGGATCCCAACTTAGTAAAATAATTGACAGCAATACTGCTGGTAGTAAAAATTTTAAGATACCTCTTTTCATAATAGATATTATTTAATTAATTAACAGAATGGTACGCGTAAAGCAGTACCGAGAATTAAATAAACCTGAGAGGTGATTTTTATAACAAGAGCTAATTTAGTAAAAAATAGTTAGATAACTAATTTATTAACTATGTATTGTTCGAGATGAGCGAGTTTAATTTAGCTTCTAATGCGCGGATCGAGGATGTAGTAAAGGAAATCGGTGCAAATGGTGATGAGTACAAAACAGATGGAAAGTGTAAGAACCGCGCCCATAACCACAGGTAAATCGAGGTAATTTAAGGCGTACACAATTTCTTTACCCAAGCCGTTCCATCCAAAAATAAATTCCACAAAAACGGCTCCAGCTAATAAGGAGGCCATCCAACCAGAGGCAGAAGTAAGCACCGGATTTAAAGCATTGGGCAGTGCATGCACCAATAAAATTCTGGAAGAAGACAGTCCTTTTGCGCGCGCTGTTCTAATGTAATCTTCGGCCAAGGTATCTAAAATAGAATTTCGGGTTAACTGCATTACAACTGCCAATGGGCGCATGCCAAGTGTAAGTGCAGGTAAGAGTACGTTTTTTAATACCAGATGCTCTCCCCTGCCGTAATCGTCTACCTCGTATAAGCTCCCCGTCATAGACAAGCCGGTGTATTCTTGGTAAACGTAGCCAAAAATCCAGGCCATGAGTATGGCCGAAAAAAAGGAGGGCAAAGCCATACCAAGCACGGCTGTACTCGATAAAAATTGATCGATAAACTTATGCTCGTACAAGGCGCAAACCAAGCCAAAACCAATGCCAAAAAGCAAGGCTATACTCATGGAAGCTATGGCCAGCACAAAGGTATTGGGTAAGGTATTGGCAATAATAGCACTTACCGGAACTCCCTTGCGTACAAAAGATACTCTTAGGTAGGGAGCTTTTAAAACCAAACTGTACTTACCAGTTTCAAAAGTGGCAAATACGGTATAAGCGTGGGTGCTTTTGTGTGTAAAATCTGTAGGCAAATTGCTGTGTACAGACAGCGGAGATAAGTCGTTTAAAAAATATAGGTACTGCTGAGACAGTGGTTTGTCAAAGCCGTATTTTTTTTGAATTGCCTGGCGCATTTCTTCATTTTCTCTTTGTCCGAGCATCATCCGCGAAGGATCGCCAGGTAATATGGAAAACAAACAAAAAACCAAAGTCGCCACACCCCAAATTACCAGTAGTGTGTAAGCGAGTTTGTATGCTAGGGCTTTTAGCAATTTACTTGAGGTATTTATTTTTTAGCTCCTGTGCACTTGGAAAGTCGTTGTGGTGCCATTTGTTAACAATGGTTCCCTCTTGCAACCAAAGCATACTAGGATTAGAGCGAATAATGGTTTTTAAGGTTGTTTCGTCGGTAAAATAAAAAGGTATGGAAACACCTGCCTCTTGGCTAATAGAAAGCAATTGAGACTCTGTTGTGGCAGACAATGCCACAAGCGATACTGCTTCGTCGCTTAATTCGTTCATTAGCATTTGAACTTTCTGCAGGCCTTGGTAATCCGATTTTTTTAAATCGAACATTACAAACATTACGGCGTTAGGTGCCGCTAAAATACTGTCTGTAATATCTCCCAAAACGTCGGATTCTATCGAGAAATCGTGAATGGGTGGATGGTCTCCTTCCAGTATAAGTTTGGTTTCGCGGTCTACAAAAGTAGCGCCTTCAATTTCCCAAGGCTTGTCATCGGTACTGTAATCATTAACCACACCGTTTAGCTCGTATTTCCACACATCTTGGTATACATCGGCCACAGCTCCTTCGGGCAAAACCATGTCTTTGGCTATGTTTTTACCAATGGCATAGGGGCGGTAATCTCTAATAGGTAAATGCGAGTACGTATGGTACGAAAAGGCAATACAGGTAATTAAAGCTAAGGTAGCCAGAGTCCATTCTCTAATTTCTTTGTGTAAAAAATGATTGACCAAGCCGGCCATAACAAACAAAATAAGAGAAAAGTAAACTGGTAAGAACCAGTCTAAAACAAAGTAAGAAAACAAGCCAGTTAATACGAGTGCAACAGACAATACCTTTAAGTTCTGTTTGTTGGTTTGGTATTTTACTTTGGAGTGAAATGCCACAATAATAAAGATGAGTACACTTAAAACAACATCTTTAGCAAAAGATTCCCAAGGGGTTAATTTAATGGCATCGCCAAAACAACCGCAGTCGGTTACTTTATTAAAATAGGCGGAGTAAAAAGTTAAGCCGTCAAAAAACAAAATCATGAGCAATAAAGAAAAAGCTGTTATTCTCATTTTGGCCCCTACCAAAACAGCCAAACCCAGTAAAATTTCGGAAATGCAAATAAATACTGCCAGCGGATAGGTGTATTCTAAAAAGAAAGGAAGGTCGAGTACATCGGCCGCGAAATAATCGTGCAGCTTAAAAGAAAAGCCTACCGCATCGTTGGCTTTCACTAATCCCGAAACAATAAACAATGCACCAACGAGGGTGCGCGAAATGGTGGTTAATTTTTGCATCTTATTCTTCTTCTAAATGAATTAAGGCGAAAACAGCATAATTTACCATATCGTAATAATTGGCATCTATACCTTCGCTTACTAAAGTTTTTCCTTGGTTGTTTTCTATTTGCTTAACGCGTAAAAGTTTTTGAAGTATTAGGTCGGTTAAAGAACTTACCCTCATCTCTCTCCAGGCTTCGCCGTAATCGTGGTTTTTAGCTTCCATAAGTTCTTTAGAGGCCTTTGCATAATGCAGGTACACCTGTAAAGCTTCGCTTGTATTTAGATCTGGCTGTTCTGCCACACCTTTTTCTAGCTGAATGAGTGCCATAATAGAATAATTCAAAATGCCGATAAACTCAGAGTAAATGCCCTCCTCTACTCGTTGCACTCTTTTATTTTCTATGCTTCTTATGCGCTGGGCCTTAATGTAAATTTGATCGGTAAGCGATGGCAAACGAAGAATGCGCCAAGCGCTTCCGTAGTCTTTCATTTTCTTTTCGAAAAGCCCAGAGCACTTTTCAATAACCAGATCGTATTGTTGTGAGGTTTTACCCATTAGAATTAAATGTAAAGAAGAATTATTTTTTACTTTTGATGCTAAATTAATCGTTTCTTTATTTAAACAAAAATATATCCTTTGAAAAGAACCATCAATTGTAAAGGGAATTTAATTGATTTAAGTAAACCTAGAGTTATGGGCATCTTAAACAGCAGTCCAGACTCCTTTTACTCCGAAAGTAGAACCTTAAACCAGAGCGATTTACTAAGTAAAGCGGCTTTAATGCTAAAGCAAGGTGCTACATTTATAGATTTGGGAGCTTATTCCTCTAGGCCAGGAGCTGCATTTGTTTCCGAGGAGGTCGAACTTAGTCGTTTACTTCCATCTTTGGAAGCACTTGTAAAGGAGTTTCCCTCTCTTTTAATTTCGGTAGATACTTTTCGCGCTAATGTAGCAGCTAAGGCACTGGAGACGGGAGCCTGTATGGTAAACGATGTGTCGGGTGGAAACTTAGATCCTGCTATGTTTTCTTTTGTAGCCAAAAATCAAGTTCCCTATATTTTAATGCACATGCGGGGTAATCCGGAAACGATGGCTAAGCTAAACAATTACGATAATTTAATTTTAGATACGCTTAGCGAGCTGCAAACAAAAGTAAAAACTTTAACCGATTTGGGTTTAAACGATCTTATTGTAGATCCTGGACTGGGTTTTGCAAAAGATTTGTATCAAAACTATGAACTTGTAAAGCATTTAAAGAGTTTTGAGCGTTTAGGACATCCAATACTTATAGGAGCCTCGCGCAAATCTATGGTATACAAGCTATTAGACATTAGTGCTGAAGAGGCGTTAAACGGGAGCACAGTTGTGCATACCGCCAGTTTGCTAAACGGAGCTTCCATACTTAGAGTACACGATGTAAAGGCTGCAGTAGAAGCGGTAAAAATTACTAACTTGTTGAAAAATTAAACGCATTTGGGATTTTTAGATTTTGACCTTTTAGATTTACTAGACATTTTATTAGTAGGCGCATTACTTTACCAATTGTACAAATTGGTTAGAGGTACAGTTGCCATTAAAATTTTTATAGGACTTGCTTCTACCTATTTATTTTGGAAACTGGTTGGCGCACTACAAATGGAAGTGTTAAGCGAAATACTAGGTCAATTTATTGGGGTTGGAGTTTTGGCTGTTATTATTGTGTTTCAGCAAGAAATACGAAAATTTTTATTGCTGATTGGTACCACCAGTTTTTCGAATAAAAACGATTTTTTTAATTTAATTACCAAACCAAAAAAGAGCATTGTTCTAAATATAAATGGAATTCAAACCGCTTTTAAAAGCTTATCGAAAACCAAAACAGGTGCCTTGTTAATTATAACACGAAATACCGAATTGGGATCTTACGAAGACACCGGAAAACGAGTTGACGCCAAGGTAGGAGCTCCCATATTGGAGAGTATTTTCTTTAAAAACAGCCCTTTGCACGATGGTGCCGTAATCATTACAAAAAATAGAATTGTGGCCGCAAGCTGTGTACTCCCCGTTTCTGACATTGTAAATTTACCTACGCACATGGGCTTAAGACACCGTTCTGCAGCAAGCATTACCGAAATGACCGATGCACTTGCTTTAATTGTATCGGAAGAAACCGGAAAAATTGCTTACTTTAAACAGGGTCGTTTAAAGGAAAACATCAGCCTAAGTACTTTGGAAGAGTATTTAAAAAGAGATTTAAAAAACGCTTAAGGCGCTAAGCGCGAAACCTGCCATTTGCCCGCTATGTGTTCGTATAAAAACCGATCGTGTAATCGAGACGAGCGTCCTTGCCAAAACTCAACTTTTGTTGGTTTTAATACATAACCACCCCAAAACTCTGGCTTTGGAATTGCTTCGTTTTCATGCAGTTTTTCCAAACGAGCAACCTCCTTAGACAATACATCGCGGTGTGCAATTTTAGAACTTTGCTGAGAAGCCAGCGCAGAAATTTGACTGCCTCTAGGACGCGAATGAAAATACGATTCAGAAATGCTTGGGTCAATTTTTTCTACCAAACCGGTAATTCGAATTTGCTGCTCTAGTGCAGGCCAAAAAAAAGTTAAGCAGGCATTTGGGTTTTCTGCCAGTTCTTTCCCTTTAAAACTGTCGTAGTTAGTGTAAAATCTAAAACCCTCTTTTTCTAAGCCTTTTAGCAACACTACTCTACCACTGGGAACTCCAAGACTGCTTACCGTAGAAAGAACCATGGCATTGGCCTCTGGCACTTTTAAATGTAAGGCCTGTTTAAACCATTCATTAAACTGATCAATCGGTTCGGCTTTTAAACCAAATTCGTCCAAAGAAAATTTGGTGTAGTCTATTCTAAGGTCTGAGATTTTTTTCATCTGCTAAACGTATTTTAGCAAAAATAATCATATAACTTGGAAGTACGTAGTATTAGACTTACATTTAAAAATGTATTTAAAAAATTATAAGCTGTAAAATCATATGAAATCCATAAAAAAAATAAGCTTAAGTAGAGGGCAACTACTCATATCACAACCGCTCATAAACGACGATTTTTTTCATAATTCGGTTGTGTTTTTATCTGAGTTTACTGAAGATGGCATTGTTGGTTTTATTGTAAACAAGCCCTTGCGTATGTCTATCCATCATTTAATTGATAATTTCCCTAAGTTTGCTACAACCCTCTACTATGGAGGTCCTGTAGAATCAGATAATCTGTACTTTATTCATCGTGTACCCGAAAAAATAAAGGGCAGTATACACATTACTAAAAATTTATATTGGGGTGGCGACTTCGATCAGATCAAAGATTTAATTTTAAAAGACGAATTAAAATCAAACGAAATCCGTTTCTTTTTGGGCTATTCTGGCTGGGAAGAAAATCAATTAAACGATGAAATTGCATCGGAATCTTGGATTGTAGACGAAATGGAAGACTCCTTGTTTGAGTGGGATATGAAAAATATTTGGAAAGAGCGTATAAGCAAAAGAGGAAGCGACTTTCAATTGTGGGACAATGCACCCAAAGACATCAGCCTTAACTAAACTATAAAGCTAAAAGTTTTTTTCGAATATCCTCAGAAACAATGTTTTGGTAGTTTTTATTTTTGTAGGATTTCACCCATTGAATTCCCTTGATCGAATTGGTTAAAAATACCTCATCCGCCTTAATTAATTCAAAGGTTTTCATTTCTTTTTCCATCAAGCTTATACCCCATGCATCGGCATTATCAATAAGTTGCTTTCTAATAATTCCATCCACACAACCAGAGGTTACTGCCG
>Ga0233426_10002702_pt1 | contig 14552 bp, 12 predicted proteins | sample SI_118_April2016_6_FD_179875 | JGI IMG/M metagenome (GOLD analysis project Ga0233426, IMG submission 179875) | Seawater microbial communities from Saanich Inlet, British Columbia, Canada - SI_118_April2016_10_MG | ecosystem: Environmental > Aquatic > Marine > Inlet | place: Canada: British... | reverse complement strand
CAAATCTCAGCGCGTTGTGACGCTGAATAATAAATGCGACGACGATACTTCATATTGCACACTCCATCTTTGCTCAAAGATTAAAGTGTTGCGTCGACCAGTTGAAACCACCGCGGAAAACGGTCATTCGCTGCAGGCGCGGCTTCCTCGATGGCCTGGGCAGAGAGGCCGAGCTTCGCGGCCCGCGAACCATTGGGCCGATAGCGCGGAAAACAATCCTTTGCTGAAAGTCTAATTCTTCTAAACAACCTGTACGAACGAGCACTAAACAAAGAGAAAAGAACCAACAGAAGACATTTGAAACGTGACGCTAGTATCAAAGACAACAACCCACAATAAAGAAACTGTTCGGATGTGATCGCCGCTTCGATAGTTTAGCGTTCTCAGATTTTACGACCTGAAGACGAAAGTTAAAATTACTAAGAATTGTTTTTGAAATTTGCGAAAACAAGATTGGAAATCCGTAGGCCGGCTAATAAAGTTCTGATATCTGTTGCTTACTACCGACGGGAATGTCGGCATTGATATGCATTAGAAATCCAATAGGTTAGAGGTGGTCCGATGGGGCAAAAGATATTGTTAACAGGTGGCGCAGGTTATATCGGTGCCCATACATACATAGCGTTGCACAAAGCTGGATTTTCGCCTGTTATTTTGGATAATTTCTCTAATGCAGATAGGGAAACGCCAGCCCACTTGGGTCAAATTACTGGTCAGGCAGTCTCGATAATTGACGCAAATATTTTGAACAAAGACGCGATAGATGCAGCGTTCACCGAGCACAAGTTTGATGCCGTGGTTCATTTCGCCGCGAAAAAAGCTGTCGGTGAATCCATGTTGTTGCCGCTCGCTTATATCGAAAATAATACCGTTGGTTTGGTAAACCTGTTGGGTGCAATGGAGTCTCATGGCACCAAGTCAATTGTGTTTTCGTCTTCGGCGACAGTGTACGGGGATCCCGAAGTGGTTCCAATTCTTGAATCGGCACCACTGAGTTTTGCTAACCCGTATGGTTTTACAAAACTCATTGGTGAGCAGATATTGGGTCAATTGGGCGCAGTTCACACGGATTGGAATGTCGGAATATTACGGTATTTTAATCCAGTGGGTGCACATGACAGTGGCTTGTTGCGTCAAAGCCCGCGTAAATCGAAACAGCCTCCTGAAAATTTGATGCCTCGTTTGTTACAGGCGGCGAGAGGCGATGTAGAGTATTTAACTGTGTTCGGTGACGATTACGACACCCCTGATGGCACGGGCGTACGCGACTATATTCATGTTAGCGACTTAGCGCGGGGGCACGTACTGTCCCTGAAGGCTCTATTAGAAGGGAGACGCGGGCATTTGGTGAATGTTGGTACCGGGCAAGGGTATTCTGTTCTAGATTTAATTAATACATTTCAAAATGTTACAGGAAGAAAAGTACCATATAAGATAAAGCCTCGCAGGGCAGGTGATGTCGCTACATTGTTGGCTGATGTATCTAAAGCCGAACATGTTTTGGGATTTAAGGCCGAGTTCGATCTGGCGCAAATGTGTCGATCAAGTGTAATTGGTGTACTGAACTAAGTTTAGTTTTCAAACCTATTACTTACTAGTTGAAAGATAACTTTTTATTGTCGTGGAGTCTCGAAATGGACATAGACCTTGAGGCGCTGCAAAAAGCCATCGAAAATGGTGAGATCGATCTTGATGCCAAAGACGATACCGCCGCCGCTGCCGATGCCCCGGATGCGTTGAAATCAGTGATCACAAAACTGCAACCCGTCGCCACAATCAGAAATGCCAGCGTTTACGTTGCCGAAGTACACAAATACCTAGCCGGCCAACCCGACAACCCGGGTTATGTGAAACACCTTCGCGATATGATCAAACGATTGGATGATTATTACGACGCTGCGGCCAACAAAATGGATGAATTCCGCTCTGGCTTTTTGCGTGCTGATTCGAATGGCAGCAAGTTCATTTTGACCACTCCGATCTCAGATGGTCAGTTGATTTCGGTGGCGTACGGCCCGTCACGCTCAGAGGATATCGTCACCAACTTTATTTTTGGGCAGTATCTGCCGGGTGTTTGGGCAGATATGATTGATGAACGCGATGTCGATGGCGCTGGCGCACCGCTCAGCGCGTATGGCCCCGATGTGTGCGACAAATTGCGTAAAATCCTAGCGATCTGGGAAGACGCAGAAACCAACACCTCTGCGTTCCTTGGAAAAATGCACAAAAACGACGGCGACAACCGAAGCATCTCCAATTGATTGGCTGCTCGCACACCCGTGACTGATTTCAGCGCGGGGCATTTTTCCCATGCACAGGGGCCGATTGTTTATTCAGCGTCGCGCCCCAACCGCACCCAAGCGATAATCTTTTCGCGGTTTTTGGAGGTCATAGTTCTGATCGCGTTCGGGGGCGGCATTGCATGGCTTACACCCGCTTGCAGATAAATTTGCTCTGCGTTACGCGCCACATCGCCCTTGGTTTCCAGATGAACACCCTTTGGCGCCCAACGGATCCCCTCATAAAAGGGCTCACGCGCGTGGCACATTGAACAATTGCCCAAAACAATGTCGTAAGCCTCGTTAAACCCTTCAACCGATGCGAACTTTTGCTCATAGGCAGTCAGATCGCGCGCCTCTGCCTCTTCAACCGTTTCCACGGTGCGCACAGATGAAAGCCACGCAATGACGATCATCAACAGCACCGTCACCCCCCATGTCCAATGGGGCCCACGCCCAGTTTTGTGCATGGTGTTAAAGTAGTGTCGGATCGTAACGCCCGTTAAGAAAATCAGGCTGGCAATGATCCAAGCATACTGCGTGCCAAACGACAGCGGGTAGTGATTGGACAGCATCAAAAACACAACTGGCAGGGTCAGGTAATTGTTGTGCATGGACCGCACTTTGGCGATTTTACCGTACTTTGCGTCAGGGGCACGCCCCGCTTTCAGGTCCGCGACTACAATTCGTTGGTTGGGCATGATCTGGAAGAACACATTGGCTGTCATGATCGTGGCAGTAAACGCGCCAAGATGCAGCAGCGCCGCGCGCCCGGTAAACACCTGATTATAGCCCCAAGACATCGCCACAAGAATTACAAATAGTAAAAGCATCAGTATCGTGGGGTGTTCGCTAAGTTTGGATTTACACATGAAATCATATGCCAGCCAACCAATCGAAAGCGACCCACCAGAAATCAGAATGCCCTGCCACAAAGCCAATTCAGCCTTAGTCGGGTCAAGCAGGAACAACTCACCGCCGACCCAATACATCACCATCAACAATGCCGCACCCGACAGCCAAGTCGAATAGCTTTGCCATTTGTGCCAAGTCAAATGTTCTGGCAGGCGACTGGGCGCCACAAGGTATTTGGTCGTGTGATAAAAACCGCCACCGTGAACTTCCCATTCTTCACCCGATGCGCCTTCTGGCATATCGTCCGCAGGCTTCAGCATTAAATCCAACGCGATAAAGTAAAAGGACGCGCCAATCCATGCCATCGCCGTAACGACATGAAGCCAACGGATCGAAAAACCGACCCAATCCCAAAGAACAGCCACGTCGTACATATCAATCTCCCTAGATTCGATTTTGTAATAACACTATGTGAAGAAACATTCTTCTGGTATTGGCATGAATGATCAAGCTGTATCAAAAAAAGCAAAGCAATGTCCTATTTTGAGAATATCAGAACCTTTGTTCGTGTCTATGAACTTGGCAGCATGTCTGCGGCTGGCCGCGATCTGCGCATTTCTCCTGCCGTGACCTCGTCGCGGATTTCTCAACTCGAAGATCACCTTGGCGTTCGCCTGTTTCAGCGGACCACCCGAAACCTCAGCGCGACGGGGCAAGGAAAAGCGTTTTATCGTGGCGCAGTAGAGGTACTAGAGGCAGTGGATTCCGCTGAAGCAAAGGTTATGGAAATTACCGACAGCCCACGAGGAACTTTATACGTTGCGGCGCCTTTGGGGGTCGGGCGTCGCTTGATTGCCCCGCAAGTCCCTGCGTTTTTGGCCGAATATCCAAACGTGAACCTGCGGCTGCGCCTGACCGACCGAAAGGTCGATTTAACCACCGAAGGCCTCGATCTTGCGTATTTTTTGGGCCAACCCGAAGACAGCAATTTGCGGATCAAGAAAATTGCCGACGTGCAGCGCGTATTATGCGCCGCGCCCGACTACATCAAAAAACATGGGCACCCCAAATCTGGCGAGGAAATCGTCAGAGACAAACATGAATGTCTTAACCTGCGCTTTCCAGGTGCCGCCGAATTTCAATGGCCGTTGATTACCAAAACTGGCCCCAAGCGGTTTCCGGCGACGGGACGGTACGAATGTGATGACGGCGACATCTTGATTGATTGGGCGCTTGGCGGGCATGGAATTACCCTGAAACCCGTTTTCGAAGTGGCTCAACACCTGAAATCGGGCGCGTTGGTTGTTGTTGGCGAAAACACACCGCCCGAGCCCATTCAGATGGCGTGTTTGTTTACCCATCGCCGCAATCTAGATCCAAAAACGAGGATTTTCATGGATTTTGTCTCTGAACGAATTGTGGGTGTGATCAAAGACACCAAGCTACCCGATCAGTTGCCGCGATAGATTGAATTATGGGGTTCAACCAAATAGGCCGCCTCGATTGGCCTAACTCCCAAAGAACAAAAAGGAAAATTCAAATGCCACTCGCAGAATTGGTGACACCTTACGATTTAAGCGGCCGTATTGTTCTTGTGACAGCGGGCACGGGGGGGCATCGGGCGCGCCTGCGTACAACGATTGGCGCAATACGGCGCGACGGTCGCATTTACCTACGTCGAAAACGTCGAAGACCCCGTCAACGCACTGGGCAGTATTGATCTGCCAAACGTAACAGCGCACCCACTTGATTTGCGCACCCACGCCTCCATCCGCAGTTGTTTTGCCAGCGTTATTGTCGCGCATGGTCGCGTCGATATTTTGCTGAACAACGCCGCAGTTGGTTCAGCCACCGTCACCGATTTATCCGATGACGCGGGTGAACAAGACAGCCTGATGATGGCCATCAACGCGGATGGCACGCTCAAGATGTGTCAAGAATTCCTGTCACTGCGCGAGGGCGAAAATTGCAAGTTAATTAACATCAGCTCGGTCGGGGGCGGTATCACCGCCTTTCCAGGGTTCAGATTATCCGATGGCATGAGCAAAGCCGCCGTAGCCTTTTTAACCCGTCAACTGGCGGCCGAAACCACGCATAAAGATGTCGATGTCTTTGCCATTTGTCCGGGCGCAACGGACACGCCGATGTTTCAAGCCAGCACCCTCAATAAAATGAACGCCGATGAACGTACGCGGTTTTGCGCAAACCTCCCCAAAGGTCGCTTAATCCAACCCACTGAAATCGCTGAGATTGTACATTTCCTAGCAACACCAGCATCGCGCGTGCTGCACGGCGCGGTTTTGGATGCCTCGATGGGATTGGGGTCTCGGCCAGGCTTGCAAACAGAATTTCAAGGCTAGCAGGGCGTCAAAGAAAATCCGTATTTTTAAACGTGATTTCCAGCCGATCCATAACGCGCACGAATGTTTCCATGTCCTGCGCCCTGTTATTCTCTTTCAATTCGGCTTGCCTGCGCCGCATGCGGGGCACGCCAAAAGGCCCTTCGCGTCGCGCATTTTCCCTCTGCCTCAGGCGATATTTTTTTTGATTTGGTTCTGTTCGTCTGCGCACCTTTCTTGGCCATTTTTGTAGAATCCTACCTCGATCTACCCGAAAAAACAGCCCTGCTAATCTTGTCGCTCAGCTGTATCGCGGCCGTGATTGGTGGATCAGCGGCCAGGGGGCTTCCCGATCACAAGTGCCGTGCTTGGCGTGTTAATCATCGGCGTGATTTTCAAGGAACTAAAAGAATGCAGGCGCAATAACCAAATAGACGACCAACTGCGCGAAATTATCGCCAATACCTTCGGGCGGATCATGAACACGATTGTTGAGGAAGGGCACGATGAAAATACGAATGTCATCTACATTTCCGATCACGACGATTGGCTGGGCGAATAGGCGTTGTTGTCAGGGAGCGTTGGTATTGCGCTAGAATCGCGCACTGTTCGCGCCGAATTGGCCGTTACATCCCCAGTCGCCCTGCCAATACTGAGCCTGACAGAACACCCGTGGGAACCGCTTAAAAACGGCTTACCGGTAGGTATAAACAGGCTGCCAATCATCACCCCATGCCTCTTGCCACAACTTTGTTCGCTCGCTGTGCTGGATCGGCGCGCCCCCGTGCCAAAGATCGGCTTTCGGGTCGGCATAGGTTTTAAAGAACGCGATCAATTTCGCATCCAACTCGGCAACAACATCGCGATATTGCGGATCAGCCGCCAGATTTACCGTCTCGTCCCGATCATTTTCCACATCAAACAACTCGTTTTCAAACCTAGTGCCAGCGCCCTCAAACCGTTTGAAATACGCCCATTTTGGCGTGCGAATGACACGGGTTTCTTCTTGCTCAGAACAGACAACATCGTCGCCCCAATCGCTCAGATCAGCGCCAGATAAGATCGGCATTAACGATCGGCTCGATATTGCTTTATCTGCCCCGTCTAACCCCACATGTTCCAGAATTGTCGAATACACATCCAACCCAGAAACCATCAGCTGTGATCGAACACCGCTTTGCGTCACGCCCGGTTGGCGCATGATCATCGGAATGGAATGCGCCGCGCGGTGCAAATTTGATGGCAGTGTCGCCGCACCGTGCCCCCAAAAACCGTGCTCCCCTGTCGAAAGCCCGTGATCCGTCGTGAAAATCAGCAGCGTATCATCCGCAATCCCGAGCCGATCAAGCGTTTCCACAATTTTGCCAACACCATCATCCACCATCGAGATTTGGGAATAGAAATTCCGCAAAGTCGCGAGATCATTTGGCGCGCGCATCAACATAGAAAAATCCAAATCCGTCGTGGAATCATTATTTCGCAACATAAACCCATCCACTGCTGCTTTGCTCAGCGCTTGGCGCGGGATCGTCTCCATCGGGCATTCGGCGTACCGCGCAGTATGGCGGTTCTCATCCGCTTCCTTGGTGGCGGGCCAATGCCCATACGGGGCGGGGTAGGGCAGGTACAAAAAGAACGGCTTTTCCGCCTCCGTTTGTTCCTCGATGAACGCCACGCCTTTGTCGGTAAAGAAATCTACCGAATGCCCGGGTTGTTCATAAATATCGCCATTGTCGAAAATCTTGTTGCGATAAAAACTGCGCACATGGCCGTCTTCCAAGGTGACCCAATTGTCAAACCCTTCCGCTGGCGAAGTCGGCTCGCCCAGATGATATTTCCCAACCAACGCGGTCGCATATCCCTCTGATTGCAGCGTCTTTGGCAAAGTCTCCAATCCATCGAGCGCATGCCAACCTGTCGGCCATTCGTGCATGTTGCGATCATCAATCCACGAATGCACACCGTGTTGCGATGGCAATTTCCCTGTCAAAACAGAGGCCCGACACGGCGAACAAAACGCATTCGGGCAATAGGCATTGTCAAACGTCACGCCCGTTTGGGAAAGTCGATCCAAATTGGGAGTGTGAATTTCATCGTTGCCATAACAGCCAAGCGTCGAGGCCTGCTGGTTATCCGTAAAAATCAAAATGATGTTCGGCTTCTTCGCCATGTCCAAATCCCTTAACTGCGCGGCACGCCCATATAGGCGCGTAACGCCTCTTTTAATCCCTCAAGGATCGTGCCGTCTTTTAATGTGAAAACGTGATAATTGTTCACCAGATCGTTTTGTAAAGCACCGGTAATCATCTGAAAACAAAAGCTAAGTCTGGTCTTGGTTTCCGCGACCGAATAATCTGGAAACGCATCTTCCAGCCCATCGTGCAGCGTTTTTAAAACCTTCTGCGCTTGCGTTCGCATCGGTGCCCATGGATCATCTGCATCCAGAATACGCGGATAACTTTCGCGCAAAACACCCCGAAAACGGCTCGAAAAAATCGCCCCAAGCAGATCAACCAAACTGTCGAGCGCCTCGCCCGAGCTCATTGAACGCAGTGCAATTTGCGTAAAATCCGCTTCAATCTCACGCTCAATTGCATCAAGTGAATAGACCCGAAGCGCGCGAAAATACGCGTCCTTATCCTGAAAACGGGTGTAAAAACTGCCCACCGAATTGCCGCTTGCAGCCGCCAAATCCGAAATCTTCAACTCATCAAAGCTCTTGGTGTTCAGCGCCTCTATGCCTGCGCGAATGAACCCATCGCGGTTTTTGACACTGCGATTTTGACGCGCCTCAAACACCCCTGGAATACCGTCTTTCAGAATATAACCTGTCGCAGCCATCGCTTTTTCAACTCCTGTTGGGATCAGTTTAATCCCTGATTGGGCGGGTGTGTCAAATAAAAACGAATCTGAATTCAGATTCTTTTAAGTTGACTTGAACCAACATGTGCAACTAGCCTAAAATCAGATACGTGGCTCCAAACACACCTGTGGCTGCGTGATTTTTCATCGGGGAGGATGACAATGAAACGAAGAAATTTGATAAAGTCGGCAATGATCGCCGCCGTTGCGATGGCGCTACCACTCAGCACACAAGCCGAGGAAATCAAACTGCGTGTCGCGAATTGGCTGCCACCGGTTCACCACATGACTGGCACGTTGCGCAGCTGGGCTGATGCACTCGAAGCCGCCTCTGACGGTGAAATCAATGTCGAAGTTCTGACCACACCATTGGCCAAACCAAACGGGCAATACGATCTTGCGAAAAACGGCGTCGTGGACATCGCGTGGTCTGTTGCGGCCTTCCAGCCCAAACGCTTTTGGAAGCTGAACGCAGCCGAAGTTCCCTTCGCCGCACCCAGCGCCGAAGTTGCCGCCGTGGCTGCATGGCGCTGGTACGAACAGAACGGATTTATCGCAGAGGACACGGCCGATACCAAACTGCTCGCGCTTTTCGCACATGCGCCGCACCTGTATCACAGCGCCGTTCCGCTCGCTTCACTCAATGATTTCAACGGCTTGAAAATTCGCGCAGGGGGCAACGGCGTTCGCATCGCTGAAATGCTGGGCGCGGTTCCCGTGGGCATGCCTCCGGGGCAAACCAACGAGGCCATGGCCAAAGGCACGATTGACGTGTCGCAATTCCCTTGGGAATCCGTCAAAGGTTTCCGTCTGGATGAAGTCTCCAAGCATCACCTTGTGATCCCGGGCGGCACCTATTCTGGCATCTTCTTTATGACCATGAACCCGCGCACTTGGGATAAAATGAGCGACAAACAGAAAGCCGCCGTAGAATCCGTTTCAGGAGAATGGGGCTCACGTTTCATCTCGCAAGAATGGGATCGCCAAGAGGCAGTCGGCCTTGAAATTGCACAGAAAGCTGGCAACACGATCACCACATTGTCCGGCGCTGACACGAAAAAGCTGTTCGACATGACACGTGTTTTTGCCGATGATTGGGTCGCCAAAGCAGACGCAGCTGGTCTAGATGGCAAAGCGCTGATGATGAAATACGAGGCGATTGTCTCCGAACTGAAGTGATTTAATGCTAAAAACCACTGAAAATCTGATCAGGCGGGCGGTTCTACTGCTCGCCTGGTTTGCTGCCGCGACCTTGGTTGCGATCATGGCAATGACCTTTGTTGATGTGATTGGCCGCAATTTTTTTGGTCGCTCGCTGATCGGCACGGTTGAAACCGTCCAGCTGATGATGGGCGTTCTGGTGTTCAGTGGCTTAGCGATAACCGAGCTGTACCGCCGCCACATCGTTGTCGAAACTTTCCAAGGCCTGTTCCCAAAACCCCTGCGCCGCATATCGGTCATCGTCAATTCACTGCTCGCCGTCGGCGTTGCTTGGCTGTTGTTAAATCAGCTGTTCATCAAAACCGTTGACGTGTTTAGCGAAAAAGAATTCACCATGATTTTGAAACTGCCGTATTGGCCCGCAGCAATCATAATGCTGATCGGTTTTGCGCTGTTTTTCCTGCTCCTCGTGCTGCGCCTCATCCGTGAATTGATGGACCAAGAGGATCAAACCTATGGCGATTGAAACCCTCGTCCCGTTGGTTTTTGCACTGTTATTCCTCGTGCTGTTTTTGGGCGCGAACCTCGGTCTTGCCATGTCTGGCGCTGCCCTTTTTGGCACAACGATGATCATCGGCCAACAAGGCGCGCTCGCACTTGCGGGCCTCTCCGTCTACGAAAGCGCGCAAAACTTCTCGCTCAGCGTCATTCCTCTGTTCGTTCTGATGGGCGCTTTCGCCACGAAATCTGGCATTTCCAACGATCTGTTTTCCGCCTTCAACACATGGCTGCGCCGTCGCAAAGGCGGCCTTGCACACGCCAGCATCGCCGCCTGCGCCGCCTTCGGTGCGGTCTGCGGCTCCTCGCTCGCCACTGCTGCCACAATGGGCAAAGTCGCGCTGCCCCAAATGGCGCGCTACGGCTACAGCGACAAACTCGCGACGGGCGCATTGGCCGCGGGGGGCACCATCGGCGTGCTAATTCCGCCCAGCGTCATCATGTTGATCTACGGCATTCTCACGGAAACTAGCATCGGCGATCTGTTCATCGCAGGCATCCTCCCCGGAATTTTGCTCACCCTGTTTTTCATGATCACAATTTTGGTAATGATCTGGATCGACCCGACCTCAGCCCCCGATGTTACGGAGCAAGCTGAACAGAGCGAAGACATCACCGAAGAGCCAGTGCTTAAAAAGGTTTGGGCCACGCTCGCCCTTTTCATCACCGTGATCGGCGGCATTTACGCAGGCATTTTCACCCCAACCGAGGCCGCAGGCTTTGGTGCAGTCGGCGCGATGTTCCTCGGCGTTGTGATGCGCCGCCTCGATCTCAAAATGATCGGCGAATGCCTGATCGATACCGTTCAAACCACCTCGATGATCTTCCTGATCCTCATCGGCGCGATCCTATTTTCGGGCTTCCTCACCCTCAGCAGCACACCGACCCTGCTTGGCGATTGGATCGTCGGCCTAAACTTTTCGCCGCTCGGAACCATTCTCGTGATCGTCGCGATCTACATCGGTTTGGGCGCATTTCTTGACACGATGGCGATGATAATCCTGTCGATCCCGATCTTTTTCCCGATCATTTCAAACATGGGATTCGATCCAATCTGGTTCGGCGTTCTGGTTGTGCTCGTGGTCGAGCTTGCCCTCATCACCCCGCCACTTGGCATCAACGTGTTCATCATTCGCGGCATCGCCCCGCACGTTCCACTCGCGCGAATTTTCGCAGGCGTGCTGCCGTTTTGCCTTGCGCTTGTCGCGCTGATAATCCTGATTATTGCAGTCCCCTCCATCGCAACATTCCTACCAGATCTTGCACGAAACTGAGGATTCACCGCGAATGTCAGACGAAACATCCAAAATCTTTGCACAAACACGACAATCGAACAAAGCCATGTCCGACAGGCTTCCGCTTGCCCGCGAAGGCGCGGAACAGGATGCAACACGGGGATGGCTTGCTTCCTTGTCAGGGCCAGTGATACGCGCTGACGGAGGCGTCGCATGGGATCCCGCGTGGTTTGATTTCCTAAAACAAGACTGCCCAGAAACCGCAAATCCGTCGCTCTGGCGACACGCACAACTTAACGCAAACCACGGATTATTCGAAGTGGCAGACGGTGTGTGGCAGGCGCGCGGCTGTGATTATGCAAACATGACAATCATCCGTGGCGAAACAGGCTGGATTCTCGTCGATCCGCTGATGACCAAAGAAAGCGCGAGCGCAGCGCTCAAACTGGTTAACGACACTTTGGGGCAAAGGCCCGTTAGCGCCATCCTCGTCACTCACACCCATCCCGATCACTTTGCAGGTCTGCGCGGCGTGACTGCAGATAACCCACCGATATATGCCCCCGAAGGCTTCATGGATTTCGCCGCCGCTGAGGGCGTGTTGGGGGGCAACCACACATCGCGCCGCGCCGTCGATCAGTTTGGCATCGCCGTACCAATCGGCCCAGAGGGCATGATAGACGGGGGCATCGGCAAAACCGTCGCGCGGGGCACGCGCGGGTTTGTCATCCCCACCGATTACATCTGCGAAACAGGCGAGGTTCGCATCATTGACGGCGTAAATTTCGAATTTCTGATGGCCTCTGGCACTGAAGCCCCCGCCGAGTTTACGTTTCTGCTGCCTGATCACGGCGTGCTGTGCATGGCCGAGGTTTGCACGCAAAACATGCACAACGTGCTTACGCCGCGCGGCGCCGAAGTCCGCGATCCACTGCTGTGGGCCCGTGTCATCGACGACGCGCTGCAACGATTTGGCGATCGGACAGATATCCTGATCAACTGTCACAACTGGCCCGTTTGGGGGCAGGGCGCGGTTGAAACATTCATGTTGGAACAGCGCGATATTTACAAATATATCCACGATCAAACCCTGCGTTTGGCCAATCACGGCATGGGGCCAGATGAAATCGCCGCCATCCTTGAGGAACCAGAATACCTCAGCGAAGCCCTGCACGCACGGGGCTATTACGGAACGCTAAACTTCAATGCTCGCGCAACCTACCAGAAATATTACGGCTTTTTTGATGGTCGCCCCGTCAGCCTAAATCCATTGCCACCCGAAACCTTGGGCACACATTTCCTAGACGCCCTTGGCGGTGTGGATCGCGTGCTAGAACTGGCCGAAAAGGCAGTAACTGACGACCAATTACAGTGGGCCGCGACCCTGTTAAACCACGCGGTTTTCGCCCATGAAGATGCCGCAAAAGCACCCCTTGCAACGGTGTACAGAAACATGGCCTACCGCGAAGAAAGCGCGATTATGCGCAACATTTTCCTTTCTGGCGCACAAGAATTGGAACAGGGCACACCGCGTCTGCAAGGGGCAGGTGGGCGCAACAGCGACCTAGCTGCGACCCTCAGTTTGAAAGATTGGTTCGATGCGTTTGCGGTACGGCTGAACGCAGAAAAGGCCCTTGGCGTTGATCTTTCAATTCGATTCATTGTGGAAGAACAAGCTGTTACCGTTAGCGTCGCCCGTCAAACCGAATTTGCACGCATCAATGATGCGACCAGCACAGTCGATGCCACCGTGTCCCTAAACGCCTCCGACCTAGAAGCCCTCGCATCTGGCGCATTGGCTCTCGAAACTGTCCAAGTGGCTGGCGACACTACTGCACTGAAACGCTGGCTCGATCTACACGACAGCTTCGATCTTTGGTTCAACATCGCAACGCCATAAAATGGGATGATCTACATGACACTTAAATGCCCGAGCGACCCGGTAAATCTGTATGACGACGCCGTCATTCGCAACCCTTGGCCCCATTATGCGCGACTGCGCGATTTGGGGCCGGTTGTCTGGCTGGAATCGTTGGGGAATTATGCGTTTACGCAGTATGACACGGTTCGAAACGGGTTGCGCGATCATGAAACCTTTGTGTCCTCGCTGGGGGCTGCCGCCGATGAATATGGCTGCACACATCAGCGCGGAAACACCGTCGCGTCCGATCAACCGCGCCACACGACGCTGCGCAATGCCATCCTGCCGCCCCTTACGATGGGAAATGTCGCGGCGCTTAAACCGCGCATCCAAGCCGTTGCAGATGAAATCGTCGATGCCTGTGTTCAAAAGGGCCAGTTTGAGGCGATCACCGACCTTGCGCAACCGCTCCCCCTCACGGTGGTTCGCGAGCTAATCGGCCTGCCTGATTTTGGCCGTGAAAACATGTTGAAATGGGCCAGCGCCGCGTTTGATATGCAAGGCATCCAGAACGCACGCGGGCAGGCGGCACGACCTGTCATCGCCCAAATGCGCGAATTTATCACCAAGGAAACCACGCCTGATAAGCTGAAATCAGGCAGTTGGGCACACCGCATCAGCGAAATGGCTGCAAGCGGCGATCTGGACCCCGAACTCGCCCCGTTTGCGATCAGGGACTACATCAATCCCAGCTTGGACACGACGATTTCCGCCATCGGGCACTTTGTCTATCACATCGGTTCAAACCCCCAGATTTGGGATCACCTCAAGGCAAACCCCGAGCTGGCCCTGAGCGCCGCGCACGAAGCAATCCGCATCGGAACGCCCATTCGCTCCTTCAGCCGCCACACCTCCAAAGACGTCGAAGTTGCGGGGCACCTGCTGCCTAAAGGTGCCCGTGTTATGATGCTTTATGCCTCCGCCAACCGCGATGAATCCGTGTTCCCACAAGCCGATCACTTTGACATTGAACGCCGCAACGTGCGCCGCCATTTGGCCTTTGGCGCGGGCATTCACATGTGCGCGGGCATGCACCTCGCGCTGTTGGAAATCGAATGCCTGATCCGTGCGATGACACAGCGAATATCCGCATTTGAAATCGGCGAACCGCAGGTGGCGATGAACAATTCAATCTGCGCGTTTGCCAACCTCCCCGTCCAAATCCACACCAAGGTTTGACAAAGATCGCGTTGCCCGCCAAAGGACTGTGTAATGTTTCGCCACACAGAAATTGGATCAAAACATGACATACGCATTGGTACTTCACGGTGGCGCAGGGGCGCGGCCGGGCACGGATTACACCAAACAAAAGGCCCACCTAGACGGCTTAATCACCGCAGGG
>Ga0233426_10002699_pt1 | contig 14566 bp, 16 predicted proteins | sample SI_118_April2016_6_FD_179875 | JGI IMG/M metagenome (GOLD analysis project Ga0233426, IMG submission 179875) | Seawater microbial communities from Saanich Inlet, British Columbia, Canada - SI_118_April2016_10_MG | ecosystem: Environmental > Aquatic > Marine > Inlet | place: Canada: British... | reverse complement strand
GCATCGTCGACCTGCTAAAGCGTCACGGATCATCTGTTGCGACAGTGATGCGGAATGAGATATCTATGCAGCGCGTGAAGCCGTTTGCTGCAAATAGTCTGCCTGATCTTTACGGTTCCGCCCAGCGAGAGCAATTGTTCTCTTCACAACCTGTAAAGTTAAAACCACAAGTTGAGACTAAAGAGATCTTCGAACTTGTCATTGATAAGAGGCGCAAAGTGCTTCGGATCAATGATGCTATGGAGATCAAAGGTGCTGGATTTAAGCTCCTAAATGCCCTTGTAGTTGAACACTTAAAGGGAGCTGGGAACGGCCTTGACCTGCTAGACTACCCGCTTCTAGATGCCAGCAAACTCGCAGTCCAATTGGATGTTCATTCGGAAGAAATGGTGCGCCAAAGTGTGAACCGAACTCGGAAACTACTTGGTGAGAGATTTGGGTCTGCTGGTTTTAACCCAGAGGATGGAAAAGACCTGATCGAGAACATCCCTTGGAATGGCTATCGGTTGCGCCCTGATCGTGTCCAAGTTCGCATCCTCGCCGGCAACTGAGATCATTCAATAACATCAAAATCGTCATCATAGCCATCCTGTAGTGGGCCGCGCTTGCGAAACCGCTTCATCAGGTCTACCTGCCGACCGGGTGCAACTGAGCCATAAGACCGGAAAGTGGTAAGAACATCTTCATGCCCCATATTTTGCGACCAAGCCTTGTAGTCTTCGGGTGTGCGGCAGTGGTCCTTTGCCAGTTCGGCCAGGGTATCACGGACTCGATGCGGCGAGAACGGTGGTTGGCCTGCATCTACAAACGCTTGCTTGAAGATCTTCGCCGCAGAAGACGGGGTGGACCAAGGAGACTGATCAATACCGAGGGCTGTGAAACGGCGCTCCGGACCTACTCCAATGCGGGTCCTGGGGAACAGTGGATCACTGTCTGAGAATTGATTATCTTGGCGTAATTCAGCTATCCAATCCCGCACAATCTGTTCACAAGGTGAAGGCATCGGGAAGAATCCTGTTGTGAATGTCTTTCCAAATTTTGTGTTTACCGTGCGCCCGTCGAAGTGAACGCAGGCGTAAGTGAGATCCACATGACCGAGACAGATGGTGATCGCGGCTCCTTCACGTGAACCAGTCAGGAATAGGAAGGCGACCCAAGCTTTGTCTCGACGTTGCAAGACGGTTTCGCTTGGCATGTTCGCCAATACTTTGCAGACCTGATTAGGCGATGGGTGCGGTTTCCAACAGGACGTGCGCCGCGCCGCATCAGATTTACGATCTGGCGAAAGATAGTCAATGTCTGATCGTGTGATCGTGTGATCTTCGATTCGTATCTCGGCTGATCCGCGAGCCAATTCAGAAAGGCGCTGATTTCGCGCAGTGTGCCATTGATTGAACTGGCGGACAGCTTGCTACCATTGCGCTGGTTTTGCTGAGAAGAGAGATGGCGTTTGAAACCGCGCGCACGCTCCGAATGAAAGCTGCGAAAATCCTTACCATTTAGAAAGGCTTCATACACTGAGATTGCCGCTGCAGACTTGCCGACCGACGCATCTGAGAGACCCTTCGAGTCTTTACGCCAAACAAGGTATTTGCGTTTGATGCGCAGGTTATCCGAACTGTGTTTTGTCATTGGTCTGTGGCTCCCTTGCTGAGGTATCATTTGAACGGGGTGCGGGCGGGGACACTAATCTTGGGTTAGCCTGTTGAACTGTGACCTCTATTTTTGCTCGAATGGCATCCAGATCGGCCCTGCGAACCACCTTGTTTGTTATGCTTCCGCAGGCCGGACAGAGCGCTTTGAGCATACCCGTCGTTGATGACGCTTGTGTGTATTCTGCGAATTTGCCATCCGGTTCTTGCGGTGCTTTGCACCCGAGGCAAAAAAGGTGGTGCAGTTCCAACTTGATTTTGGATTTGGCGCGGCGGTGGCCAAGGAATTGTTTTAGATCCTTGCCCTGAATAAGCCATGGGACCTTGCTGCGATCAGCAACCAGGCCTTTGTCTTTGATCCAACGAATGACTGTTTGCCGGTGCCGCCCCAGCGCCTGTGCGGCCTCCCAGACAGTATACACATAATGCGTCTTGATCCGGTTCGGTGAGGGCATGCGGGGCATCACGCACCCACCGTTGACAGCGGTCCGGATGTGTTTTGGCAAACTTGCTCTGCCTCCCAAGCGTCAACATCCACTTCGCGATACAATACCCGTGCACCGATTTTGAGGAACCTGGGTCCTTTGCCCAACCAACGCCACTGCTCAAGCGTCCGAGGCGACAAATGCCACCGCTCCGCCAATTGTTTCTGTGTGATCTTGTTCATGAGACCTCTCTACACTTCACTGCTAGACGAATTGTTTCGACTGGCTTGTACTAAGAAAGGTGTGCTTCTTTGGTGCGGAAATCTGTGGTCAAAGCTGGAAAAGGCATGACAGTTGTTACCGCTAAGGTGTTGATTTTACGATCTTCTGAAAATCGAGCTGTGTTCGAAGCGCGAAAAGGCGTTACATTACGAACTAACTAATTTCCTGCAGGACTAATTATGTTTGCTGAGGCATCCGATAGAACCCAGAAGAACCGGCATTTAAGCGGAAAAAGTGACACTTTACTTCAAGCACGAAAAAACTGACTTTTGGACTAACGCATCGACATGAAGGGCGGGAAGCGGACTTTCGCCGCAGTTGCGAAGCGGCAATGCGTCAACGGTGAAAGCTGACACTCAAACGGTCATATGTCGTGGGTTTGTGCTGTGGTATGGAAGGCCAGTTTGAGCCCAAAAAGTTTTTCGCATTCTAGCGAGTGGCTGTTTTTAAGCGTAATTTTCCTAGTTACTCAATTCCATGCACTGAAAGCTTGGCGTCGAGTTCGATGCCAAGTTTTGACTCGGTTCATACGGTTGGGGCTCCCGCTGTTGCAAAACAGTACTTTTAGGTATTGAGTGTTCGGAGTCGAAAAAATCATGCGTAAGAGAGACAGCGATTGCCCCAAAGTGCTACCGAACTTGATTGGAAAATGAACGTTGAAACCGTCGCGCAAGCCTTCTTGGCGGCAGTTCATAAATCGCCTGACGCAATCTACTGCAAAAGCGCGGAAGACGGGTTTTCCTACTCCGAGGCTGCAGGCGCGATCCAAACGCTGACAAATGAATTGCGGCCACTGGTCCAGGGCCAACCTGTGGCGCTTATTTTGCCAAACTCCAAAGCGTTCTTGATTGCTTATTTCGCAATTCTTTTTGCTGGTGGCAAACCGGCGCTGATAAATCACGGTCATCCCGAGGTGACGATCAACAAATTGCTCGCTGATCTTAACGCTGTTGTCGTAATCTCGGATCGCAATTTTGACAGCTTAACAAGCCGTCCGCTAAGCGATGCGCTGCTTGAAGACCTGCGAAACCCTGTTGATTTGGAAACATTGCGCGACACTGGATCAGCCTCGGATATCGCAGCCATTTTGTATTCGGGCGGAACAACCGGGTTGCCCAAACAAGTTCCCCATACAAACGCAGCGATCATTGAGACGATGGAGCGCGGTGATTGGGGATGGCGCACGCGGAACGATGAAACATGGCTGCCCGTTGCGCCTTTCACCCACATTTATGGTTTTTTGATGGGCCTTACAAATCCACTTATTCGCGCTGGTGCAGTGGTCATTCCTGACCGTTTCCAACCCGATCTGATTGTAGATATGTTGGTGGACGAAAAGGTGACAATATTTGGTGGCGGGCCACCAGCGATTTATCAAGCGGTTATGGCCTCCGAAAAATTCAACGACGCCAAATTCCCACTGCTGCGAATTTGCCCTGGCGGTGGCGCTCCGTTTCCGCTGGACGTGCATCGACGCTGGGAAGCGGCAACGGGCCTTAAAATCTATGAAGGTTACGGAATGACCGAAATTGCGCCGATCACTATCAATACGGAACTGGCGGGTGTGAAACTGGGTTCAGCAGGCAAAGCCGTGCCCGACACAGTGGTAGAGATTGTTGATTTGGAAACTGGAACAAATGTGTTGGTCAATGGGCAAGCGGGTGAAATCCGGGTCAAGGGACCACACATGATGACGGGATACACCTGTAGTCCAGCCGAAACTAACCTGACAATGAAACACGGTTTTGTCTACACAGGCGACATCGGGACAATAGACGGCGCGGGTTTCCTGACGATCACCGACCGTAAGAAAAACGTCATTTTTGTCAGCGGATTTAACGTTTTTCCGCGCGAGGTCGAGGAACTTTTACTGACCCATCCAGCTGTTTCAGGCGCATGTGTCGTCGGGCAAACACATGAACGATCGGGCGAAGTGCCCGTCGCTTTTGTAACGCTACGATCTGTGGCGGATGAGGATGAAATCAGCGCGTTTTGCGGCGATAATCTGATTGCTTACAAGCTGCCTGCGCGAGTGATTATCGTGGAGGAAATGCCCCTGACACCGGCGGGGAAAGTGGATCGCATCGCGTTGGAAAAAAGTTTGGCGACAGCCGCACAAAGAACGGAATAGAACGAGATATGGAACGGCGCATAGAAAAGATAAAATCACGTTTGGCCTTGCCCGCGATTGCCGCGCCGATGTTTCTGGTTTCCAATCCAGAATCTGTGATCGCGGCATGTAAATCTGGCGTGATGGGGTCATTTCCCGGCCCAAATGCCCGCACCAGCGATGATTTACGACAATGGCTGACCCAAATCACCAACGCCATTGGGCCAGATAATGCGCCGTGGGTTTTCAACATCATAACTCATTCCAGCTATGGTCGTTTCGACGAAGAAATCGCGCTTGTCGAAGAGTTCAAACCCGATCTTGTCATCACCGCGCTAGGTGGCCCACACCGTGTGACGCAGCAAGTTCACAACTACGGTGGGTTGGTCTTTGCCGATGTAACCTCGCCCAGATTTGCCCGCAAAGCACTGGACAAAGGGGCGGACGGGTTGGTTTTGGTTTGCGCTGGCGCTGGTGGCCACACAGGCGAATTTGCGATGCTGCCTTTCATTGATGAGGTTCGTAGTTTCTTTGACGGACCATTGATCGTCGGTGGGGGCATTGGATCAGGCAAAGCCATCCGCGCAGTAGAAAATCTTGGTGTAGATTTCGCCTATTTGGGCACACGTTTTTTGGCCGCAAAAGAAACCACGATATCGCAAGCCTACCGCGAAATGGTGTGGCAAAGCCGCATGGAAGATCTGGTGTCGTCGCGCGCGATCACAGGCGCCTTGGGCAACTGGATGCGGGCCAGCATCGACGCTGCGGGCATTTCATTGGATGACATGCAAGGGGCTGCAGTACTCGATTTTTCGGGCGACATGCACGCCGGATCAAAAGCATGGAAACACGTCTGGAGCGCGGGGCAAGGGGTTGGCGGGATCACCAAACCTGAAACCATCGCACAGATCGTCGCGACGCTTTTGGCGCAATATGAACAAGCAGTTTTAGAACAAAGCCAAGGCAATCGTTATATCCACGCATCAAAAATAGGTGGGTCGAAAGCGTGATGGAACCTGCCTTACAGCGCCGTTTCTTTTTGGGTCAGAAGATCCATAATATCATCAAGCATTGCATCTGCGCCGTTGGGATCCAACGTGTCGCGCAAAACGGAATCCCCCATCAACATTGCATAGGCAATATACGCACGACGTTTGGCGACTGCTGGCGCAAAACCTTGCTGCTCAAACAGCTCCTCCAGATAGTTCAGCCGGATCACGTCCACTTCCTGAACCGCGTCGCGCGCTTGCGTGTCACGGCGACCCCAATCACGGATGGATTGTTCGATGCGGGCAAATTTTGGCGAACGGGAACGGCGCGGCAAAGCAAGCAACGCGCGCAGCCGGGCGGTTGGATCAACGGTCTGCGCACCAAGGCGATCAATAACATTTGTGGTCATCCGCTTGCGCCAGTTTTGCAGCAAGATTGCCAGCAACGCCGGACGTCCCGAAAAATGCCAATAGAAACTGCCCTTGGTCACGCCCAGCTTCTTGCAAAGCGCGTCAATGCGGATACCGCGCACGTTTTCGTCGACCAGAATGCCCGTCGCGGCATCAATCCAATCGGCCTCGTTCAGCGGAGAGCCCTTCAGACGTTGGGTCGGTTCGCGTTTGCGTTTTGGCGGATTTGTTTCAGCAGTTTCCATGCCTGCGACCCTAAACCGAAAAACACGAAACGTGAACTGTTCGCGTGTAAGACGCCCTAGCCAGCCCCTTTTAGATACGGAGTTTGAAACCCATGACCATCAACACAGAAGAAACCGGCATCATCAAAGCCACTCTGCAACATTGCGAAGATGGCACAACCGACATGCTACCGGAGTTGATGCGCAATCCGGTCACCACCTACACCGATCCTGAAAACCTCAAAAACGAGGTTGATATTTTGTTCCGCAAATTCCCGATTATCATGGGACATGTCGAACAATTGGCTGAGGCAGGGTCTTATTTCACCAACGACGAGGTTGGCATTCCAATTTTGGTGACCCGCAACAATGACGGCGTGATCAAGGCCTTTCTGAACGTTTGTCGCCATCGCGGAGCGCGTTTAACAAACGAGCCTTGCGGCAAGTCCAAGACGTTTTCGTGCCCCTATCACAAATGGACCTATGACCTGAATGGCAAGCTGCGAGGGCTGCCGCAAGCCGCCGGATTTGGCGACATCGACAAAAGCACACTTGGCTTGGTCGAACTGCCCGCATTCGAACGATTTGGACTGATCTGGGTGCGCCCCTCGACCAGTGATGAGCCGCTCGATTTGGACGCATGGATTGCCCCGCTTGAAGAACAACTAAGCTCTCTGAATTTGGAAAATCACACCGTTTTCAAAGAGTGGTCGCTGGACCGTAATATGAATTGGCATCTGGCGTTGGAAGGGTTTCAAGAGTCCTATCATTTCTGCGGCGCACATGAGCATACGGCCTGTTCCGCGTATCTCGACAACCAAAGCGTTTGGCTCGATAAATTCCCGCATGTACGCCATTCCGTGCCGTTGCCAACCGTTGTTACAATGAAAGATCAACCGACCGAAGATTGGGATTATCGCCCGCATTTCATGACACAAAACTACGTGTTTCCGTGCAACTATGTTCAGGTGATGACGGACCACGTCTACATTCACACGATCATCCCAACGGGCATCGATACCTGCATTTTCAAGTGCATGATGCTGATCCCCGAGGCCCCCGAAACGGAAAAAGCGGAGCGGTATTGGCAGAAGAATTATGACGTTGTGCGCACGGTGTTTAACGAAGATTTTGAGATCGGCGAGAACATTCAAAAAGGTCTAAACACAGGCACCAACACGGATTTCCTGTTTGGCCGCTACGAGATTGGACTTCACTTGGGAACAAAAGCGATCCACGAAGCGCTTGCTGGACGCTTAGGTCTTTAGTCGGTTTGCATGAGGACTAAATCGGGCTCGAATTTCGAAAAGATGACCTTGGATGAACGGTCGTTTTGTCCAAAGACCTACATTTCAAGCCGACAAAATGCTGCGCAGTGTCTGAATGTCCGCAATGAGAACGCTGCACTGCAGCGTCCAAATGATCGACCAAGGTCGGCTCTGGGCCGTGAATGACGGTGCCATATCCGTTAAAAGCCGGGGATGCCGCAAAGCGGCTAACGGCAGCAACGAGCCCAGAGTCACCGATGCTGCGCTCTGTTCAAAGGTCCGCTATCAAGAATGCGAACCAACAAACGCCTTACCGCTTCAGGTCACGCCAATTTGAATGTCCCGACCTTCTGCTCTCCATTCGGGCAATCCTCCTTCTAGGTGATGCGCTTGAAAACCTTGTTTGCGCAGGGCTGCGACCGCCTGATGTGCGTAGATGCAGTAGGGGCCGCGGCAATAGGCGACGATGTCAACATCTGTCGCGAGAACGGGGAGTAGCTGATCCAGATCTGACAGCGTTGTGTTGACAGCGTTGGGAATATGGGCGGCAGCGTATTCGTCGGCAGGCCGCACGTCGAGCACGATGACCGACCCTTCGGCAAGTCGCTCGGCAAGTTCTGCGCGGCTGACCGGCTTTGGGGCATCTTCGCCGTTCCAAATGTCGCGCAAAATCCGGTCGACTTGCGCCAAGTTACGCTCGGCGACGACCCGCAGCAGGTCCATCAGCTCAATAGTTTTCGCATCAGTCAGCCGATAGATCATGGCTTTTCCGTCGCGGCGGCTGGTGACTAACGCTGCGCGACGTAGTTGCTGCAAATGCTGTGAGCAGTTCGCGATAGTGAGCCCTGTTTTTTCTGCAAGCGCCTCTACGCCGCTTTCTTGCTGTGCGAGTTGTTCGAGGAGCATAAGCCGCGCCGGTGCAGAAAGGGCGCGTGCGACGAGAACATATCCTTCAAGGAGGGCCATTTTTGCACTGGTTGACATCTGATCATCCGTAAATCTATTATTCAAGTGATTGATTGAATCATAGCGATTCCAGCGCGGCTGACAACACTGAAGGCGAGCAAGGCCATGATCGAGGCAATTCTGAATGCAGAACCGACCCTGCGCCTTGCTGCCTTCCTTGGCATTCTGGTCACTATGGCGCTTTGGGAAGTCGCAGCACCACGCAGACGACGTGACATCCCGAGGGTCACCCGTTGGACCAACAACATTGCCCTCGTTGTGCTCGATACCGCGATCCTGCGGTTGACCTTTCCCATTCTTGCGGTCGGTCTTGCCGTGATGGCCGAAGAACAAGGCTGGGGTCTTTTCAATATCGTTGATGTCCCAATCTGGGTGTCCATCGTCGCCTCAATGCTGCTACTCGATCTTGCGATCTACCTGCAGCACGTGATGTTCCACGCGGTGCCGGGGCTCTGGCGACTGCACCGTATGCACCACGCCGATCTCGACTTCGACGCGACGACTGGACTGCGGTTTCATCCAATCGAAATCTTGATTTCCATGGGGGTCAAACTGGCCGTGGTCGCGGCCCTTGGCCCACCCGCCGTTGCCGTCTTGTTGTTTGAGGTGCTGCTCAACGCCACAGCGCTTTTCAATCACGCGAACATTAACTTGCCGCGACGACTGGACCGCGTTCTTCGGCTGGTGGTCGTCACCCCTGACATGCACCGCGTCCATCATTCCGTCGATCCACGCGAAACCAATTCCAACTACGGGTTCAACCTGCCGTGGTGGGACCGATTGCTCGGCACATATGTCGCCCAGCCCGCGAAAGGCCATGAAGGCATGGAGATCGGAATTGAACAGTTCCGCACACGTCGTGACCTGTGGCTTGATCGAATGTTGATACAGCCACTGCGCGGCCCCGGGTCGGGCCATGCGCTTGATGTGCCGTCAGTCTCACAGGCTACGACCACATCCGATAAGGATCATTGACGCTGGGAAGCCAGAGCGATCAGTGTTCCCGATCACACAGACCATGGTCAGACAAGAACGCCAGAACGTAGCAATCTTCGGATACACCGCTGCCGTCACAGCCCTTCGATGTCCGAACCAGTTCCTTTTCCAAGACTTTCAGCTGTTTGATCTTTGCACGCACGCTCACCAACCGTGATGTCGCAATACTGTTCGCTGCCTCGCACGAGCGGTCCGGATGATCCTGCAATTCAATCAACGATAAGAGCGCGAAATTCGTTTCGCAGCATCAGTTGTCTTCACGTTGCGCCATCGCGTCGTGGACGGCTTGCATGCCACGGTCAGCCATGTCCGAGACTTCTGCAGCATGTTTATGCAACGCTGCGACCACTTCGGGATCGTTGGACGTCCGCACAACAACAATGCCCTCTTCGGTTACGTCAATTTGCGACTGCATCTCGGCCCCGTTTGTAAACAGAATATCCAGCGTTGGACTTTGAATGAATATCTTAGGATCATCGCCACGGGCGACGCGGTCCACCATGCCCACAACGTGACTGACCAGCACCGCCATAACATCTTCGTCCGAAGACCGTGTGACCGTGCGTATCCCGTTCGGCAAATTTGTGACTTCGCGGCTGATCGTGTCAAAGTTCTCAAACATGACAGCAAGCTCGTCGGATTCACTTTCCGACGCATTCGCTCCGCGAAGGCCGGGCATATTCTTCATGTCATGCCCCATGCCATCCGCGCTGTGCCGGTCGTGCATGCTGCTGTGCATGAATGCGTACATTTGTGTCTGGATTGTGCCCTTGAAGGCGAAGCCAAGGCCAATTGTCACGACCGCAACGCCGATGACGATCTTTGATTTTCTCATCGCAAACTCCATTTTGCATCCAAGCGGTGCAGGTTGATTTCAGATTTACTCTGGCGGGCAATAAAGGCGGTGCAAAACCGTAATGATTTCAGCGGCCTCGGTACCCTTCAATGAGTAATAGATTGTTTGACCATCACGCCGGGTTTCCACCAATTCAGCATCCCGTAGCTTTTTAAGGTGATGCGACATCGCCGGCTGCGAAAGGCCTGCACTATCAGCAAGGCTGAGAACGCTTTGCTCGCCGTCCAGCAAAATGCACATCAGGCGCAAGCGTACAGGTTGTGACAGCATTTCCATAAGTTTGGCTGCCTCTGCGATTTTTGGTTCGAGTGCGCTGATGTCCAACATTGGGCAAATTACCTCTTGTGTATTTACAATCACTTATATAAACGACTGCAAATGTAAAGGCAAGCGTGTCGATGTGAACGTGAGCCAAAAACTATGCAACACGATAAGGAGTTACTAGGTGGAAACAGATTTTACCCCCTTTGCATCATTGCTTGGTGGCGCGCTCATTGGCTTGTCAGCTATTGTGCTATTGGCCGCCCACGGACGGATTGCAGGCATCAGTGGCATCGTGTCACGCATATTGCCGCCTTTGGTTGATAAGGCCGGATTGCCACAAGGCATCATATTTTTGGTCGGCCTCCTGCTCGCTGCACCGCTTTGGTTTCTGGTAACTGGCGCAGCGCCAGTTCAGGTGGTTTCAAGCAACGGACCGCTTCTAGTAATTGCGGGCCTACTGGTCGGGTTCGGTTCGGTCATGGGGAATGGCTGCACTAGTGGTCACGGCGTATGTGGCATCTCGCGCGGATCAGCGCGCTCAATTGCTGCGACCATGACATTTATGGCCACTGCCTTTGTGACCGTCTTTGTTCTGCGCCATGTCGTGGGGGGCTAGGATCATGCATATCTTCAGCACTCTCTTCGCAGGGCTTTTGTTCGGGACCGGATTGATCCTTTCTGGCATGGCAAACCCCGCCAAAGTCCAAAACTTCCTTGATCTATTCGGCACTTGGGATCCCAGTCTTGCTTTTGTTATGGGTGGCGCGATCATGGTGACCATGCCGGGGTTCTGGCTTGTTCAAAAACGCGCAAAGCCGCTATTCCATGACGTATTTCATCTGCCAACGCGCACTGATTTCGATGCAAGGCTCGTCGTTGGGGCCGCAACGTTTGGCATCGGTTGGGGCTTGGGCGGTTTCTGCCCCGGCCCGGCATTGACGGCTTTGCCATTGGCCGCCACCGGCACGCTTTGGTTCGTTCCAGCGATGCTGATTGGCATGGTCGTCGCGAAGTATTCGACAACGTTACATCCCAAAACACTTGCCATTTGAAAGGAAAGACAATGCAAACTTATCCCGTTGATATGTCAATGAAGCCAGATGTCGAAGCCTTCTTTGACGCAGCCACCAACACGATCAGCTATGTGATTTCTGATCCGAAAACCAAGGCCTGCGCGGTCGTGGACTCCGTGATGGACATTGATTACGCATCCGGTCGCATCACCCATGATCATGCCGATCGCATTGTGGATCATATCACAACAAATGGGTTAACTTTGGAGTGGATCATCGAAACCCATGTCCATGCGGACCATCTGTCTGGCGCGCCCTATTTGCAGGAAAAGCTCGGTGGCAAAATCGGCATCAGTGCGCGGATCAAGGAAGTCCAAGAAACGTTCGGGAAAATATTCAACGAAGGCACTGATTTCCAACGGGACGGGTCGCAATTTGATGCGCTTTTCCAAGACGGCGATCGCTACAAGGTCGGCGAGGTTGACGCCTTTGTCATGGCCACTCCGGGACATACGCCAGCTTGTATGGTGCATGTCATGGGGAATGCGGCCTTTGCGGGTGACACCATGTTCATGCCTGACGGCGGGTCCGCGCGTGCTGATTTCCCCGGTGGGGACGCGGGTGAGCTTTACGACTCGATCCAGAAAGTCCTTACGCTGCCAGACAAAATGCGGCTGTTCATGTGTCATGACTACGGACCAAACGGCCGTGACATTGCGTGGGAAACAACCGTCGCCGACGAGAAAGCCCATAACATCCATGTCGGTGGAGGCGTGAGCCGTGAGGCGTTCGTCAAACTGCGCTCCGAGCGTGATGCAACGCTGGCCATGCCCAAGCTGATTATCCCGTCATTGCAGGTCAATATGCGTGCTGGCGACGTGCCTGAAGACGCAGATGGCAGACCTGTGTTGAAGGTGCCTGTTAACCAACTCTGAAACCGTTTCTTTAGGAAAACGATGATGCAAATCACACAACTCGACGCCCTGACTTATGTCGGGCCACAAATCACAGCTGCCGATATGGGCAGCTTAAGACAGCTCAAGGTTGGGACGGTTATCGTCGCGCGCCCCGAAGGAGAAACGGGTGATCAACCTGCTATCTCGGTTATTCGCCAAGCGGCTGACGCGTTTGGGATCGCCGTCCATCAGATCCCTGTCGTATCCGGCAATATAACTGATGACGATGTGCGCACCTACGCCGCATTGATCGCAGGTACGGACACGCCGATATTTGCATACTGCCGCAGTGGCATGCGCGCGACGTCCCTTTGGGCCTTGAACGCAGCAAAGGTGGGTCACGCACCCGATGACATTTTGCGTGTTGCGCGCGACGCAAACTTCGATCTAAGCGCCCTAACACCACGCCTTGTCGATTACGCCGCATAATCCAGAACGTATTAGGGTTCCCCTTCATGAAGACGACGCAACTGGCAAAATACCTACCGATCCTTGATTGGGGCCGCACCTATAATCGCGGCACGCTCACCAATGATCTGGTCGCCGCCGTCATCGTAACGATCATGCTGATCCCTCAGTCGCTGGCTTATGCTTTGCTTGCTGGATTGCCGCCCGAGATGGGTCTGTATGCGTCAATGTTGCCGATCATTCTTTATGCGGTGTTCGGAACCAGCCGCGCCCTGGCCGTGGGCCCTGTCGCGGTTGTGTCGCTACTGACGGTGGCCGCCGTCAGCAAGATCGCCGTACCGGGAACGTCTGAATATATTGCAGCCGCAATCACGCTGGCATTCCTTTCGGGCTTGATTTTGCTTGCCCTTGGTTTGTTTCGGCTGGGCTTTCTAGCTAACTTCTTATCCCACCCCGTGATTGCTGGCTTTATAACCGCCACAGGCATCATCATCGCAGCGAGCCAGCTGAAGAACATTCTAGGGATCGACGCCCATGGGCATACGCTGCCTGATCTTATCGGATCGCTTGCGCAAAACGTGTCACAAGTGAATTGGATCACCGCAGTCATTGGCGTGGTGGCCACAGGTTTCCTGTTTTGGGTGCGTAAAGGATTGCTGCCATTGCTTGTCGGCCTTGGGGTTGCCCCGCGCATCGCTGGTATCATTGCGAAAGCCGGACCCGTGGCCGCAATTGCGGCCACGACTTTGGTCGTCTGGTTTTTCGACCTTGCCGCAAGCGGTGTGCAGGTTGTGGGCGATGTGCCTAAAGGTTTGCCCCCGCTAACAATGCCGTCGTTCTCGATGGATACTTGGTCCAACTTGATCGGCGCGGCGGTCCTGATATCGGTTATCGGGTTTGTTGAATCCGTTTCAGTCGCGCAGACATTGGCCGCGAAAAAGCGTCAGCGGATCGATCCAGATCAAGAGCTGATTGGACTGGGTGCCGCCAATCTGGGCGCGTCATTTACCGGCGGTTTTCCAGTGACGGGCGGGTTTTCAAGATCTGTCGTTAACTATGACGCAGGCGCGGATACGCCAGCGGCGGGGGCTTATACCGCAATTGGGCTGGCAAGCGCGTCGCTGTTCTTGACGCCTCTGATATACCATCTGCCACAAGCAACACTTGCAGCGACGATCATTGTAGCGGTTCTCTCACTGGTCGACTTTTCAATTTTGAAAAAAGCATGGCACCATTCAAAGGCTGACTTTGTAGCCATCGTGGCAACGATGAGCATAACACTTTTGATGGGTGTTGAATTGGGCGTCACAGCAGGAGTTGCAGTTTCAATTCTCATTCACCTCTACAAAACATCACGTCCCCACATGGCAATTGTTGGTCAAGTGCCCGAGACCGAGCATTATCGCAACGTCTTGCGTCATGATGTTTTGACCGATCCAACGATCCTAACAATACGCGTGGATGAAAGCCTATATTTTGCGAACACGCGCTACTTGGAAGACCGCATTTATGACGAAGTCGCTAAACAGCCAAAGCTCCAACATGTCGTGCTGATGTGCTCGGCGGTAAATACAATCGACATGTCGGCACTGGAATCGCTTGAAGCCATTAACGAACGGCTCCAGGCTGGTGGCGTCATGTTCCACTTTTCCGAAGTGAAGGGACCAGTCATGGACCAGCTTAGCGCGACCGGATTTCTTGAGACATTGAGTGGTGAAGTATTCCTAGGTCAACACGGAGCACAAT
>Ga0233426_10002698_pt1 | contig 14588 bp, 13 predicted proteins | sample SI_118_April2016_6_FD_179875 | JGI IMG/M metagenome (GOLD analysis project Ga0233426, IMG submission 179875) | Seawater microbial communities from Saanich Inlet, British Columbia, Canada - SI_118_April2016_10_MG | ecosystem: Environmental > Aquatic > Marine > Inlet | place: Canada: British... | reverse complement strand
CCTGCATATTTGAGCTATGGATTCCTCTTGTTTATACCCTGCTAATACAACTGCTATTTTCTCATCAGAATTGTATCTCTTTCTTGTCTTTCTTTTTAGTTCTTTTTGAACTTCATTGCGTTTTCTTTGTCTGTCATCTTTATTAATTTAATAAGGTTAAAATTAACAAAAATCATATACTAGACTTTTAAACTAAACAGTCCACTTTGGTCTGACGGATTACAACCTCACCACCTAATCCCTTAAAAGGAAATGTTTATTTTGATGATGCTAAAAGTACATTAAGGCTTTATGATGGTACTGATTGGCAAGATGTGAAACATGATGCTAATAGTGGACCAATATTTATTCCAGAAGTTCAATTAATTAATATTTTTCAAGGGACAAATGCTAATTACCAAACCGTTTATTCTAGTAATTATTTACCTTCTTATGCAAAATCAGTTATTTTAAAAATAAATGGAGTTGCAGGGTGCAGAAAAGATTCTAATGGCAGTAATGTAATTGGAACAACAACAGAAGGTCAGCAAGTAATTGTTCCAATTACAAATTTAGGAACATTTGAATTTGCTAATAATACAAATATTAATGGTTGTACTATTAATTTAGTTGGATATTTCTAAAAAAACCAATTAATGCGGTTAAAAAAGGAAGGGCTACTTAACTAAAACCTTAAACATTTCTTGTTCTCCAATTAATCCTTTTAGTTGATCTCCAGCTTGTACTGAGCCAACTCCTTCAGGAGTACCTGTGTAGATTAAATCCCCAATTTTTAAGGTGTAGAATTTTGAAATATGAGCAATTATAGCATCAAAGTTAAAGCACATATCTTTGCTATTCCCTACCTGTACTTGCTCATCATTTTTCTTTAAACTAAAGGTGATATTGTTTAAATCTAAATCAGATTTATCAATAAAAGTTCTGCTAATTTGTGCTGAGCCATCAAAGCCTTTTGCTTTTTCCCAAGGTAAACCTTTTGCTTTGCATTCTTGCTGAACATCTCGAGCAGTAAAATCAATTCCTAAACCAATTTGAGAGTAGTATTTATGTGCAAACTGCTCTTCAATATGTTTTCCGGTTTTGTTTATTCTAATCACTAATTCCACCTCATAGTGAATATCGTCCGAAAAATGAGGGATAAAGAAGGGGTGGCCTTTGGGTTGTATAGCTGTATCAGGCTTTAGGAAAAATAAAGGCTCAATAGGAATAGCATTGCCTAATTCCTTAGCATGATTTACATAATTACGACCAATACAAATTATTTTCATGATTAACCTTTAAACTTTTTTTGTAATTTCATTTTGGTTGCAAAATTACGCATCACATTTTTAGTGTACAAAGGGAAGTCTGCTTGATTAATCCAAGAAAAATACCCAGGATTATCTTTCCAGATTTGTGCCAATGTTACATCACGATATTTTCCAAAACTAAGTACTTCTGCTCCTTTTTCATTAAACCTTACAAATCCTGCCATATCAGCAAATTTACCACCTCTTTGTGAAAATTCTGAAAGTGAATTGATATCATTATCTAGCTCATCATATTTATCTACTTGTGCCAATAAAATTTCATATGTTGCATTGGTATCTGCTTCAGCAGAGTGGGCATTAGTCAAGTCCTTATCACAATAAAATTTATAGGCTGCAACTAGGGTTCTTTGTTCTAGTTTATGGAATATATTTTGAATATCAACTGCTTTTCTATTCTCCATATCAAAATCAACACCTACTCTTAAAAACTCCTCTGCCAATAAAGGAATATCAAATCTATTGGAGTTGAATCCTGCTAAATCACAATTATGAATTAGTGCTGAAATTTCAGGAGCAAGCGTTTCAAAAGTAGGCTCGTTTGCCACTTTTTCATCTGATATTCCGTGTATAGCTGTTGTTTCAGCAGGGATAGGGATAGTAGGATTCACTAACCAAGTTTTACTTTCTTTATTTCCATTGGGAAAAACTTTTAAAATAGAAATTTCTACAATTCTATCTTTTGCAACTTGTACTCCAGTTGTCTCTAAATCAAAGAATACAATTGGTTTTTCTAGTTTTAAATTCATAGGGTAAAGGTAATTAGTTGTTATGAATAGTTGGCAGTTGTTAGTAAAAGAATTCAACAAAAAAGGGCAGCAATTAATTGCTACCCTTTATATTGTTTATCCAATCAGTATTAAACTGTTTGTGTAGTATCAAATTGTTCTAAGTAATCTTTTACTTTGCTTACAAATTGTCCTCCTAAAGCACCATCAACAACCCTATGATCGTATGATAATGATAAGAACATCATATGACGAATTGCAATAACATCTCCTTCAGCAGTTTCTAAAACAACAGGTTTCTTTTTAATAACACCACAAGCCATAATTGCTACTTGAGGTTGGTTGATAATAGGAGTTCCCATTAAATTACCAAAAGTACCTACATTAGTCATAGTAATTGTACCTCCTTGAATATCATCTGGCTTTAATTGTCCGCCTCTTGCTCTTGTTGCCAAATCATTAACTGATTTAGTGATACCAATTAAGTTCTTGTTTTGAGTTTCTTTAATAACAGGAACAATTAAGTTTCCATCAGGTAAAGCAGCAGCCATACCAATGTTTACATTTTTATGAATGTGGATATTCGTTCCATCCACAGAAACATTAATCATAGGGAAATCCTTAACGGCTTTAGCCATTGCCTCAATAATAATAGGAGTGAAGGTAATGTTTTGTCCTTCTCTCTTTTTAAAGTCAGCTTTCACTGAGTTTCTCCAGTTTACTATATTTGTCATATCAGCCTCAACAAAAGAAGTAATATGTGCTGAAGTTTGTTTTGACATAGTCATGTGAGCAGAAATAAGTTTTCTCATTCTGTCCATCTCTACAATCTCAGTACCACCCGTATTCGGGATGTTTACTGGAGTATGTGCTGGTGCAGCTGCTTTAGGTGCAGGAGCAGCCTTTTTAGTTTCAGTTTTAACCGGAGCTGCAGCAGGTGTTGTTCCTCTAGTTTTTAAGTAAGAAACCATATCTGACTTTGTTACTCTACCATCTTTCCCGCTTCCAGGAATAGTTTCTAATTCAGCCATTTCAATTCCTTCTTCACTAGCCATGCTTCTTACTAATGGAGAATAGAATCTATCACCATCATTACTAATGGTTGTTGTATTATTTTCAATTGTTTCAGTTACTGCTTGTTCTACTACTTTTGCAGCTACTGGTGCAGGTGTAGCATCTTTTACTGCTGGAGTATCCTCTCCACCTTCTGTTTCTAATATAGCAAATGGCTCACCAACTTGTACTACATCATCTGCTTCAAATAACATCTCTACTAGTTTCCCTTCATGTGTTGAAGGAACTTCTGAATCTACTTTATCAGTAGCTATCTCAACAATAGTTTCATCAAGCTCAACCATTTCACCAACTTCCTTAGTCCAAGAAATTATAGTTGCTTCCGAAACACTCTCACCCATTTTGGGCATAATCAATTCTACTCTAGCCATAATCTTTTAAATTTTTGGCAAAATTAAGAAAAGAAAAGAAATTCTAACTATTTTGCTAAGGAGTTTTCATAAGGCATTCTACTAGATAAGGCAGTTCCTAAAGTGAGTTCGTCAGTATATTCTAATTCATCACCAATAGCAATTCCTCTTGCAATTGAAGATATTTTAATGTCACTATCTTTCAATCTTCTGAAAAGGTAATAATTAGTTGTATCTCCTTCCATAGTAGTGCTTAGTGCAAAAATCACTTCCTTTACTTTACCATTATCTACTTTGGAAATAAGTTGTTCTATGCGTAAATCATTTGGTCCTACACCATCCATAGGTGAAATTAGTCCACCTAAAACATGGTAAACCCCTTTGAATTGCATAGTATTTTCAATAGCCATCATTACTCGGATATCCTCTACCACACAAATTAGAGATTTATCCCTTTTTTCACTAGCACAAACCTCACAAAGTTCAGTGTCAGAAATACTATAACATACTGTGCAGTAATTAATGTTATTGATGAGTTGGATGAATGAATCTCCAAATTGTTCTACTTTGTTTTTTTCTTGTTTTAGCATGTGCAGTACTAGGCGCAAGGCTGAGCGCTTTCCAATTCCTGGAAGACGAGAAAGGTGCTCAACTGCATTTTCAACAAGTTTAGATGGAAAATTCATTTTGCAAATGTACTATTAATGCAGAATACTTTTAGTTTTGTGAAAAACAAATTTATATGTCATCAACTTTAATTATTAGCGTAATCATTATCTACTTTTTAGTATTAGTTGGAATTTCATTTCTAACAGGAAAATCTGATAGTAATGCCTCCTTTTTTAGTGGAGATAAACAATCGCCTTGGTATATTGTTGCCTTTGGAATGATTGGTGCATCTTTATCAGGAGTGACCTTTATTTCCGTTCCTGGATGGGTGGCAACTAGTGAGTTTTCATACATGCAAATGGTTTTGGGATATCTGTTGGGTTATTTGGTTATTGCTACTGTTCTAATGCCTCTTTATTACAGAATGAGCTTAACCTCTATTTATGGGTATTTAAAAGGTAGATTTGGTATTTCATCCTACAAAACAGGCGCTATATTCTTTTTGATTAGTAGAGTTATAGGAGCGTCTTTTAGGCTTTATTTGGTAGCCAATGTATTGCAAATGGCAATTTTTGATGCTTGGGGAGTTCCTTTTGAAATGACAGTAGTGGTTACTATCTTGCTAATATGGGTATATACTTTCAGGAGTGGTATAAAAACAATAATCTGGACGGATACCTTGCAAACCTTATTTATGCTTTTAGCAGTAGGTTTAAGTGTATATTTAGTATCTGTTGATATGAACTTAAGCTTGTCTTCTTTAGTTAGTACTGTAAAAGCAAGTGATTATTCGCAAATATTCTTTTGGGAAGGGAAACAGCATTTTGTAAGGCAATTTCTATCAGGAGCATTTATAGCAATTGTAATGACAGGGCTTGATCAAGATATGATGCAGAAAAACCTAAGTTGTAAAAGTTTAGGGGATGCACAAAAAAATATGTTTTGGTTTAGTATTGTTTTAGTCTTTGTTAATTTATTGTTTTTATCTTTAGGGGCATTACTTTATATGTATGCAGAAACGCATGGGATATCATTTACTAGAGCTGATGATTTATTTCCAGCTGTAGCTTTAAATGGAGGGCTTGGAATATGGGTAGGGGTGCTATTTATTTTAGGATTGATTGCTGCCGCATATTCTAGTGCTGATTCGGCATTAACCTCATTAACAACCTCATTTTGTGTAGATTTATTAGGGTTTGATGAGCATGCAGGCACAAAAGAAATCAAGCAAAGAAAATTAGTGCATTTTGGATTTTCAATCCTCTTAGTATTAGTGATTTTGGTGTTTAAAGCAATAAATGATGATAGTGTAATCTCAGCATTATTTAAGGTAGCAGGTTATACTTACGGCCCTTTATTAGGAATGTATGCTTTCGGATTGTTTACAAAGATTAATGTAAGGGATAAATGGGTACCTTTGGTAGCAGTTTTATCTCCTGTAGTTTGTTATGTAATTCAGTTATATATTCCTTTTGGATTTGAATTATTGATACTTAATGGCGCGATTACTTTTGTGGGATTGTACTTGCTAAAAAAGTAGACACTATTAAATAAATGTACCACACTCTTTTTATTACATAATTGACTCTTTGTGTTGCGTAACTGACACTTGGTAGAGGATTTCACACTCTTTGTGTACCGTAACTGAGAGTCGGTAGAGGATTTCACACTCTTTATGTTGCGTATCTGACTCCCAAATAAACATACCGCACTCTTTGTGTTGCGTAACTGACTCCTTGTAGAGGGTTCCACACTCTTTAAAAAAGCGAAACTGAATAAAAATACAGCATTTTTTTTTGTTTAGTAAAACTTAAACAATACCAATAGTAATAAATGATAGCCCCCTCCCTAAAACAGGGGAGCAGTTTAGGGTAGTTTTTTTGTTTTTAAAAAATAATGAAAACCACCTTTTATTTTTTAATATGAATTACGAAAACTATTTACTAACTTTGAGCAAAGTTATTCCACTTTACTATGAAGACGTACAATACTTATTTAAACCAAAAGTAGTTCCTATCCATAAATACCCTTGTTTGTCTTCACATAAAGTAAGTGCAGTGTTGGAAGATAGTCCATTAGTTTTATTAAGTAATTTATAAGACAACTCTTGAGCAGAAATTAAGTTTGATAACAAGAAAAATGAAAGTAGGAATAGTTTATTCATGTTGTAAAACTATACATCTTTTTGTAAACCTCAAAATAATTGATTTATCGTATTCAAATACAGAATTAAAGTATGCTTTTGTTTATTTATCGTTATTTTTTAGAATAAAAAAAGCCAAGCAAATGCTCGGCTTTAATCTAATATCTCAATACTAAAATCTAGTTTTAATTTGTAATCTACCTAGCAAACCTCATTTTATAAGCAGCATTTACTTTTCCTTTGCTTATATCCATTAGCTTTCCTTTTATCATTCTTTTGCGCAAAGCCGTCAATTTATCAGTAAATAATACTCCATCAATATGGTCATATTCATGTTGAATAACACGGGCCGTTAAGCCACTGTAAGTATCAGTATACTTTTTGAAATTTTCATCCATATACTCAATTGTAACAGTTGATTTTCTACTTACATCTTCCCTAACTTCAGGAATAGATAAACAACCTTCATTAAAGTCCCATTCCTCTCCTGTTTCTTCAATAATCCTAGCATTGATGAAAGCTTGTTTCACTATTACTTCCTCTGTTTCTTCTTCATCTTCAACAAAAGGAGTAGTATCAATTAAAAACAAACGAATTCCTTTATTAATCTGTGGTGCAGCAAGTCCTACTCCATAAGCTTCATACATAGTTTCCCACATATTTGCTAAAAGGGTTTCTAACTCAGGATATTCAGGTGTAATATCTACACATTTCTTTCTTAAGATTGGTGCTCCAAAAGCAACTATTGGTAATATCATTATAAAATTGATTCAATAATTTGATCTATACTCATTCCTTCAGCTTCAGCTTTGTAATTCTTTACAATCCTGTGGCGTAAAATAGGTTTAGCAACTGCTTTTACATCCTCAATATCAGGAGCATATTTTCCATTTATTGCAGCATGACATTTTGCAGCCATTAGCATAAATTGTGAAGCTCTTGGTCCTGCACCCCACTCAATAAATTGTTTTACAACATCAGCAGCTTTATCAGAATTTGGCCTAGTTTTAGCCACTAAACTTACAGCATATTGCAATACATTATCAGTAACAGGTAATTTTGTAATAACCTCTTGATACTGCATAATTTGTTCAGCCGACATAATTGTGTTTAAAGTTATATTGCTTTTAACAGTAGTCTGCTTTACAATTTGCAATTCTTCTTCATAAGTAGGATAATCCAATATTACATTAAACATAAATCTATCCAATTGTGCCTCAGGTAAAGGATAAGTTCCTTCTTGTTCAATAGGATTTTGAGTTGCCAATACAAAGAAAGGTTTATCCAAAGCATAACGAGTTCCTGCATTAGTTACCGAACGCTCCTGCATAGCCTCTAATAAAGCTGATTGTGTTTTAGGAGGAGTACGGTTAATTTCATCTGCCAGAATAATATTAGAAAATAAAGGTCCTTTTACAAACTTAAAGTTTCTGTTTTCATCTAGTATTTCAGCTCCAACAATATCTGATGGCATCAAATCAGGTGTAAATTGAATACGATTAAAATTAAGACCTAGAGAGTCAGAAATAGTTTGTACCAATAAGGTTTTTGCCAATCCAGGAACACCAACTAAAAGACAATGCCCATTACAAAAAATAGAAATCAAAACCTGTTGAACAACATCCTCCTGTCCTACTATTACTTTTGCTATTTCATTTTTAAACTCATTGTATTTAACAACAAAATCGTCAACTGCTTTAACTTCATTACTCATATTATTTACTCCATTTATTTGCAAGATTACACTCCTCAAGGCTATCAGATAATCTTATGTAAGTTCTTGCAATTGTTTTATTTACCCACTTCTCTAGTACTTCTTGTTGTTTTGAATTGATTGAATATTCTTTAATCTTAGCAAAGTCATCAACCAAATTTGCTTTATGTTCCTCCTTTCTTTTATTCAATCTTAAAATACGGTATGCCTTTTTTTCATCTTGCATTTGTATTACAGCAGGAGAAGAAATATCTCCTTCACTTAATTGATCAACAATTAAACGCAAAGCAGGAGCCATATCATCAAGAGTATGTAAAGTTGACATAGTATTTGGGTTCAATAACAAACCTCCATTAGCCTTATTCTCATCATCAGAATATTTAGTTACTGCATCATCAAAAGTAATTATCCCATCATTAATTTCTTTAGCAATATTATCCATTTTTTGTTTTGCTGCATATAAAGCTGTTGCATTTACTTTAGCTTTGATAAGGATATGTCTTACATTTATTTGCTCTCCTCTCCTTTCAATCAATTGTACAATATGATAGCCAAATTGAGACTCTACAACTTCTGATATTTCACCTTCTTTTAAACGAAAAGCAGCTCTTTCAAATTCAGGAACTAAATCCCCTCTATTTACAAAACCAAGCTCTCCTCCATTAGTTGCTGAACCAGGATCATCAGAATATAAAGTAGCCAACATCTTAAAATCTTCTCCATTGTACACTCTATCTCTAAAACTATTTAGCTTTGATCTAATCTTATCTTTTTGCTCAGTTGTAATTTCTGATTTTATTACAATTTGTGCCACTTCAACTTGAGTTGGCATAGTTGGAATCTCAGCATCAGCAAGTAAACTATATACCTCTTTTACTTCAGCAGGAGTTACTTTTATAGCTGAAGTAAGCTGAGCTTGCATTCTTTGTGCTAAAAATTGATCCTCTATAACTTTAGTAAGTTCTAATTCAATTTTATCAATTGACTTTCCAAAATAATCTTCTACTTTTTTAGCTGAACCTAATTGACTTTCAAAATAAGATAGTCGCTTATCAATCTCAGCTTCAATCTCTTCATCTGATACAACTAAACTATCAATCCTTGCCTGATTAATCATTAATTTTTGGAATAATAAATCCTCAATAATTTGACATTTTATTTCATTAGATTGAATATTTCCTTGCGATAGATATTGTAGATATTGTGATTCTATTTCTGATGTAAGGATAATTTCATCACCAATTACAGCCTCAATTTTATCAACTGATTGAGCCGAAAGCCCTAAATGAAATGAAGCTAACAATAGAAAATAATAAATTTTATTCATTAGTATATTTTAATTTTATTCATTAGTATATTTTAATTTTTTTCAAAGCTAAACCATTCCGATACAATTCATCTTCAAGTTGCTTTAAATATTGTATTTTATTTTTATTTAATAGTACATTCCGAATTTTCTCGCGTTCCAAGGCTAACGGACTAATACTTCCTTTTATTTGAAAATCCTTAATATAAATATAATAGCGGTATTGCTCGTCTTCCAACCAAACTCCTTTAGTATGTGCTAAAAAGTATTCTTCTTCAGTAATTAATTCAGGAAGTTTTTCATTGATAGTTGAAAAATACTGCCAATTACTATCTGCTAAATAGTACTCTTTAGCAAACTGCTTACAGTAGTCAGATAATTCCTCAATTGAGGCATCTTTTTCTGATTTATACCACTTGGATAAACTTTTTAATTTAGGTGCGGATTTATCAACCACAATGTACCTTCCTTTAAAGATATTTTTTAATAATTTAAATTCTTCCTTATATTGATTATAGTAATCAATCACAGCTTGTGATGTAATAGTAGTGTCAAAGTTTTGATTGATTAACTCTTGCTGATAAGCATAAATTAAAAGAGAAGAACGGTACTCTTTGATTTGCTTCTCATAATCCAACAAATCACTACTCAAGTTTATCTCAGCATGATAAATCATAAGCTGTTTCCTAATCCAAAGATTCATATAACGATCAACAAAAAATGCACTATCTTCACTAGCTTCTGGCATCTCCTTTATTACATCAGAAAGCAATAAATCTTTTTCATTTACACTTGCTAGAACTCTTTTTTTATTATCATTAAAGCAAGCTGCAGCAAACATTAAAAATACTAATAATATAAAAACTTGCTGTTTTCTCATTGATTACTTAATAAGCGAATAAAGAACTTCTTTATTAATACTTACAATATATTTTTCTTGTAATGATGCAATCCATTCTGCTTCTAAAGTATTCTGATAATCAGAAATCACCTTCCCTCTTGTTTCGTTCAATTCCTTTTTTCCTGCAGCTAATACCTCATGAATATCAACAATAATATAACTACCATCTTTAGTTTTAATATCACCAGAAATTCCAACTTTCCAATTTACTGAATCAACATATTCATTTTCTCCTTTTATAAATTTATTAGCATTTATTTGTAAGCTTAAAGGCGCATCTTCATTTGCTATTTCTAATATCTCAGCATCAGAAATATTTCCTCTATGCTTTTTATAAATAGCTCTTTTCACACGCTTTGCAGTTGCTAAATCAATACAACTATATACAGTAGCATCTACTCTGTTTTCCCACATATAATTACCACTATTTTTAGTGTAGAAATTTTGTAACCCAACTGTATCCTCCACTGCCTTAGTCCATACCTTAGCATTAGTTAAATCAAACAACAAAATCCCTTCACGGTATTCTTTCAACAAAGCTTTATACTCAGGATATTTTGTTTCTAACTGACTTTCTTCATAAGCTAATAATTCTTCATTCACAAAAGCAGTGTACATAGCATCAATATCACTTCCTTCATTTTGATTCAATAAGATATATTCTTCAAACAAACTTACTGCAATAGCTTTTCCATTAATTGTAAGTAATGTATTTTTATTTTCTGATGTAGAACTAAATATTCCTAAAGCTACATTATTTGCAGCACCTTTACGAAATGCAGTATAAGCAGGAGGTTTATTTACAACTTTATACATTTTATGTAATTTAGTAAATAATGCTTGTTTACTTAATTCTCCTCTTGAATCTCTTTCTATCTTTCTTTTTAAATCAGGTTTTATATCCTCAAATACAGGTATTTCTTTTCTCTCTAACAAAGTAATAACATGCCACCCATACTCTGTACGGAATGGAGCTGAAATAGAGCCAACTTCTTTTAACCCAAAAGCAACTGACTCAAACTCAGGAACCATCTTTCCAACACCAAAAGCTGGAAGACTTCCTCCTTTAACAGCTGTTGATCTATCTTCTGAAAAACGTTCTGCCACATCAGAAAATTCTTCTCCTTTATTTAATAATTCAACTACTTTATTAATATTATCTTTAGCTTCATTTAACTTTTTTTCATCAGCACCTTGCCCAGATTTAAACATAATATGAGCTACCTTTACTTCACCTACTGCTTTACGCTTGTCATCAACCTTAATAATATGATAACCATATTTAGTTCTTACAGGCATAGATATCTCTCCAACTTCAGTATTATAAGCTGCAGACTCAAAATCATATACCATCATAAAAGCCGTAAAATAGCTTAAATTACCACCATTACTTACAGCTGATTTATCATCAGAGTTCTTTTTGGCTGCATCAGAAAAAGATATATTTTTTTCAATAATTTCTGAACGAATAGCAAGAATTTTATCATAAGCAGATTTATCATCTTTAACTGTTGCTTTTTCATCTACTGCAATTAAAATATGGCTAGCCTTTACATCTTGTTTCATTCTTTGATAAGCTTCTGTTAGCATATCTTCATCAAACTCATTATTGCTTAAATAAGGCAGAGCTAATTGCTTTTTATACCCTTCTAATTCAGTAACAAAGGCAGCAATAGTATCTAATCCTAACTCATCAGCATTTCTAACTTTTAATTTAAAATTAACAAATAAATGCATGTACTCATCCAAATATTCTTTAGTAAGTTCAGTATTATTATTATTTTTATAAAATACTGTTTTGAACTCTTCTAATGATATTTTTTCATTTTCAATAGTTAGCAAATCTTGAGCTGTAGTTGCTAATGCAAATGCTCCACATAAAATACTTAATCCAATCTTCTTCATTTATTTCTATTTAAATTTATTTTCTACTATAATTTGGTGCCTCTCTAGTAATTGTAACGTCATGAGGATGGCTTTCGGCTGCCCCAGCAGCAGTAATTTTCAAGAATTCTGCATTACTCAAATCATTAATTGTTGCCGAACCTGTATAACCCATTCCTGCTCTAAGTCCTCCAATCATTTGATGTATCACTTCACCTAAAGTTCCTTTATAAGCTACTCTACCAACAATACCTTCTGGAACTAATTTCTTTGCATCAACTTCTCCACTTTGGAAATACCTATCTTTTGATCCATCCTGCATAGCATCAATAGACCCCATACCTCTGTAAGACTTAAATTTTCTGCCTTCAAAAATGATTGTTTCTCCAGGAGCCTCTTCAACACCTGCAATAATTGATCCTAACATTACTGTATTTGCCCCACCAACTAAAGCCTTTACAATATCTCCTGAATACCTCACGCCACCATCTGCAATTAAAGGAATATTATTATTTTTAGTAACTTTAGCAACATCCATCACAGCTGTAAGTTGAGGCACACCAATACCTGCAACAATTCTTGTTGTACAAATTGAACCAGGACCAATCCCTACTTTTACTGCATCAGCTCCTGCATCAATCAATGCTTGTGCAGCTGAAGCTGTTGCAATATTCCCTACTACAACATCAATATTTTTAAACTTAGCTTTTACTTTCTTTAATACATCAACCACTCCTTTTGTATGTCCATGAGCAGTATCAATAATAATAGCATCAACTGAAGCGTTTGAAAGCGCTTCTACTCTTTCTAAAACATCACCTGTAACACCTACAGCAGCTGCTACTCTTAATCTACCATATTTATCTTTACAAGCATTTGGTCGCATTCTATTTTTTATGATATCTTTAAAAGTAATTAATCCAACTAATTTATTATTAGCATCAACAATAGGTAATTTTTCTATTTTATTTTCTTTTAAAATACTTTCAGCATTTTCCAAATCATTCAGTTCAGTAGTAATTAAATCACCTGAAGTCATAACTGCAGAAATAGTAAGACTCATATCTTTTTCAAAACGTAAATCTCTATTTGTTACAATACCTAGAAGATTAGAATTATCATCAACAATAGGAATTCCTCCAATCTTATTCTCACGCATCATAGCAAATGCATCTCCAACAGAAGCTGACATAGTTAAAGTAATAGGATCTAAAATCATACCACTTTCTGAACGCTTAACTTTTCGCACTTCTAAAGCTTGTTTCTCAATAGTCATATTTTTATGCAATACACCTATACCTCCCTCTTGCGCAATAGCAATTGCCATTCTGCTTTCTGTAACCGTATCCATAGCTGCTGCAACTACAGGAACATTTAAAGTAATATTTTTAGTAAACTGAGTAGTTGTACTAACCATATAAGGTAATACTTCAGAATATGCTGGAACTACTAATACATCATCATAAGTAAGGCCTTCTCTCATTATTTTATTGCTCATATTGGTATATTTAAAAAATTATGCAAAATTAACATATTATATAATAAAATAGTCCCTTAAAAAGGGACTATTTTACAAAGATTAATTTTTATTATCTTACTAAGGTAATAATATCTGTTTTCTCAGTCAAATCACCTACTCCATTTACATACTGTAAATGATAAACATAATTACCATCTTGAACAACATTACCATTAAAAGTACCATCCCATCCTTTTGTAGGGTCATTAGTTGTAAACAATATCCCACCACTTCTAGTATAAATAGTAAAGGAATACCCTTCCTCTGAAACATAATAAGTTATAGGATGAAATAGTTCGTTATGCTCATCACTATTAGGAGTAAATGCTGAGGGAACAAAAATAATTGGAGTTTGTGATACACAAGAAATATTAGAAAAACTCCCTTCAACAACAGGTCCATATGGAGTTGCATTACCTTCAAGAGCTTCAATATAATAACAGAACCTTCCATTTCCATCTCCATATTCAGTAACAATATCAATAAATTCTAAAGGTTCATCAGGATAATTCACTCTATCCCAAGTATAAATTGGCAATAAATTAAATGGCATTCTATTAATTGATCTATATAATCTATATTCTGAAACATCTCCTAACCATTTATCATATTCATTAAATGTAAGGGTATTAGTATACTCATTATCTAAGCTCGGATCAATATTACTATAATCTAAATTTATTTCTGTCTCTAATAAAATAGTCTGGGCAAATGAAGTATCATTAAAATACTCAGGCAAATATACTGGTGGAGAAAACAATCTAATACCACAAGTGTCAACAGGTAAAATACGATATTGATAATAATTATAACTTGTTGTAGCTAGCTCATCTGTATAATGAATAGTTGTACTTCCTTCAAAAGGAATCTCTCCTATTTTTTGAAAATTATCATCTATCCGCAAAGAACGCATTACATCATAATGATCAATAATTGCAGTGTTATCAACTAAACAATTAATTTCAACAAAACCATTAACATGATTAATACTAGCATATTCAATATAATTGTAATCTGGCTTTTTAGGTAAATTAGGAACAAGTACTAATTGAT
>Ga0233426_10002697_pt1 | contig 14588 bp, 14 predicted proteins | sample SI_118_April2016_6_FD_179875 | JGI IMG/M metagenome (GOLD analysis project Ga0233426, IMG submission 179875) | Seawater microbial communities from Saanich Inlet, British Columbia, Canada - SI_118_April2016_10_MG | ecosystem: Environmental > Aquatic > Marine > Inlet | place: Canada: British... | reverse complement strand
TCTACCCGCATGGTCAACTTTTAACGTGGCACGTACTTACTGTATTGGAGGAAAAATGAGTGTCAAACAGCAGGAACAGCGGTTGCTTCAGTGTTTGTTGAAGGTACGTAACCGCACAAAAAATGTGCCGCCGGCTTCAAGACCAAGTCTTAACAAAATTGAAGCATGTGCAAGAACCCTCTGTCAAAAGGAACTTCCGCACCTGTCTGCATCATGCAAAAGATTATGATATACTCTACTAACATTTATAATTGAGAAATAAATAGTTAAATATCACGCGTATTATTAATAATTTGTAAAAAAACTAATTAAGAAATGCAAAAAATGTTTTATGAGCATAAACACGGCAAATTTACACTGAAAACATGATAGACAAAAAACACATAGGCTATGAATTCTTTCCAGTAACTATACCAGTTGAAGAGGGGCGGTTAAAATTTTTGGCAAAAACACTTGGGGAAACCGGAGATATTTATACAAATCTTGATGCAGCAATAGCTGCTGGACTTCCGGGATTGCTGGCACCTCCAACATTTGCTTTTATGCTGGAAATAGACGCACTGGATTTGGTGGCATTTATGAGTTTGTTGGGAGAAAGTTTGGAAAAATTGCTGCACGGAGAAGAAAATTTCAAATACTTTGCGCCAATATATTCTGGCGATAAAATCACTGTCTGCAAAAAAATTACTGATATCATTGATAAAAAAGAAGGAGCTCTACAGTTTGTGATTTCAGAAAATACTTTCACCAATCAGGCAGGTGAAATTGTAGCCGAAACCCGCACCAATTATGTTTTTAATCATAAATGAAAAAATATGAAAAAACCTTCATTTGATTCTCTAAAAGTAGGAGAAGAAATTCCTGCTCTAATTACTCCTCCAGTAACCAGGCATACGCTGGCACTCTATTGTGGTGCTTCCGGAGACCATAATCCGATTCACGTGGATATTGATTTTGCTAAATCATCTGGACTGGATGACGTAATTGCACACGGAATGCTTTCAACAGGATACCTTGCCAGGATGATCACCAACTGGGTTCCACAATCTGCTCTGAGGAGTTGGAAAAATCGTTTCACTGCAATGACTCATATCGGTGACATAGTAACCTGCACAGGCAAAATTACTGAAAAATTTGAGGAAGGTGGAGAAAAACTGGTGCGCCTTGAGTTACAGACAAACACCGCACAGGCACAGACCATTATCGCAGAAGCCGTGGTGGCCCTGGAATAATATGCCTGCTCTCCTTTCTTCATTAAAAATTCTTGACTTTTCGACGTTACTGCCTGGTCCTTTTGCCTCGATGATACTTGCAGATTTAGGGGCTGAGGTTTTAAGGGTAGAATCTCCCACACGACCGGATTTAGTGAAAATGCTACCGATTCAAGTAAAAGGTGGTTCAGCAGCTCATTCGACAATTAATCGTTCCAAAAACTCCATTTGCTTAAATTTGAAAAATCCTGATGCCGTCAATATTGTTAAACAATTAGTCAGTAAATATGATATCGTTTTGGAGCAGTTTCGTCCTGGTGTGATGAAGCTGTTGGGATTGGACTATGAGGAACTCCGCAGACACAATCCTGCACTCATTTTTTGTTCACTGACTGGTTACGGGCAAACCGGACCTTACCGTAACCGTGCCGGTCATGACCTGAATTATCTCGCTCTTTCCGGAATAAGTAATTACAGTCGTCGAAAAAATGAATCACCTGTGCCGCTGGGTATTCAGATTGCGGACATTGCTGGAGGTTCATATCATGTAGTAATGGGAATTTTAGCAGCAGTAATTCATCGCCAGCAAACAGGAGAAGGACAGAGTGTCGATATAAGTATGGCAGATGCTTTGTTCAGCATGAAAGTATTTGAAAGTGCAAACTGGCTGGCAGGAGGACCGGGAGCAGAACCAGAATCAACCTGGCTCAATGGCGGAACTATTTATGATTATTTCCTAACGCAAGATGGTCGCTGGGTTTCTGTTAGTAGTTTGGAACCTCAATTTCTTGCTGCATTGATAAATGCTATGGGGCTTCCGGAAACTATGTTCAAAACAAAATTGACTGGTCCGGGAGCACAAAGGCGTCTAAAGAGGATACTCCGGGATCGATTTTTGGAACGTCCGTGGACTGAATGGGAACCTGTTTTTTCCGATTGCGATGTGTGCGTTGAATTGGTTTTGGAATTTCTGGAAGCTATGGAACATCGGCAGTTTAAAGCCAGAGGAATGATTACAGATGTTCCGGCTCCGGATGGTTCTTCTCAAAAACAAATTGCATCTCCATTCAAGTTTTCCGTAAGCAAACCAGAATATCTGCACATTGGTGTAGAGCTTGGTGAGCAAACGGATATTATTTTGAAAGAACTTGGTTATAATTTGAAACAAATCGAAAAATTAAGAAAAGATGGAGTTTGTGCAGGTACTGAAACTAAATAATTGGGAAAAGATGCGTAATAAGCCAGAGCTGACATCTAACTCAGGTAAATTTAATTTACTTTATAGTTTTGGGATGAAGATAAGATGTTTTAGACAAGAAAAAAGGTTTGGTCTTAAACAAATTGCCTTACTGAAAGGGTTATCTGGTTCATATATTAACTAAACAGAAAAGGGGAAAAAGTATCCAAAAAAATAAAAATTTATGATGTTAGCTGAAGGATTAGAAGTTGAATACGATGACTTGGTTTCCATCAGCATGACTGGTCTGCTCGGTCAAATCTCTGAACTGTTTTTTACTTCATCAGTTCTAAATTCATTCCCTTTTTAGCTTTTGGGATCACATTTTAAAATGTAGTGGAGAAAGTAAATCAGACGTGCGAACGATGTCTATTAGACAATAGTCAGTGTTCGGAACAAACGGCTCAACCCAGTGTTTTTATTCAGTAGGAGAAGGAAGAACTTATGAATAGAACGATTAAAAAACTTGTCACAGATTATCGTGCGAAAAATATGAGAATCTGAAAAACAAGTTAGAGTGGGAAGAAATAATTTAGATAAAAAGTATGCAGTTGACTTTGTTTCAAAAAAGGACTTGAATTTGTGGCGGAAAGAAAGGGGATCTGCTGACCAACCGAAAAACGATAATATAACAAGAAATTAGATGTGACAAAATAAGAGGCTCCTGTTTCAACTCCTAATGCAATTTCTTCCTGAAAAGATTTATTGCTTCCGATTGCAGCAAAACGCGTTTTGGTAAATTGTACACCTGCACCATAGTGCAAATAAAAGTATCGAGTGATTTTTGGGTAAAGAGAATACCAAAAATTGTTTTGGATTATTTCTAATCTTTGTCCAGATTTTCCATCATGAAAAATAGTTTTTGAAACTTCAACAATCGATATTTGCCTTTCATATTCTATAACCTGCTCATCCCAAAAATATCCCAAATTAACACCGATTCCGTTTGCTTCTCCATCCGAATCTGAAATTATCAGATCATCTGCAACTTTTAGCCTTACTTTCCGGAAACCAACACCAAAATAGAACCCCTGCCAGAGTGAGGATGTTCCGGAAACAAAGAACTCAGGTTCCGGTGCTGCAATTCGTGATTCAAGACTGCGTTTATCCATTTCGCTGGGCTCAGGAGAATCATTTCCCTGTGCATAGCTTCCTGCCTCAAAAAAGATGCAAAAGGACAGCATCAATAGAAACTTCGTGTATTTACCGAAAATATGAAAAAAATAAATTCTACAATTTTCTAAGTGATCGTAATTGTTCATTTAACTATTCCATATCCGGCAAAATCTGTTCCGGAAGCGCAATGCCGCCCAGGTTTATGTAGGCATAAAGAGTCCGGTTAATGTATTCTTCTTCACGTCCACTGCTGGTTGTCGTTTTGTCAACACTTTCTGTCAGGGAAAGCCTAATGTCCCAGCAGTCAGGACGGTAATCCAAAGTGAAAGCACTTGAAGTCAGACGTCGACGAAAAGTGTAACTGCCCGCATCTAAATTTACAGTTCCAGAAAATCCAAATGCTAATTCATCGCTTGCTTCAAATCTGTTACTGAAACCAAACGTGTTTGCTACCGCAACATCATTCCCATATGGAGTTTGATAGGCAAATTCGTTTTTATGGAAGTTCACCGATGCTTTGTTGTGATCGCTAACGCTGAATCCAAAACCTGCGGAATATTCTACAACCTGGCGTTTCTGATGGTGATATCGATTGAAATAATTTACGGAAAATCCAGGGCCGGGATTAAAACTCAAAGTAGTCCTTAGAGGTAATAATGGTTGGCCTGAATCAGTTTCATTCCCCTTTACTGCTGGACCGATTGGCTGAAAATCAGGATTTTCTTTTAAGACATCATAATGCTGAACAAAGTTTAAACTTGCCATGTTCCAACTCTTTCCTTCACGAGTCTGGCCTTGTATCTGACTGCTAATAAGTGGAACCACTCCTTTCTCTGCATAGGCCAGAATAGTGTCTTTCTGTTGAGTGCTTAATGTACCACCAAACAGCTTATCTAACTGGTCGACAAACAATTTTTCTGAAGAAAATTCCTTTCCTTGAATTAGTCCTAACTTTCGAATTAAGGTGTCATCTGTGTGTCTTCTGCGCATTCTGTTTAATGAGAGAGATGTTAGTTTCACACTTCTCTCAAAGTAACGTCTCTTGGCCAGCAAGACATTTTCCAACCGAAATATTGTTATTCTACGAGTTGAAATTCCTCCACCGAAGGGAACTCCGGAATCAGATATTTGCTGTACATCTTCGATGTAATCGAATTGCAGACGTGGTATCAACAAGTGCTTGAAGCGGCTGAATATTCCTGATTCTTGTTTAAATATTCGTGATAGAGTTGTATTGATTTCTGCTTTTCCGTCCAATATTTGAAATCCATATTCATCATCACTTCCCGGCAGATCGGGATCACGCACTTTAAAACTGGAAAATCTTTTTCCAATTTTAAAACTGGTGTTAAAAAGCTGAAAAACTGGGAACTGAAAATTAAAACTTGGAGTGGCAGTAATCCCTTCTCCATTATATCCTTGAACTCTGTAATAACGAATTACAGAACCATCGACTGAACCTGACAACGTTGATTTTCCACTACGCCAAAACACATCACTAAATTGAAATGTAAATGCAGGCAGATATTGTACTTGTGTGTGATCAATTTTTCTGTTTAACAAAGCTAATTCACTGAATACACGGGTTTGAGTTGCAGAAATTGAGACACTTCCTTTTGGAAATTGCCTGTTGATGTTTGCAGAAAAATTTTGTGCGGTGTTTGGGGCAGGAATCTCAATCAGTTCATATTCCTTTTGAAACTGACTGTCGCTGTAAACGAGTGCTGAACCAATCAGGCGGCTCCGACCGTCCAGTTGTTGATTATGGTTAAATTCGAATTTAAAGCGTTGAGGATGCAATTCGGATGATTCTATCTCGTGAGCACTCAAGCTTCCGGACTCATTCTCTGGATCACGTGGACCACGCTCAAAATATTCCTGGTATTTGATTTCACCTCTCACTCCCTTAGTCCATGCGTATTGATAATCAAAACGCAATCCTGGTCCACGTCGCTCCACCCAGTCATAAGTCAGTGTCAAATCCTGTTCTTGATCAATTGCCCAAAAGTATGGAATTCCAAAACGATATCCTAAATCCCATTTCTTTACACTACTCCGTATAATCAAATATTCAGGTGGAAGAAATCCGGATTGCCGTTTTTTAACAGTGGGCCAGGCAAGGTATGGGAAATAAAAAACCGGTATTCCTCCAACCTTTAAAATTGAGCTGCGCGACGATGAAAAATTTTGAGTATAATAGTTAATTTCGCTTCCAGTTATTTGCCAAGCTGGAGATTTTGGATTACAGGTTGTGAAAGTACAGGTTTGTGCCACATAATGGTTTGGTCCCACTCTCCGCACTTCTTTTGCAGTCATGTATGCTTTGTTTGAAGCATCATAAACGATAGTGTCACGAAAAATACCAGTACCGTCTTTAACGTTTATCTCCAATTCATCCATCACTGCAACTGTTTCCCCTTCTGTCACCCGGACATAACCTTTTGCAGTCAATCTGTTTGTTTCTGGGTGGTAATGGATTTCAGTGCTTTCCACAGTAATTCCTTCCCACTCAACTTTTGCGTTACGATAAATAAATGTTCCAGTATCCGGATTGTGAAAGTAAGATTGTGTCTGAATAGAAAGTTGAGGTATATCAAGGTCATTTTGAGAAAATACTTGAACAGGAAGGAAAATAAAAAACAACATTAACCATGGAATAAGACATTTTGCGGACTTTATAATGCGGAAAAATGTCCTATTTGGGACAGGTATAGATTTTGATTGCCGGTGCATTGATGAGAAAAACTCCGATGAAGGCAAAGGAATCATAATTGGCGGGAAATGGGAAAACGTAAAAATGACTGCAACAACTCTTTAGGTCGCTCATTGAAGACGCAAAACTACAAGTTCCAATCTTATGTAAAACGAAGAATTTACTGTACTTTATCTGAAATTAGGTGACACATGCAAACTTATTGCATCTCCAGTACCATGTCTATACTTATTCTAGATAATTCGGGCTGCTTTCCAAATCAAAACAGCTGGATTATGCTGTATTTTCATAGTATTCTAGGCAAGGCAGCTGACAGGTTAATTCCAAAACAACTAGTTAAGGTACAAAATAATGAGGTTTTATAGTTTTTTATTAATGGCAATTATCATTTTATTCGGAAGCCTGGTTAGCGAGTTCCACGAAGTCCGCGCGGAGGAAGGATTATTAAAAACAGAAAGTATCCGTCAGAAACTTTTTGGACGTATGGATGACAGGAAGAAGTCTAAGCCTCTACGTTCGGTCAGTGGAAACATCTTAATTGGAGTTTTCAGTAGAGTTACTGATTCAGAAAGCGTTTGGATCCGTATTGAAAGACGTTCAGAATATCGCAAATGGACATTCAAACTATCCAAAAAAAATCTGAATTTGCCGCGTCAGGAAGTACGTGTTTGGCTTAAATATGTTTCACCAAAACTTTCCATCAGTCACGGCAATGATTATAACGAGTGGTTCCGTGAAAAAGCTGCATTTGAGATGCAAAAGATTTTTTACAACAGGCAGGTAAGAATCAATTATGATTACTCAGACAAATTATTTCGGCTGGATGGAATGGTCTGGACTGGCGACACAAACATAAATATTTGGTTAATCCGTAATGGCTGGTCATTCTATCTGCTGGAAAATGAACCGCCTCTGGAGCATCAAGATTTACTTTCCGCAGAAAATGAAGCCAAACAACTTAAAGTCGGGCTTTGGAAAGCAGAGTTACAGTAGGTTTTCAGGCAAAAGATTTAATTGGACTTTCAAAAGTCCAGTAATTTTATTCAAACTGATGTCGCCTCCAGCGATAAGGGCTATCAATGATTATTCCCGGTTCGTTTGCAGTTTCCAGTATTTCCAAGCAATCCAGGAAAATTTGCTTTTGTTGAGGCCGGTTAAATGATTCACCCATGGCATGACCGAATGGATATTTCAAATGGTATGTACGAGGCGGTTTAACCGACTCGGTAATCTTACGGGCAAGCGAAATGCCTACGGTCGCAATTCCTTGTCTCTCGACTTCACGCTGAACCAAACCGACCGTCTGGTTGCAGATACCTCAGGCGGGCACCAACAAAGCTATATCAACTTTCTGCTGCTTGATTTCTTTTGCTGCATCAACAGCGCTTTTTTGGATTAAAATCGTCAAATGAGGCTCTTCTATGTGTCCCATGAAACTGTAATGAAATTTGTTGGAGGGGCCTACTCTGCCTTCAGCTTGCAGTTCTAGTAAGACCTCAAAGGGTAGGATCAGATTTGGATCCAAATCGGCGTCACGGTGATCATAATATTTGTGAGAAATGGTTAAATCTTCTTTGGTGACATTGTAAGGAATTCGGCGAAAAGAACTGTCTCCATGAGGATCAATCATATTAAAAGCTTTGTCGGATTTCAAATGAATACCACCTGTTGTAAATAAGGCAATTTTGCATTCTGGTAGCGGTTTGTTAAGCTTTGTCCATGGCACATGATTAAAGAATACAGCTTCATAGCTGCGTGCCCAATAATTTTTCAGTACAGGAATACGAAAAAGCGCAACCAAAAGTGTGTCAATTAAAGATTCTTTTAACATCAATAATTATTAGAGAGCAAATGAAGTGTCAATCAAAGATAAAATAGCAATCGTTCAGCAACAATTAAAACAAGCGGCAATCCTGTCCGGACGTACACAGGAAGACATCCGGCTGATTGCAGTTAGTAAAACCAAATCTACTGAAATGATACTGCAGGCCCTAGCGGCCGGTCAGAGCGCATTCGGTGAAAACCGGGTTCAGGAAGCACTTGGAAAAATTGAGGACCTGACCAAACTCCCCTTGGTAGAATGGCATTTGATTGGTCATTTGCAAAAAAATAAAGTAAAGTTCTGTCCCGGAAATTTTCAGTGGATTCATACGATTGATTCTACCGAATTAGTGAAAAAATTAGAAGCCCGTAGTGCTTTTGCACAAAAGAAAATCAATGTGCTGCTTCAAGTTAATCTTTCCCGGGAAATTACCAAATCCGGACTACATGACTGGGAGGATATTTTGCAAGTATCAGAAACTATACTATCTGGTAAATGGCTTAAATTGCGTGGACTGATGACTATTCCGCCACCAAATATTGGTGAAACTCCAACTAGAAAAATATATGAGAAACTTCGCTTATGGCGTGATAAACTTAAGCAAGACCTTGATTCTCCAGAAATCTCGGAACTTTCAATGGGTATGACAGCTGATTTTCATTGGGCTATTCAGGAGGGGGCAACTATGATTCGAGTGGGAAGTGCAATTTTTGGGGAGAGGAATGAAGATATGGATAGTTCAACGAATATGTAACAATTGGTAAATATTTAGGAGATAGTAGGTAATCACCTATAAAACCACTTATTTTATGTTGAAAACCGATCTTGTGCATAACAGCAAAGTAAGACTTGTTTCCTGGATTTGCAACTGATTTTAAGTGAGGAAACCGAATTTTCCTGAAAGTGTGTTCCAAAGCACAACATGCGGTTTATGTTGCAAAACCTTGTCTCCAATATATTTTTGCAACCCACCACCCTAAATCTAAACAACCTGGAGGATCAAACACTCCCACTCCACATGATCCAACAAAATTACGTTTTATTTTATCCTCTACGACCCAACAACAATAACCTTCTTTCCAGAACAACTTCTCCTGCTTATGAATGAAGCTCCGAATTCGTTTGTCACTCCAAGATTTTCCCTGATTGACGGAACGCATTATTTGGGGATTTTATTCTAAAAAGAAAAAATTAGGATAGTCAGCAGATTTCCATGGTCGAATCAAAACACGCTCAGTTTCTAAAAAGAATGATTCGGGTCTTTACGGTACATGAGAAAAAGTCGTTTGGAATTGCTCTGTCAGTCTAAATCTTCTGTGACATCAACAAAAACCACGTCTAACTTACACTAATTTAGCAAGACTGAAATGCCTCAAATTCACTGAACTTTGGGGTTACAAAAAAAATGTTGATCAGTTAAAAAACTAAAAATATTATTTTTTTTAAAAAAGCCAGGGGATAAGTAATGTATTCTCCAGAAAATTTTCTGTATTAAGCATGATGAACCTGTAAATAGTCCTAAATCCTTGTTATTTTGAGAGAAGCGAGGAATCTTGCATATGCTACTATTCTAATATCATTAAGATATTTACCAAAGGTCGGAATGACATATTGTTGATTTCAGACTTATTACAAAACCATCAAGCAGGGTCAACCCATTTCCCATTCTCCTTGATGAGGTCGATTAATCGTTCCACAGCTTGTTCAGCGGGCACATTGCGTTCCTTACACGTCTTTCCGTGAAAGAGATTTATTTTGCCAGGAGCAGCGCCAACGTAGCCAAAATCTGCATCTGCCATTTCACCCGGACCGTTTACTATGCACCCCATGACCGCAATTTTAACTCCCTTGAGGTGTGTAGTGTGTAATTTTATTTGTTCAGTGGTACTTTCTAAGTCAAAAAACGTACGACCACATGATGGACAAGAAATAAAATCTGCATTAAAAATTCTGGATCGTGTGGACTGCAAAATAGAACGGGCTACAGGGATTTCATTTTCTGACGGTTCTGTAAGTGAAACTCTGATTGTGTCTCCAAAACCGTCGCAAAGCAAGGCGCCGATTCCCACTGCACTTTTTATACGTCCATCCAGTTCATTACCTGCTTCAGTAACTCCCAAATGCAGAGGATAATGCATGTTTTCATCATCCATTACTCTTACAAGCTGCCGATATGACTCAATCATTACCAGGGGATTAGAGGATTTCATGGAAAGTACTGTTTCTTCAAAATTATGCTTCCGGAGAATACGTAAAAATTCCATAGCAGATTCAACCATTCCTTCCGGCGAATCTCCAAAGCGGTTCATCAGTCTATCTGAGAGTGAACCGTGGTTTGTACCGATTCTCAGAGCACATCCGTATTTTTTTAGGTTTTGTATTAGCGGAAGCAATTTTTCTTCAACACGTTCCAATTCTTCCTGATACTGCATATCAGTATATTCACGTACTTCAAATTTTTTCCGGTCGACATAATTACCTGGATTGATGCGGACTTTTTCCACAAATTCACATACATTAACTGCTAATTGCGGATTAAAATGAATGTCTGCTACCAGGGGACGTTCGATTCCACGCTTCTTCATTTCAGTACGGATTACGGGCAGACTGTCAATTGATTTTTGATTTGGGACTGTAAGTCGGATAATCTCACAATCCACTGCATCTAATCGTACAATTTCTTCTATGCATGATTCAACATTTGTGGTTTCAGAGGTCAGCATTGACTGAATCATAACTGGTTCAGAACCTCCAATCTTTATGGAACCGATTGAAACAGTGTTGGTATAACGTCTAGTGGGAAGCAATTTAGCTTATTGTGTTTTGGGTTTAAGTTCTTATTGAGTGTGAAAAAATTTCTGCACTCAACATAGTTTCATAGTCTGTCAAACACCGAACCATGTCCAGGGAGAAACAGGCGTTCATAAAAGCGATTTGCGTATTGATCTGTCATGCCGGCAATATAGTCACAAACTATTCTATTTTGATCCAGAACACTTTTTGCCTCTTTCCATAAAATCTGAAAAGATGAAGGTAAAAGCATCTCAGCTTCAGATGAGAGTGTTTCAAACAGTGAAAGCACAACCTTACGTCCCCGATATGTTGCAGCTTGTACAGTATTAAGTTGGATGACATGACGCGAAACAGTTTCTTTCAGTGATTTGAGGAATTGGAGTGGTTCTTCCTGAAGAATTGCATTCCATCCCAGGAGGGGATCTTCAAATTTTTCATTAAGTTTCAATTCTGCAGAAGTAATAAGTGCATGAACCAGTGCTCCAACAGCTTGTTTGCGGTTGTGCCCAGAGTTTTCACCATGTTTGAAAAGTTTTTTTTCAATTTGCAAAATATTATTATCCTCTGCCCATTTTGGATCCAAATGTTTTGTGACTTCCTGCCAGTGGTCGCGAGTCAACAATCGCAAAACAATACCATCTTCAAAATCATGAACCCCATAAGCAATATCATCTGCCAAATTCAACAATGAGGTGTCCAGAGCTTTGTGGAACGAAAAACCATGATTTGATTGTGTAGGTAAAGTTTGCTCACGGAAATGTTTTTGGTCTGAATCTGAAAGTGGTTCTAAAATCCAGTTAAGCACCTCCTCCTCTGTATCCAGATAACACTTTGGAGGTTTCCAAGCTTGTTGTTCATTTGAATTTTTAGAAGTACCGGATACTTTCGGTAGTGTTTTTTTACAAAGTTTGGAATAGGGTACAGGATATTTTAGAACTCCCAGAAGGTTACGGCGCGTTAAATCTAATCCATACTTGGGTGTGTGTGATTCCAGTTTTGTGAGAATTCGCAATGTCTGTCCATTGCCTTCAAATCCTCCACAGTCGCACATTGCAAAATTGAGAGCAGTCTCTCCACCGTGTCCAAAAGGTGGGTGTCCCAAATCATGGGCCAATCCTGTCGTTTCTATCTGTTCTAGTCGTGGAAGCAGGTCTTTTAGTTCCGGATATCGCTGTACAAAATTAAGTACAAGACCCCGTCCAATTTGAGCTACTTCCATTGAATGTGTCAGACGTGTACGATGGAAATCTCCGTCCAACACTCCGAGTATTTGTGTTTTTGCCTGCAATCTTCGGAATGCAGAAGAATGAATTACCCTTGCTCTGTCTCGCTCAAAATCCTCACGATGATCGTTTTTCCGTTGAACACCGTAAGGAGCGCGACGTTCTTTCCATGGGTCCATTTATACGGTTTTATACGGATGTGAGAATAATTTATGTTTGAAATATTTTTTTATGATTATCATGGATTATAAAGGATTTTAATTATATTTTCACCGGATAAAAAGAAGAAATAATAACCGGATGCATGCTAATCAATTTTTGGTTAACGAACCGAGAAAGTCTGAAGTCTTCAAATCACTTGATATATCCTTGAATTTAATTATTATAAGTTGTTAAATCTTTATATTAAACTAAAATAACTTAGATAAATTTTTTAGTAAAGGAGAACAGCATTTGAGTGAAGATAAACTAGAAGTCGAGGGGATTGTACTTGAATCCTCCAAAGGTATTTTTCGGGTAAAACTTGAAAATGATCATGTTGTTATTGGCCATTTGTCGGGAAAAATGAAAATGTATAAGATTCGTGTACTTCCTGGAGATACAGTCACAATAGAACTTTCCCCCTATGATCTGAAACGTGGAAGAATAGTACGGCGGGAAAAAGTTGAAGGTTGAAAGAAATTTTATCTTTAAAGTTTCATTAATAATGATCGAAAGCAGGTTTGTTGGGTACTGTAGATAAATGGGTTACCCAAGATTTAACGATTGATCTTGGATGAATATATTTGAACAAACGATTTGTGATTGGACCGCAAAGGTTCTAAACAACATTGATGATTCAAGAACTTGGGATACATCATCATTCAACGAATTAGTTGAGAAACCACCCAATCCTGATATGGGAGATTATGCACTCCCTTGCTTTAGCTTTGCTAAAAGTTTGCGACTCCCCCCTTTTCAAATTGCTGTGGAACTGGCAGAGCAGCTTCAATCGTATATCTCACCGGAAACCCCTTTAATTTCAATCCAGGCAAAAGACTCTTATCTGAATTATACTGTTTCTACTGCTGTAATGGCTGAAGTAGTCTTACCGGATATTTTGTGTGGAAAATATTTTACAGAGCCCTCCAACATTTCCCGTGAACGGGTGATGATTGAATTTTCTCAACCAAATACACACAAAGGTTTTCATGTTGGACATATGCGTAATGTGGCGCTTGGAGATAGTTTGTACCGTATCTTTTGTTACAACGGCTATGATGTAGTCGGAGCAAACTACATTGGTGACGTTGGAGCACATATCGCAAAATGTTTGTGGTTTTATAGTAATTATAACACTGAAACTCCTCCGGAAAAATTTCGTGGAGAGTGGTTAGGTGAACTTTACACGCAAGCTGTAAAAAAACTGGATGAAGCAGAAGGTCAAGAGAAAATTAAGTTTCAGAGAGAAATCAGTCAAATTCAGCAAAAACTGGAAGCAAAAGACGAGCAATTCATTCAAGCATGGGAAAAAACGCGTGAATGGTCTTTGTTGGATTTTCAAGAAATATATGAGTGGCTGGATGTAAGTTTTGACCATATTTTCTATGAGTCCGAGGTTGATGAAGAAGGCAGGCAAATTGTAATTGAAGGAGAAAAAAAGGGGATATTTCAGTATTCAGAAGGTGCAATTGGGATTGATCTTGAGGAGGAAGAACTTGGTTTTTTTATGCTCCTGAAATCAGATGGGAACACCCTCTATTCCACAAAAGACCTTGCACTTGCACAACACAAATTTAACCAGTTTGGAGTGAAGCGCTCGATTTATGTGGTTGGGGCTGAACAGACGTTGCATTTTAAACAAGTATTTGCCACCCTCAAAAGAATGGGCTATGGGCAAGTCGACAAGTGTTTCCATTTGCCGTATGCACTTGTGATGCTTCCAGAAGGTAAAATGAGTTCTCGTGCAGGAAATGTGATTCTGTTTACGCAGTTGCGCAAAGAAATCATTGAAAGTATCCAATCCAATCATCTGGGAGAACATCAGCAGGAATGGAGTAAGAAAGAACTTGAGGAAACGGCTCAAAAAATTGCAGTGGCGGCCATTAAATACGGTATGCTAAATCAAGACTCAAATAAGCAGATTGTGTTTTCAATAGACGACTGGCTGGTTTCTGAAGGAGATACCGGGACCTATCTGGTTTATGCCTACGTGCGAATAAGGAGTATTTGTCGGCAAATTTCGCGTGAAGTTGTCGCAGATGTGGACTTTTCACTTTTAGCACATCCCAATGAAAAAAAGCTTTTACGACAGATGCTGGATTTCAATCGTACTGTATTTAAATCCGGTGAGCAATACCGTCCTTCCTTACTTGCCCGGATGCTTTATGAGTTTTCCAAAGATTTCAGCCGTGCCTACAACACATGTTCAGTAAAGCATGCTGAAACTGAAATGCTGCAAGCTGCCAGATTACTATTATTTCACTGTGTTGCT
>Ga0233426_10002695_pt1 | contig 14596 bp, 16 predicted proteins | sample SI_118_April2016_6_FD_179875 | JGI IMG/M metagenome (GOLD analysis project Ga0233426, IMG submission 179875) | Seawater microbial communities from Saanich Inlet, British Columbia, Canada - SI_118_April2016_10_MG | ecosystem: Environmental > Aquatic > Marine > Inlet | place: Canada: British... | reverse complement strand
TGGGCGCTCTGGAAGGATAAGGTTGATAAGAGCCCAGGTTCGTATGCCTTGGTTCAATTGGACGTGAGTGTCAAGGGGTGGGACCTGTTCGGGGGAGGTTATTCGGGATCCGTCGCCGCCTACCGGATTACTGGTGGTAGTGGTGTTAATTTGGATCACACCGATCCTCATGGATTCATTTCACCAGATAACAAAGACCCGGATTATGAACGGAAAGTTTCTAAGGTGCCACCTTTCACTTGTCACAATCAACGCTATTACTTCACGTATTGGGATGAAGAAAGCGATTCTTATAAGTTTATGAACATGAATGCCTGGTGGAGGATCTTTGAACATGATCCATTTGAAGAATTTGAACGATTCAAGGAGATCTTTAAGATGCCTACACCAACTAAGAATGATGATGGTTACTACTATCATTGGGATGATCTTGACTGGAAGAATGTCTGGACCTACATGGATCATATCAGGACAGGTGTAGAAAGAACCCATAGGTATTACCGATACACGGACGGTCGGATCCCACCACATCCGCGTATATGTTTCTATGATAACTATTAGACAGTTAGCATTTCATTAAGAGTAGAAAACAAATTATATAAAATTTTTTATGTTCTCAGTTAAACAACTTAAAAATTTGATAGTTAGTTACTGTGTAATATTACATAACTAAGAGAAGAGAAAACAACAGGAGGAAATCCAGAACAACCAGAACAACCCCGAACAACCCAGACAGAACAGAGATGGCATGCCCAAAGTCCGCAATCCGCGAGGAGATGATTGACTACGCCACTAAGTGGCATGGTCTCCACCCCAACATCTCGCAGACCTCTCTCTTCAGGCAGAGTGTTCCATCTGAGGCTATTGATTTCGGTGAGACTTTCCAAGACACGGGTCTGAATCAGATTTTCACGGGCGAACGTCTTCGCACTGGTCCAGGATTCAACTGCAATCATCTATATCGGAGCAGTCGGAACGAGGCGGATATCATCCTTTATAGCGATAATGTCTGTACAGTCCTCCATCCGCTCGGAGAACCTGGGCGGGACGTGGATAGGAACAAGATTGGTCACCTAATGGTTATTGGTCACTCCGAAGAAGGTGCTGTTACCTTCAACGAAATGCTTCCGTCTACCTTCGCGGAGGTAAGCAATCTAGAACATCGCATTGAAGCGGTTCAGGAAGCTGTTGGTAATCTTCGGGCTAACCGACCGATTAAGTTCTGTGGTCCGAAGGTTCTCGCTAAGGCTGATAAGATGGATATCTCCCATGAAACGGGTATCCAGGAGTTCTTTATGAGACAGATCGTTGATATGGATCCACAAGTGAGGAACGGGAGCCCGGGTTACAAGCTATTCGACGACGGTTACACCGAGGGAGCAACCACGACAGAATCTCTTCCAGAAGAGATTCCGCGAACGGAAATAACCCTTGCTTCGCCTGAGAGGATTCTGGAAGAAATTCGGAGGGTGTTTTCCGCGGTTAATATCGCGGCACCGACAAATAACAATCGGGTTTTCATTCAGGGACCACACCGGAATACTCAGATTCTATCACACATTCATAGTTTCATGGTAGGCCAATACATTCCTCCGAATGTGGAACAGAATTACATTGATGCTTCTTACATTCTGGCAATCAAGAAGGACTTTCTGGACGATGTTCCACTAGTGCGGACACGGACACCACCGCCTCCGATTATGCAACAAGGGGCGGTAGACTTTGAGCAAGAGGTTGATGGCGGGGAAGATGACCTTTCAAGGCAATCAAGTGTTATGGTTGGTCGCTAAGATGGTTGTCGTTTAGTTGGTCATTAGTTATTAGTCATTAGTTATTAGTCATTAGTATAGGAATATTATAGTTAAATTTTTTATGTCAATTGGTGCGTTAAAACTACTTAAAAATAAATCTATTTATAATAGTGTAATGGTGAGTAGAGCAACCGGGTAAGTGAGTTAAATTTTTTATGTCAATTGGTGCGTTAAAACTACTTAAAAATAAATCTATTTATAATAGTGTAATGGTAAGAGAGCAACATGGTAGCATTCCCGAGTCTGGTCAAAGGGGTATGACTCAAGATCATATGCAACATGCTTCGGGGGTTCAAATCCCCCTGCTACCACATCCGATAGTGAAGGATTCGTGGTTCCATTAGCTCAGTTGGTTAGAGCATCGTGCTTATGACGCGGGGGTCGTGGGTTCAAGCCCCACATGGAACACTTATGCCCGTCTAGCTCAGTTGGTAGAGCGCAAGACTTTTAATCTTGTGGTCGTGGGTTCAAGTCCCACGGCGGGTAGAGACCAATCAGTCTATAAACGATATTCCTCCATAGCTCAGCAGGCAGAGCACCCGGCTGTTAACCGGTAGGTCGTTGGTTCGAGCCCAACTGGAGGAGAAGACTGATTGACTTAATCAATCCGGTGAGAAAAAGTATCTTATCGTTATATTTATGGTCCGGAGAATTAACGTTACTAATAAATTTATTCGTTAATTCATTTATTTGACCATTGGTTGACCAATTTACTAGGGTTCCCGAGTCTGGTCAAAGGGGAGCGACTTAAGATCGCTTGCTACATGCTTCGAGGGTTCAAATCCCTCCTCTAGTAACGTCCTTCTTTAAGGACACCTTGCCCTATTGGCGCAATTGGATAGCGCATCAGACTTCTAATCTGGGGGTTGTGGGTTCGAGTCCCATATAGGGTAAATATTCACTTGCTTAAATGGGAAAGCGGTTCCCCATAAGGGAACATTTTCTTGGTTCGAATCCAGGGGTGAATGGCTTAATCTCCCTAAGAGATTGGTAGGCTTAATCTCCCTAAGAGATATCTGGTCCCGTGGTGTAATCGGTTATCACTTTGGACTTTGAATCCAATGATCCGGGTTCAAGTCCCGGCGCGACCTTCGGGGACGTAGCTCAATTGGTAGAGCGCTCGCTTAGCATGCGAGAGGTACGAGGATCGAAACCTCGCGTTTCCATTATAATGTCTTTAATAAATTTGATTAATTAATATTGATTTATTTTAATTAATTAACTGAACTGAATAATGATGGGTGATTATTATATTTCCCCTCAATGCAACGAAATGTATCATGTCTGTGAAATTGAAGTGGGTGATACTGCTATCGGAGAAAACTTCAATGATATTGGGTCTATTTATTCTCTCGTTGCATTTTCTATTTGTATGGTTTTAGTTTCTTTCATTATGTCTATTTTTGGTGCGAAGTTATGGTCAGCGGATACTAAATTTTATTCCCAATTCGTGTGTCTTTCTATCTTGTATATGGGTGTCACGTTACTTGTGATATCATATGCGAACATACCTTCAATCTGTATATATAATCGCCTATGCCGTGAGGGTCCGGTTAATGATACAATAGATTCTGTTGATTATTATTATCCTATGATAAATTGTCCCAAGGATTCCATTGGTTCCTATTATCCTGATTTGTATGAAGAAGATTGTCAAGGGACAGAATATGGTTGTTGTAATATTAAAACCGAAGAAATACAGTGTAGTCAATTAATTGATGAAGTTCATTCATATGAAGAATATGAATCGATAGTAGAATACTACGAGGGTCATTTTGAACTAGAATTAATGAAAAAAGACGAGGTGGGTTCAAATTGTCCAACAATTGAGGAATTACTTTATGAACTTTCAGAATCAGATAAATTTAACTATACGAGTTATACTACTGCGTGCATTTCTATGTTTTCAATTATTATGAGTTGTATCCTAACTATTAGATTCGGGGTTGATAAACAATATGAAAATGCCGATATAGAAATGAGGGAGTCGTGCGATAGTAGCGATAACGAACCTCTAAAGGCTTCTGTTTAAATATTCGGATACTAAAAATCTTATAACTAAATATTTTTAATTTTTTATTTAAAAGAATAATGCTACAATTAATTTAAGTTGTATGGATTATTTGAAAGATTGTGATATTCTTTCGAGAGAAGAATTAAAATATGATATTCCCTCTAATATGGATGATGATAAAAAAGAACTTTTATTGAAGAAACCTGGAGCATGGAATACTCATACTTTTTCTCAGAGACCGCCTATTATTCAGCCAGCAGTAGAAAGCGTTGAATACGACAGAGAAAACATGAAAAAGAGTATGATTATAAAGAATACCAGACATATATATAAAGACAAGAGTGAGGGGAAAATGACTATTAAGGAGTATAGTCATTCTATTCTAACAAGGGAAAAACATACCTTTAAACTCGGGCAAGCCGAATTAATGGGTTTAGAAAAAGAAGATCTTCTAAATTGTATCAATGATGAAGTTTCGGGACTAAACTTGGATGATTTTAAAACGAAAGAATCTATTATGATATTCTCCTGCGATAATGGAAAGAGCAACGGGGAAAAGAGAAAAAGGGCGATTATTCTCCAGAAGGCTCTATGGGATTCGGGCAATTTTACACGGCATAGGATTACGACCGAAGAAATCTCAAAATATTAAATTTGATATATAAATATTTAATGTAATAAAATAAGTTAACTATGATCCGAAAAATAGATTATGGTACGGATAAAAAATTCGCAGCGATTAAAATTTTAAGGGAAAATAAAGTTTATCAGGAGCATGATGTTATTATTGGGAAATCTATATTAAAAATTAACGAAAAAAATAATGGTGATAGTAAGTCTATATTAGAACTGATGAAAGATATGAATAAATTAAAGGAATAAATTTATGATATTTCTATCTAAAATCCGATACGCGCCTCTGTCTTCAAGTTCTTTTATTCTTTTTATTTCTTTTATTTTTGTTAGTTCTCTTTTTAGTTCTCTTTTTAGTTCTCTTTTTAGTTCTCTTTTTAGTTCTCTTTTTAGTTCTCTTTTTAGTTCTCTTTTTAGTTCTTTTCGCTTTTTCCTTTTTATATCCGCCGCCCTGCCCTACCACGGTTTCCCAATCCCCTTTGAACGGGTCACTCTGCTCCACAAGCATTATTTCTTTGATTATATTCTTCTTTATTTTATCATTCAGTTGATTTCTGCTTGTTCTACTTTTTCCCTGCTTCGGCTTCGCATTCCAGATTCTATCGGAGAAGGCCTGTGTTTTTAAACTGTCTACCCCTATCCTCTCCGCAATTTTATTGAGTTCACTCACGTCATCCATTTTTTCGAGTTGTTTCCGTTTCAATTTAAAATCTTTATGCTTCTTCTCAGACATATCTGCATCTGCCCGTTCGTCTTGATACGACTTATCCACGAAGGGTCGCACGAGATTGACCTCGGGGGATTTAGCCTGACCGGTAGGCGGCCGACCTGTGGGCGGAGAATTCCCCATTACATCTACTCGTCTATTTATCTTAATAAATCCGTTGATATCATTTATCACAGCTTGTAATTGTTCCATATGTTTCGTAAAAAATTTTACACCCTTATTCTCTGATTGTAGTGAGCTTATATCGACGACAGGCTTTTTCCAAGTAGTAACATTTGTTTCGGTATTCCAGTAGTAAGTTGTCCCATCTTCACTAACGGCCGCCTTCCAGGGGGGGATATGAAAATCATCAGGATGAAGCTCCACATATTGTCTGAGGACTTCTCCCGCAATTGTAATCGCACTATCACAATAATTAAGGATCTCCTCTAGTTCTTTAATTTTATCACTTGGTGGCATTCCGTTAACCTTGATCGCATCTCTTGTTTTAGCCTTTTCTCGCGCGGTTTCTATTAGTGCAAGTGTCTGTGGTACTAATACATGATCTTTTTCATCCAACCCCAGCAATTCAATCAAATTGGTGACTCTATCCCCCATATATATATATATATATATTATTTCCAGTAAAGTTCTTTCGTTGGATATTCTTTAAAAATAGTTTTATAATCATTGTCTATGTAAACTTGTAAATTCTGATCTTTTATTTTAGGACTCTTAGAAGTCCATAATTCTTCTTGGATCATTAAATGAGCGTATTCGACTCTTTTAGGAGGTCCTCTAAATTTTTTATTTCTTTTTAATTTCCATTCGCATTGCATTGCTTCTTTCATAGTTTCAAATCCGTCTATAATGAGAATGGGATACCAGTCTTTTTTCTTTTTCGTATAACGTGCTCCACCCTTTAAATCACCGATGTGTTGTCTCCATCTACGTAAAAAATTATTAGTCATCCCAATATAAGTTAAATTATCGCATTTTAGAAGATAAACAAGATACATATATTATTATAAACCATACTTAATTTTATATGCTAAACTAACTTCGGGATTATCCAGAATAGCTGAAACAGTGTTTTTATCTTCATCGAATGTAAATATTTTATCTAGAAAGTTGAATTTCTTCGCTAACTTCGTACAAGATTTACAACAGAATGCTGATTTATGGTTACCATTTCTCCCGTAACGTGAAATAAATATTTTGTATTTATTTTTCTTATCATTCTTTAAGCAATAATGGATGGCCCTCTGTTCCGCATGGATTGAGAATCTATTATGATTTTCACCGCATGCTCTTGAAGAACCATAATCAACTATTTTCTTTTTTCTTGGGTCGTAAAACATAATAATTTACCGCGACAGCGAACGTATCGTATGAGAATACATTATCTGTATTCTGATTCGTGGATAGGGGAATAGGAAGGGGTTCCAAACTAAGAGAATAATTATTATGCAATGAGTTCTTCATTTAATAGCAAATAAATTTGATTAATAGTTAATTAACTATATTAATCAAATTTAAAATGGTTGAGGTCGATGAAATGGATGTCATTAAATTCTTGGGATACTTTTATTTCATTAATATGATATTGTTCGCATGGTTGTACCTTTATACCATGTATACTCAGTATAAAAATGCGCATGATAAGTGGTATGACATAATTAAAGAAAATGATTTAGACAGAGATAAAACCAGAGAATTGAGAGAATCGGTGGATAAGAGAGACTAAAAGAGACTTAATGCTAAGTATCGAACGATACAATATATTTCCGTTGTTTTTCGGGTTCTTTCTTGGGAGATAAATATTCTTGATTCACGAAAAATAGTCTGTAGGTTGTAGTTTTCTGACCCTTAATGCTTTTTTCAATCCCAATAACTTTATAATTATAATTTTTAACGAATTGTCTTAAAATGGTTATACATTTTTTTTCAGTAAGATCTTTTAGATAAATCTTGGATTTACATGGTAAATAATATTCATTTAATTTTCCTTTAAGAAGAGTAAGATTTTCAATAGTTTGTATTTCTTTCATATGTTCTTTCGTAAAAAAACGATCATCTTCTAGATTATCTAATCCGAATGTTTCTAAGATAGATTGAATAATCTGCATATCGGGATTTTTATTAAAATTCTGATTTTTCTTCGACATTCTATTAAATATAGTAAATAAAATGATTTTAAATCAATAACTTATTTGAAATTCGAAAATTATTTAAAAATGCGAAGCTTATTAAAAAATTTATATATTTCATATTGAGAAAGTTCACTAATTATTGCTAATATTATTGTGGATTGAATTATAATAGTTATAGCTTTTACTCGGACAGTTTTAGGAGATACATCGCCGTATCCCATACCTGACATGGCACATATAACGAAATACAAACTATTGAAAATCTTACTCTTCTTAAAGGAAAATTAAATGAATATTATTTCGATTTAATTTTATTTTTAGTTCTTTTAGATCTCTTATTTTTCTTTTTCTTTTTAGAAGATCTTCTAACTCTTTTAGAATGTTTATTTTTTCTTTTCTTTTTATTGGAAGATTTTTTCTTTCTAGAACCGGATTTCTTTCTTCTTTTACTTCCTCTGAGCAAGGGATTATCTTCTAAACTAGTCTTAATCTCTTCTGCCATAACTTTAGCCCATTGTGGGTATTGTTTTATTATATCTTTCGATACTTCTTTCGTTGAATACAGACATGAAGAATTAAAAATATTTATTTCAATTTCTTCTACCGAATCACCTTCAAACTCTTCCCCTCTTTCCTTATCTTTATAGTGATCCAATAAATTAGAAAAACATCTTTCTAATAATGATTCTTCCATTGAAAAAAGAGAACTACTAAAATAAGAACCCTTTTTACCTGTTGTCGTATATTCATAATCGGCGACTAATTTCGGAAAAACATAAGTTCCCTGAAAAAATCCACCATCGGTAAATTTAGTTTCAGAGACATAGAATATATCATCGGTTGAACCTTGAATCAACGGAAAGTAACCCATATTAAAATCTTTATTATTATATTCTAATCTAATATTCGGAATACCTTCATTATCTTTTATTTCTATTGGTTTAGCTGAATTGTTATAAACATAAATAGTTAGTTCAATATTTTCGGTATCTTCATTTAATTTATATTCCAATTTAAGATATTTCACGTATTCGCCACGATCTACCTGAAAAGCAAGTGAACCTGTTTCTGTAAATTTTCCAACAATTACGGAGGTAAAAATGGGTGTTTTTTTATGAATAATGAATGTTACTGGTTTATTTTTTTCTAAAATATAATCTCTAATCGATTCTGGAATATCTTCATATGGTTCACAATCCGACTCTAGGTATCCATGACATCCATTATAATAATAAAAAGAACCTTCTTCTGCCTCATCGTCGTTGATTGATTCTTCGTATCTTCTTTTTAGTAATGTTTTATATTCTTTTATATCTTCTTCAAATTGTTTTTTAAATTCAGGGTTAGATTCTACCATAGATGAGGTCCCTTCAATTTTAGAATATAATTCCGAAAATCTATCTTCATCATCCATATTATAACAATATAAATATAAACAAGTTAAAAAAATAAAAGATTATATAATACTAATATATATGACAGATTCTCTTGAACCCGAAAACGAATTAAATGAAGAAAAAATAGACCTTTCCGAAATAAAACCGTTAGATGTCTGGAATATAATCGAAACTTATTTTAGAGATAATCCTAATTACAAATCTCAGCATCAGATTGATTCATTTAATGAATTCTTGACTTCGGAAACGAATGGTATTAAATTTATAATTAAACGTGAAAATCCTTTAATTATTTATAAAGACATTTTAGATCCGAATAAAAATGATTATAAATATCAGATTAATATTTATTACGGTGAAACTTTAAAAGAAGATGGAGAAATAAATACAAGTATTAAAGAAAATATTTATTTTTCATCTCCAATTGAATATATTAATGGAGAAGAGACTTACATGTATCCGAATATAGCCAGATTAAAGGGTTATACTTATGCTTCTTGTATATTCTGCAATATCGGTATAGAATTTATAGATAACTCTAAAGGAACGAAAACAATTAAAAACTTTCAGAGAGTAAATATTGGTCTCTTGCCAATTATGGTAAAATCTAAGAATTGTATTTTAAATGGTCTCGATGATACTCAATTAAAAGAATTGGGAGAATGTCCGTACGATCAAGGTGGATATTTCATAATTAAAGGTAAAGAAAAAGTTTTTCTTTCTCAAGAAAAAAAGATTAATGATATCCTGTATATAAATTCAATTAACGATGAAACATTACCAATTCAATGTGTTTTAAAGACAGTTTCTACGGAAGGATTTCAGTCTTCAAGGACGAATACAATTATGATGAACAGAGTTACGATAGAATATGAACCATCTAATCAATTATCGGCTCATACCGATAAAAGATATTGCTACAGAGTAACGGTTAGAATATTGGGTATAACTGATTTCAATATACCAATATTTATTTTATTCAGAGCTCTCGGGTTATCTACAGATAAAGAAATAATAGATACGATTATTTATGAAACAGATACAGATTTATTAAAAAGAAGTCTTATGGATATGATAATTCCATCAGTTAAAGATTCCCAGCCTGTATTTGATCAGAAGACAGCATATAAATTATTGTCCATGCATACGAAGGGAAAAGAAGTAATAAATGTAATTGAAATATTAAAAAATAATTTATTACCGAAATATGAGACAGATAGAGAAAAATGTTTCTTTTTGGGATTTTCTGTTCGTAAATTATTTATGACTCATCTAAAGATTCTACCCGAAACAGAAAGAGATTCATATGCATTAAAGAGAATAGATTTGGCGGGATCTCTTTTATTGGAATTATATCGTGAGTTATGGGGTAAATTTAAGAGGTATACATCATTGAGCATCGATAAGGAGCATAAGTTTCATTTTAAGGAATACGATGAAGATATAACGAATATCGTAAATGAAAATAATATTAAAAAGATCTTTAATCCCTCAACGATGGATCTAATTGTTAAATCTTTCGGTGCTACATTCGGAACCAATCTTTCGGCAAGGCAGGGCATAGTCCAAGATTTAAATAGAAATACTATGTTGGGTACATTATCTCATTTAAGAAGATTATCCTATCCGTTACCATCGGGGTCTAAGAGTTTGGGACCACGTAAATTACATAATTCACAGTGGGGGTTCGTATGTCCAACTGAATCACCCGATGGTGGGAATGTTGGGATAATTAATCACTTGTCTATTGTGGCGTTAGTATCGTTCAATGTTTCTGAGGAAGGTATATTCGAAGCATTATTGGATCATGGATTAATATCGTTGGATGATATAATATGTGAAGATCTCAACGAATCAACGAAAATATTTATTAATGGAAAATGGATTGGAATTCATCGTATACCAGATTATCTTTATAAAGTAATGAGATTATTAAAATTGAATGGTTTTATTCATATTTATACTTCTATTTCTTGGGACATAAATTCCAATGAAATTCATATCTTTTCTGATTCTGGAAGACTATTAAGACCTCTTTTTGTCCTTAAGAAGAGAGGTAATAAAGTTAGCAATGAATTAATAGAAGGAGATTATTCGTATGCCGCGAATTGGTCTAAATTAATTAGAGGATCTTATATGTTTAAGAAATATCCGAATCAATCTATTTACGATGAAAGATATTTTAGAGAAGATCTTTTAGTTGTTAAAGCTAAAAATCCTGATTTTATTTCATTTTTAGAAGATCATATATCTCAGATTGAATACATTGATTCTATAGAAACGAATAATATTTTAATCGCGAGAAGTATCTATTCTATCGATAAAGATTATACTCATTCCGAAATTCACCCAACACTGATGTTAAGCGCGGTTTCTCTAAATATCCCTTTCCCCGAACACAGCCAATATCCAAGAAATGTTTTTTCCTGTCAGCAGACGAAGCAGGCTGTAGGAGTTTATTCAAGTGCCTACAATACAAGATTCGATACATTCGGTCATATATTAAATTATCCGCAGAAACCAATAGTTACAACAAGATATAAGAAATATACCGATGTTGATAAGTTACCCTATGGGGATAATTGTATAGTTGCGATTGCGTCTTATTCTGGATACAATCAAGAAGACGCAGTAATATTAAATAAAAGTTCGATTGAAAGGGGATTGTTTAATACTCTGTATTATAGGAGTTACAGCGATGAAGAAGAAATAGATGGTCAGGGTAATCAGATATTATTCGGAAATCCTTCTTACCTAAAGAACATTAAAAAAGATAATACAATTAATTATGATAAATTAGATGAGAATGGATTTATTAGGGAAGGCGTTTATGTGGATGAAACAGATGCTTTAATGACTAAATATTTAGTGGAAAAGAACTCTTCTAATGATTCTATTACAAGGATTATAACTAAAACCGTAAATTTCGGAACATCGGGATACGTTGATAAAGTTATTGTGGTTAGAAATAAAGATAATTTAAGAACTTGTCATGTTAGAATAAGAAAAAATAAGATCCCCGAAATGGGTGATAAATTCGCATCTCGCTTAGGACAGAAAGGTGTCTGCGGGATGGTATTGGATCACAGTGAGATGCCCTTTACGAAAGATGGTATAGTCCCTGATGTTATCGTTAATCCTCATGCTATTCCCAGTCGTATGACCATCAATCAGTTTTTAGAGGTTATATTGGGGAAGAGTGCCTGCTTGGGTGGATTTCTAGGAGATGCTACCGCGTTTCAGAATACAGAAGTGAGGGATTACGCTGTTCTCTTGCAGAAGTATGGTTACGAAGAATGGGGAAACGAAATAATGTATAGTGGTATAACAGGAGAACAATTAAAAACCGAAATCTTTATAGGACCAACGTATTATCAGAGAATTAAAATAATGGTTGCCGATAAAATGCATAGTCGGTCCACGGGTCCGAAACAGAGTTTAACGAGGCAACCGGTTGGTGGAAGATCCAATAATGGAGGAGGTCGTATTGGTGAGATGGAGCGGGATAGTATAATATCTCACGGTATAACTTCATTTTTAAATGAAAGTGTTACGGTTAGATCTGATAAATACTCAGTAAAAATCAATGAAAACAGTGGTTTAATTGATTACAATGAAGAAAATATAGAAAATACACACGATGTTCAGATGCCTTATTCAATGAAATTATTAACTCAAGAATTACAAGCAATGAACATAGTTCCAAGGATGATAATCAATGATGATATTAGTAATCCAGCGGTCCATGATTTCATAGTCAATAATTTTAAACTTTAAATTTATATATTAAATTTGATAAATCCAACCATTTAATAATTTAAATAACTATGGCACAACTCGTTCAAGTTTACACAGATATTTATAAACCAGCATTCGATGAAAATAAAGACGAATATACCGATAAATCGCCTTATAAACCCTATGAAAGAAATTGTATTAGGTTTGAGTGTCGATGTAAGGCGGGAGCTTATTTTATAGGAAATAGTCAATTTAAGCAACATATTAAATCTAAAACGCATAAAGATTTCATAGTAAATTATAAGAAATATTTTAAAGAAATAGATGAATTGGGTGAAAAAAATAAAACTTTACTATCGGAAAATCAACTTTTAGAAAGGAAAAATAATTCACAGAATGATAAAATAGAAGATCTTATAAACAAGATAGATAAATTACAGAAACAGAATAAAGATCTTCTAAAAATTATTGCGGATATGAATGATGATGACGATGATTATGAATTTGAAGATTGTTTATAGTCCCTCTATTTTCTCCCGTTGTATTTTAAGGTGAGATAATTGTATAATTTTAGAAAGTCTTTTCAATGATTCCGATTTTTTCGAGTTTAATTTAAAAAGTGGATCGCATTGAATAATAATATTTTTTTTAATTTTTTTTAATATTTCATTTATTTTAAGAATTAATTCTTCGGAGTTATTATAAATGAGATCTTTATTATATAATTTCATAAATTCTTCACTTGTGAAAGAATAAAATAAAAATGAATGGATTATCTGAAACACTAAATAATTGTCTTTATTTATATTAATTTTTTCTGTCTGAATAGATCTTTTCCGATTTTTATTCGGGCTAATTATTTCTAAATTGGGAGAAAATTTTATATTGGATAATGTTTCAACCATATATATACTATATAATATATTTACTTAGAAAAGATTTCCTATGGTATTCTGTTATACCATTTTCTTTAATGAAATTTAAATGTTTTGTTGTTCCATAACCCTTATTATTATGAATATCATAAGATTCAAGAATAGGATTTTTTTCTACTAATTGTAAAATATATTCATCATGATATTCTTTCGCCAAGATAGATGCCGCCGCGATATTTAAATAATGATTATCACCTTGGGGAACACATACGTGTTCTATAGATTCCATTTCGGAATCTAAATATGTATTAAAATAAGTTCCGTCGACAAGGATACGATCTATTGAAATCTGTTTAGTTACTTCGTTAATACATTTATGCATACCTTTCATAGTTGCTTGTAATATATTTAATTCATCAATTTCTTTTTCATGGATAAACTGAACATTAAACGCGATAGAATTTTCCTCTATGTATTCTCTTAAAATCTTTCTAATTTTAGGAGAACATTTTTTAGAATCTTTAATTTCATAAGGAGGAGGATTATCTTTTATATTTCCCATAATTACAGAACCGACAGAGACAGGACCCAACAGACATCCTCTACCTGCTTCGTCGATACCTAGTTCTATATTGTTTTCAATGTAAAAAGATTTCATTTTATAAATATAAGAATATTATTTTAAGTTTATTTGTAAATAGTACATTACTGTCGCTGGCAATGCCGATGGTTCAGCACCACCACCTTGATTCTTATATTTTTTAAATCTGTTGTAGGATTTTTTATTCATTTTTTTTCTTATAAACCCGATTTATCCTATTTGTTCTCTTTGTCTTTTTTTTCCCTATTGTCCCTTTTAATACCTTCTTCCCCTTTGTCCCTCTTGCTCTTCTTGCCCTTGCTCTTCTTGTCTTCTTGCTCTTCTTACCCCTCTTGCTTTTCTTACCTCTCTTGCTTTTCTTTCTTTTACCTCCCCCCTGAGTTGTTTGTGGATTCTCACCCGCATCATCCCCGAGATCACTTATTGTCGTTTTAAGTTCTTCCAAATCAGTTAGGTAGGCCTTCATCCCGACGATCTCTTTCTGTTTGTCCGCATGTGCGGCTGTGCCGGAATCTATCTCGCGAAGTTTTTTATATTTCCCATTGATTTTCCTCTTTAAATTAGTTATCTTAGTTTCTAAATATGTTATATTTTTTTCGGCAGACAGGCCCTCAGCTCCCAACGACTCCCGCGATACGGGTGCGGACCCCCCCCCCTGCATCTCCCCG
>Ga0233426_10002694_pt1 | contig 14598 bp, 12 predicted proteins | sample SI_118_April2016_6_FD_179875 | JGI IMG/M metagenome (GOLD analysis project Ga0233426, IMG submission 179875) | Seawater microbial communities from Saanich Inlet, British Columbia, Canada - SI_118_April2016_10_MG | ecosystem: Environmental > Aquatic > Marine > Inlet | place: Canada: British... | reverse complement strand
CTTTACCACCAGGTTTACCGCGGACTGTTGTAAGCTTAAGCTCAAGTACATCGCCCGGAATTACTTTACGACGGAACTTGCAGCCATCGATCGCCATAAAGTAGACCTGCATTTCTTTGTCAGCCATGTTGAGAGCTGTTCCCACCATTACAGCAGCGGTCTGCGCCATTGCTTCGACAATCGTCACACCTGGCATGATTGGATTGTCCGGAAAGTGACCCTGAAAATGCGGCTCGTTCATTGTCACATTTTTGATCCCGCGCGATGACTGAAATCCATCAATATCCAGAACTTTGTCGACCAACAGGAATGGATATCGGTGTGGCAAAATGCGTTGGATCAGATTGATGTCAGCGGTTAGCAGCTCGGAACTCATGGGCCAGCTCTTTTCTTAAATTTTTATAGGTTTGAATTATCTGTTGGACTTGACTACCAAGCCAGTGCAAGCGGGGCAAGACGGCGGTTAATCAACAGATGTTGTAGTTTGTGACCCATCGCCAAGAACAGCGTCAATCTGTGCTATGGCGATCGCCGTTATGTCTGCCAAATTTGTGCTTAAGACCACATTGCGACGCTCAATAAGAACGGATGCCCCAACATTAAGCATCAAAGCCTGCAGAATCGGGGCTGCAGCATTTAAGAACGTTTTGCGTTGTGTTTCGATCTGTGTGCTCAGTGATTTTGCTTTACTGAGCTGTTCTTCGCGTGTGACCTGAACCTTCAGGTCAAATTCATCCGCCAAATCGCGAAATTTTTCCGCATTCATCGTCGTACGCAACGCCGTCAGTTGTTTTTCTTCTTCAGCAAGTGCAAATACTTTAATCTTGTTTTCCGCCGCGAGCTGGGTGTCCGCAGCCTCCAATAGGCGAGCTGCACGAATTCCAAATTTGCTTTGGTTGAACAATTGCACGGTATCTACAACCAATGTGCGTCCAGCGGCAAAATCAACCTCTTGTCCGCTGACCGGCCCAACGGCACCAAAGGCCATTGCACAGATCAAGAAAAATGCACGTAGCATCCTGTTAAGTTCAGAACGAGGTCGACAGTGTGAAATCAAAGTTTTGCTCACGGTCCCAAGTTTCCTTGCGAAATGCATCAGTAAAGTTGAAGCGCAATGGACCGACTGGAGTGCTCCACAACAGGCCAAAACCGATGACATGGCGAAGGCTACTACCTGCACCGTCGACAATGACATTCCCAATGTCTACGCCGTTTAGGTTCCAGAGGCTACCCATATCGTAAAACATTGCGCCGCTAATCCCATATTCTTCGGGCAATCCCAACGGAAACTCGGCGTCCAAACGTGCCGCAAAGTAAAGGTTACCGCCCAACGCATCGCTAGTGCCTGTAACCGAAGTATCACGTGGACCAATGCCACCCGGTTCGAAACCGCGCAATATCCCCGGCGACAGGACAAAGCGATCGGCAGCACGGTTGGTACCACCATTAAAAGCCAATGCACCACCCTCAACAGTTGCGCGCAGCACAACGTCGCCGTTGAAAGCGCGGCGTTGGCCAACAGCCTTTGCAGTTGTTTTAATATACTTGCTATCACCACCAAGACCCGCGGAGTCTTGCGAAAGCTCAAGCAAAACGCCTGCATCTGGGTTCAAACCAGAGATGCGTGTATCATAACGGTATGTATAACCTATCGAAGAGGATAATTGTTTACCGACCCTAATATCTTTAGCAATTATTGTACCGCTTGCTACGGAGCTTCTTGCTGCAATTTCGACCTGTTCTGCAGTGTAACGAAGTTGAATACGACCATTTTCACTAACAGGAAATTCCAAGCTAGGTCTGAATAACTCAGTTGTGGAATCGTAGGTCGCAAATGAGCTATCGCTTTTTGCGTAGTTTAGAGTCAGACCAAACCGAACGTCGCGTCCGAGGAAGTTTGGCTCGGCAAAATTAAAGCCGTAGCGGCGAGACTCTTCTGCTGTATTCAAGGAAATATCGACGACTTGGCCACGTCCAAGAAAATTAGTTTCTTTCAGTGAAATTGCTAAGCCAAAACCACTATTTGGAGAGAAACCTCCCCCAAAGCTTAGTGAGCCAGTTGGTTTTTCTTCAACACCAACGTCAACGACGACACGGTCTGGAGACGAACCCTCACGCGCATTTACGTTTGCATTGGTGAAGAAACCCAATGCCCGGATCCGCTCTGCGGATTCACGAATTCCACGTGGGTTAAATGGGTCACCTTCAGCAGATTTAAATTGGCGGCGGATAACGCGGTCCAATGTGGTCGTGTTACCCTCAATATTAATCCGTTCAACAAAGATGGGTTGCCCACGGGATAAAACGAATTCAACATCAAGCGTCAGATCACGATCGTTGCGTGTAATACGTGGCTCAACACGTAAGAAGTCAACGCCTTGGCGTAGAGCCAAACTCTCCATGCGCGCAATCTCTAGTTCAACCAATGTCGGAGAATAAACTACGCCTGGACGGATTTTTGTCACGGCCTGATATTCATCGCCATCGACTGTGTTCAACTCGCTGGTTGTCGAAACAGTGCCAAACTTGAACTGTTGTCCCTCTTGGACATTAAAGGCAATAAAATGCCCGTCGCGCTCCTGAGTCAACTCGGCGTTTACAGCATTTGTTCTGAAATCAATGTAACCACGTGATACGTAAAACTCGCTCAGCACTTGCTTATCAAACTCAATCCGATCTTCGACGAAAGTGTCAGACTTCACCAAAGCACGGAAAAGGCCAGCTTGCTTTGTTCCTAGGACACGGCGCAAGCGGCTATCAGAATACACCCTGTTGCCAACAAAACTAAGACGCTCAACCTCGATAATATCACCTTCAAAAATCTCAAACAGGACATCAACACGATTGTCACTTCGTTTAATAATTTTGGGCGTAACCTGTGCAGCAAAGCGGCCACTGTTAGAATAAGCTTCAGAAATCTTTATAGCATCAGTTTCGGCAACTGTTGGATTAAAAACAAGGCGTTCAGTTGACGATACTAAAGCTGACAATGCATCGTCTTTTAAGCGGCGATTGCCTTCGAAGCTGACCCGATTAATAGTTGGGCGCTCAACAACAGTAATCTTGAGGGTATTCCCATCGGGGGAAATTGAAACACTTTCAAACAATCCGCTATTTTGAAGCTTTTGGAATGCGTCGTTCAGCTTTCCTGCGTTCACGGCTTGACCGCGTGCGATCCCCGCTTGAGACAGAATTGCGGAGTTTCCAATCCGCGTATTCCCGTCGACAACGACATTTTTGAAAGAGAAGTCCTGAGCATGAGCTGGCATCGTCCCAGCCATCCAAGTAGACGAAACCAATAAGGAAACACCAACCAAGCGCTTGACTGTCATCAATACATTCCTAGACAAAAATATGCCGCCGTGCTTGCTCGTAAACCGCAACTTCATGGTTATTACCCAATCTTAAGACAAAACTTGCCTTAATGAGTACCGAGTATATGCTGATTTGTCAAAACGCGAACGCACTAAATCTGCCCTTTCAGACTGATTTCTTTCCCTTATTTAGAGGGAAGCACACCCACTTCGATGCTGCACAACCATAGCCCAAATAAATATCCGGCCGCCATCGCGCCAAAATACAAGCCACGATCCTAGTTCCTATCGAGCAATAAGAGTAGGCTGCAGTATCCTGTTTGAAATGTTTACAACTTTGTTATCCTGACATTCACCAAAAACGTACATACGCAATGACACCTTAAATTTATAAAAATATGGCCGAAATGTTGCAAAAAGCACATTTAGGCCAAATTTCTAATGCATAAGTTAACTAAATTCAGCGGCAGGCTGCAGTCTAATCGAGCTAATAAACCCTCGGCGCTTAGCCCTCTATGGACAGAAGAGATCATTGCCTAGGGCAAACACCATCAATGTCAAGACCAAGGCAAGACCAATTCCCATAAGGATGCGCAGCGCACCATCGCTTGGTGGACGTTTGGTCACAGCTTCGTATGCATAAAAAACCAGATGGCCCCCATCCAATGCGGGGATTGGAAACAAGTTCATTAAACCAACAGCAGTGCTGAGAACAGCAATGAACCAGATAAAGCTTTGCGCACCTTGCGCGGCCATCGCGCCCGAGGTTTGCGCAATCCCAATTGGCCCTGACAAATTACAGGTGCTGATTCCGCCGGTAATCATGTGGCCAAGCCCCAAGATCGACCCCTCGATGATACGTCCGACTTGGCGCACACTACTCGTCAACGCGGTACCCAAAGGCACGGATTCAGTCGCAGGCTGAAACGCCAAACCATTCATGATGCCAATACGCCATTGAGTATCAAAGCCCCCTGCTGGCAAGGGTTCATCCACGCGCTTTGGTGTCAACACCAATTGCTCGACGGACCCGTCTCGCCAAACTGTCAGACCCAGATCGGCCCCTTCAGAGGATTCAACGATCTCCTTCATATCAAGAAACGCCGTTATTGGATCGCCATTGATATGGGTAATGACGTCACCACGTTGCAATCCAGCATAAGATGCAGCACTTTGAGGTATAATATTACCAATCCGTGCAGGTGCCAGAAATGGTCCGGTGACGGTTAATTTTTCGCCATCTCTTTCGATGTCATAGTATAAAATATTGGGACGTGGCGGTTTGGTCGTAAGTGCCCAACGCACGGCTTCATCAAATCCTGCATATTCCTGACCTTCGATACCAAGAATACGATCACCTTCGCGCAACTCGGTTTCTTGACCTGGTAAGGCCTGAAGCGCCGATACTGTAAACGGATCACTCGGCTGTCCTGTGTAAACCAAGACACTAAAAAAAATGACAATAGATAAGGCAAAGTTAAAGACAGGCCCAGCAGCGACGGTAAGCGCACGCGCCCACAGTGGCGCCCCGTGCATTGTTGCGCGACGCGCGACAGGATCATCGGCCACTTCGGCCATTGCTTCACCGTCAACGCCAGAGGCTGCATTCGCATCCCCTGCGAACTTTACATATCCGCCAAATGGCAAGGAAGCTATCTGCCATTTAGTACCACGGTTATCGAGCCGCGAGTACAAGACTGGACCAAAGCCAAGGCTGAACACATCTGCATGAATGCCTGTCCAACGACCGACGATGTAGTGACCATATTCGTGGATCGCCACGATCACACTCAAGGCGACCACAAATGCAATAATCATCCAAAAGAGTCCACCGAACTGGCCAATCAGCGTTGCAATATCCAAGTTATTATCCTGCCCGTTGTTTTATGATTTGATGCGCGTTCTCACGTGCGAGATGGTCAATATGAAGAACATTATCCAGGCTCATCGTGTCATCAATATGACCACCTTTTTTGTCAACGATAGACAGCGTTTCTTCAACAACCTCAGACATTTCGGTAAATTTCAACGTGCCTGCGATGAATCCATCAAGTGCTGTCTCTTTGGCTGCGTTGAAAACTGCCCCGGCCAATCCGCCGCGCGCCATGACTTCGCGTGCTAGACGCAAAGCCGGCCATCTCAATTCGTCTGGAGCACGGAACGTGAATGACCCAATTTTAGCCAAATTTAGCCGCTCAACAGGCAATGCCTGTCGTTTCGGCCAATGCAGCGCATATCCGATGGCGTGGCGCATATCGGGTGTTCCAACATGGGCTATCAACGCTCCATCATTAAACCCGACAAGCGCATGGATCATCGACTCTGGATGAACGAGCACCTCAATTTGATCCGAACGAACATCAAAGTATTCATGTGTTTCAATAACTTCCATCGCTTTATTGAACATCGAAGCACTGTCGATCGTAATCCGCTGGCCCATATCCCAATTGGGATGGGCAGATGCCTGTGCCAATGTTGCATTGGCCAATTCGCTGATCGGCCAGTCACGAAACGCACCGCCGCTTGCCGTAATTATGATCCGCTCAACGGCTGCGATATCCTCACCAACAAGACCTTGAAAAATAGCCGAGTGTTCGCTGTCGACGGGTAAAATTTTTGCGCTGTTCTCTCTTGCTGTCTTTAGAATCAATTCTCCTGCACAGACAAGCGATTCTTTGTTTGCCAACGCCAGTGTCGCGCCTTGCTCCAAGGCCTTGAGGCCCGGTTGTAAGCCCGCAGAACCGATGATGGCGGACATGACCCAATCAACAGGGCGTGACGCTGCCTCTGTCAAAGCCGCCTGCCCCGCAGCAGCCTTAACTGGGCTGCCCTTTAAGGATTCCTGTAAACTACTCAATAAATGATCGTGGGCTGTGATTGCAATTTTAGCGTTCAAGCGAATTGCATCTTTGGCCAGCAGAGCAATGTTGGACGCGCCTGTGAGGGCAACAACCTCGTAGTGGTCAAGATCACGGGCAATCAAATCAATTGTGTTTTGTCCGATGGAACCCGTGGCCCCGAATATACTGACCCGACGACGGCTCATACGACTCTCACAACAGTCCTTGGGGGAGACCGATGAATTGACCAACAAGCAAGAGTAAAACAGCAGCGCCCAACATTCCATCGAAACGATCCAAAACGCCGCCATGTCCGGGAATGAGCGTTGAGCTGTCTTTGACTCCCATCATGCGCTTAACCGCGCTTTCAGCAATATCACCCATTTGAGAGGCCATCGCTACCGCGATTGAAGTACCAACCAATTCGAATGTCGCGCCAGTGTAATTCACAAAGATAACCCCAACAAGAGCGGCTCCAATCCATCCAAATACGGTGCCAGACCATGTTTTTTTTGGGCTCACACCAGGCCAAAATTTTGGGCCACCAATCATGCGTCCTGCAAAATAACCAAGCACATCCGTTACAACGACCACAACGATCAACCAAAGCATCCAGACAAAGCCAAGATCGTCGCGCACTGACATCATCCCAAATCCAGCGAACAGAACCATCACGCTGAAGATGATGTAAACAACACGGTTTTTTACCAGTTGAGCAAAGCCTATCAATGCCGGTGACACCAACAGCGGCAGTGCAAAACCGGTAGGAATGTATATTGCGCTGAAGCTAACGAATGCGCTCAACAGGCCAAGCTGTAGCGCAAGCGGCGCGTTCAAGGGCGCTACCATGCGGACCAATTCCCATATCATCAGACCGCAGATCAACCCGACCAGCAGATGAAAAACATGTCCACCAAACAGCAGGCCGAGCAAACCTACAAGTACCATCAAAATTGCGGAACTTAAGCGGACCGTTAGATCGGACCATTTTGGTGCACCACTCATTTTTTAACGCCTCCAAAACGGCGATCTCGATCAGCATAGGATGCACAAAGGCTAGCGAATTCTTCGCGGCTGAAGTCGGGCCAAAGAGTATCAACAAATTCGTATTCTGCGTATGCCGATTGCCATAACAAAAAATTAGAAATACGTGCTTCGCCGCTAGTGCGAATTACAAGATCAGGATCAGGTAAAACACGTGTATCCAGATACTTAGGTATGCTTTCTTCATTTACATCATCAGGATCAAGAAGGCCACGTGCAACATCCTTAGCCAACAATTTTGTCGCTCGAGCAACCTCGTCGCGCGCCCCGTAATTCAACGCAATTGTCAGATTAATTTTGGTATTTTCAGCTGTTTTTACTTCTAGTTCGTTCATCAGGGACACTAATTTTGCGTCCAGGTGTTCGCGATCACCGATGAAACGAACTCTCACGCCAAACTTTACTAAAGCACGTGTTTCTTTGATAATGTAACGACGGAAAAGCCCCATTAGCCCAGCGACTTCAACCTGCGTACGTTTCCAGTTTTCCGTAGAGAACGCGAAAATGGTTAAATATTTAACGCCTATATCGGGACAACTTTCAACAATTTCGCGCACACGCTTAGCGCCTGCGTGGTGTCCAAACAAACGTGGCCTGTCCCGTTGCGTCGCCCAACGCCCATTGCCATCCATAATTATTGCAACATGACGTAGCCCGTGATGGGCATCTTCATTAACACCTGTATTAAAATCTTGGCCCATTGTTACCTCGGCCTCCAAATAAATTAAGTAAAATAATAGCTACATACACAATTAAAGGGTAACATGGCCACGATTGATATAAATATCAAACTTGCATGATCTCAGTTTGCTTGTTTTCCAGCATCTCATCAATGATTTTGGTTAGGCGATTGGTCATATCCTGAACCTCACCTTCCCAGATTTTTTGATCATCTTCAGAAAGGCCATCAGCCTTGCCCTTCTTAATCTGATCCATACCATCCCGACGAATATTGCGAACGGAAACACGTGAGCTTTCTGCATATTGGCCAGCAACTTTGGTCAACTCGCGACGACGTTCTTCGTTCAACTCAGGGATTGGCAGCATAATAATTGTGCCATTAAGTTGTGGATTTATACCCAACCCGCTTTCGCGGATCGCTTTTTCAACCGCGCCAACCATCGATTTGTCCCAAACATTGATCGTAACCATGCGTGGCTCTGGAACGTTCACAGTACCAACTTGGTTAATTGGGGTGCGCTGACCATAGGCTTCGACCACAATCGGGTCCAGCATGGAGGATGAGCCACGCCCTGTGCGCAGTGATGCAAATTCAGTACGTAGCGATGTTATTGCACCATCCATACGGCGTTGAAGTTCATCAGTATCAAGCATGAAGTCATCGGACATGGCTTTTCGCCCCTTTATTTTTAGTCACTTTTGCGCGGGTGGTATAATGCACACCCGCCGTTACGCTGGTTTATCGATTAATCTTGAACTCTTGTATAGGTGCCTTCACCGGCCAAAATTCCACGGAAACCACCTGGCTCGTCTAGTGAAAAGACAATTATGGGAAGATTATTGTCACGTGCCAAAGCGATCGCAGATGCGTCCATAACGCCTAGGCGCTTGGCCAAAACGTCATCATAACTGACTGTATTATAGCGCACAGCATCATCATGTTTAGCAGGATCCTTGTCGTAGACACCATCAACCTTGGTACCTTTAAAGATTGCTTCACATGACATTTCATTCGCACGAAGTGTCGCGGCAGTATCTGTCGTGAAATACGGGTTCCCGGTACCAGCTGCAAAAATACAAACACGCTTCTTCTCAAGGTGGCGCACGGCGCGGCGACGAATATAGGGTTCTGCAACCTCGTTCATAGTAATCGCGCTAATTACGCGTGTGTGGATGCCCAACTCTTCCAATGCAGACTGCATGGCCAAAGCGTTCATTACAGTTGCCAACATTCCCATATAGTCAGCCGTAGTTCGTTCCATTCCTTGCGCACTACCTTGCAAGCCACGGAAAATATTACCACCGCCGATGACCATGCAAATCTCGACACCCATTTCCTGAACTGATTCCACCTCTTTGGCGATACGTTCGACGGTTGGTGGGTGTAGCCCAAAACCTTGACCACCCATCAGCGCTTCACCAGATATCTTAAGCATGACACGTTTGAAAGATGTTTGGGGTTCTTTGGCCATAGGGCGCTCCAGTTTTCTGCTGCCAATTTGAGGTGCCGATTACGGCAATTGGCATTGGGTGTTTTATCTCGCCTTAAAATGTCGGAAAACAATCCAGAATTCAATGCACGACAACCGGAACTGCAAAAGAAATGAACAAACTTACCAAATACGGGCTCTCGCAGCTCTCGCCGGAGCAACCGGTGCTGATCGCAGGGCCAACCGCATCTGGTAAATCCAGCTTGGCCTTAGCCATTGCTGAGACACAGGGGGGAGTGATCATTAACGCAGACGCCAGCCAGATTTACAACTGCTGGCGGGTCATAACTGCCTGCCCTTCAAAAGCAGAAGAAGCACGGGCTTCTCATGCACTTTACCGCCATACCGATTATAACGCCTCCCACTCTGCGGGCCATTGGTTACGCGAAGTTGCGTCGTTCCTAGACGGTACTCAACGGCCAATCATCGTGGGTGGAACAGGTTTATATTTCACCGCCCTGACCCAAGGCCTTGCTGATATCCCCACAACTCCACCAGGCGTGCGTTTGCAAGGCGATACACTTGATTTGACTTTTATGCTGGATCAGCTCGATCCGGATACGGTTTCTCGCATTGATGTTGCGAACCGCGCGAGGGTTCAGCGTGCTTGGGAAGTCAAAACTTCAACTGGGCGTGGCCTTGCCCAATGGCAAGACGACACACCGCCACCTTTGGTCGAGCCAAAACACAGCTTCAATATTGTTTTGGATGCCGACAAAGAATGGCTGACGCCACGGATCGAACAACGCTTTGATATGATGATAGACGAAGGTGCAATGGATGAAATAGCAGGTATGGATGATCGCTACGATCCAACTCTTCCCAGCTGTAGGGCGATCGGCGTTCCAGAATTGATGAGGCATTATCGCGGCGATCTAACGTTTAGTTCTGCACGTGAAGGGGCGTGTATTGCAACCCGTCAATACGCTAAGAGGCAGAGAACATGGTTTCGTTCTAAAATGAAGGATTGGCACCGGGTAAATCCTCAGAAGGTATAACAAAGCCATCATCTTTATATTGGTGTCAAAACTGGGGTATCATAAACTGACACAAGCAGACATTCGTGTCGATTCCCCCTATGCCAGACTGCCTCAATATCAAATCCCTAGCCGACTTTACCAATGTTCAAGATTGACACCTTTCGCTTTTACATGCTGACCCGTTTGATCTTTTGATCTGGATAACGCGCGGCCAAGGATTGCTGCACACTGACGTATCAAGACGTGGTGTGGGTGCGCATACCGCAATTCTTATCCCACATGGACAGGTATTCGCCCTTAATATAGTGAGCCAAGCCAATGGGTTGGTCGCGAATATGCCCCCATCCGCAATAGTTGATACATAGAGAAAGCGCATCAACTTCGGATTAGAGATACGAAACAAATTGCTCAGCTCTCCGGGTTTATTGAGGCGGCCCAACGTGCAATTTCCGATGACCCGTATTTTTCAAAAGCAGCATTGTGAGCGCACCAACGCTTGATCTAGATATGGGAAAGCCGCCAACTCTCTCTTCCTGAACATTCACCAGCAAAACAGAACGCATCTATCCGACTGAACTCGCGGTTTTTGCCAACCTGACTGCACCAGAGTTGAAAGGGGCCACAATGGCCCAACACGCCCAGCAACTTGGTGTAACACCGACCCATTTGGCCCGCGCCAGCCGCACCACAACCTGTGTGACGGCCGCTGATCAGCTGACTGCACGCCTATTGCATCAGACCCAAACCGCGTTGATCGTCACAAAACAATCGGCCAAAGACATCGCGGCACACTTAAACTTTGGCAGCGCAACCAACTTTACACGTTTTGTTCAGCAACATAACGGCCAAACACGGACGTAAATGTGCCAAAACGGCTAAAAAAGTTCAATCATTTCGCAAAACGCCAATGCCGTGTTCAAAACGACTTTTTTGAACGTGACGGATTGACCTCTGCCAAGATCTGTAGCCTGATACTTCAAAGAAAGTGCGTTCGGGCCGCGAAAGGGTGACCAACATCAACTCGGCAAACGCAAAGGGAGATTTTAATACGGAAGTCTAGCGCTGCACCAATGACAGCGCAAAAGTTGGCAAGAGCTGCAAAAGCCGCCAATTCTAATTATTAGCCTACCAACAGGGGCATCCATGGGAACCTTTATCATCAGACGTATGGGACAGATGCTGCTGACGGCATTATGCCTGACGTTCATCGTCTTTTTCATGACTAACTTAACACCGAACCTGGAAAAACTTGCGAAAACGCAAGGCAACTTTCGTATGTCCGACGAGGCCGTTAACAGCTGGCTGTCCGATCGAGGCTATTTAGCGCCCCTTCCATATAAGTTTGGGCAATGGGTTGGCGTGGTGCCGGGCTGGACCAACGAAAAGACAGATAATGATGGTCAAACAGTCGTAACCGGGCGCTGCTTCTTAGCTGCAACACCTGCTGAAGACCGGGCACGGTTCTGTGGGGTGTTACAAGGGTTCTGGGGTTATTCTTCGGTATTTAAGACCGATGTAGATGCACTGGTCGCTAAGCGCCTATCTGCAACAGGTAAACTGATGGGCTTTGTTTTATTGCTGATGGTTCCAATGGCTTTGATTGTCGGTATTCTGGCTGGGATGCGTGAAGGCTCAAACTTGGACCGTACACTGTCGACATTTTCTATCGCCTCGACCGCGACCCCAGAGTACGTATCCGGCGTAATTTTTATCGCCCTTCTTGCCTCCTCCAAATTTGGAATATCTCCGATACTTGCAGATTGGGGTTGGATCGACACAAAGACGCTGTTCTCAGGCTCTGCTAAGAAGGCTGTTGAAGACGCGACCTTCCGGAATTTCTTTTTGCCCGTATTAACCATTTCCCTTTACGGGATGGGCTATATCGCCCGTATGACACGTGCATCGATGGCAGAAGTTATGACAGCACAATATATCCGCACCGCACGCCTAAAGGGCGTTAGTTTTCGCAATGTCGTCATGAAACATGCCCTTCGCAATGCGTTGATCGCTCCATTCACGGTCATCATGCTGCAAGTGCCCTGGTTATTGAATGGCGTTGTAATCGTTGAATACCTGTTCGCCTACGATGGCTTTGGTCGTTTGTTGGTTGAAGCGGCACGTGGAAACGACATCGAACTGCTCATGGCCATCTCGGTCGTCTCCGTCATCTTGGTTTTGTTGACCCAACTGATTTCTGACATCGGTTACGTCTTCTTGAACCCACGCATTCGCATTTCTTAAGGGAGGGTCGAGACAATGGAACCACTGACATGGACCGGAAGCCTTAGCTTTTTAAACCTCTTTTTTGGACTGGCCGTTGGCATTTTTGCCATCATGGTCGTTGTCCAAATCATCACTTATCTGTTCGCAAAAGAACAGACAATTCACGTTAGGTCAGATGGAACCGCAGCCACCAGTGCAGGCATTGGTGGGCTGATCAGCTTTGGGGTCAAAGTCACTTTTGTTGCCATATTGACGATTGCGCTAGCCTATCTATTGGCTGGAATTGTCATGGGAACCAAAGCAGGTATTTTTGGTGGAATAGCACAGCAGCTTACGCCTGTCTGGGTCGGTATGGTTTTGATTTTTGTGGCCTCGATCAAATTCAAACGCAATTTAGGCCTCTATGGTAAGTTGTTTGATAGCACTGTTGGTATGATCGGCTTTGCCATTGTCTTGTTCTGGGTCTTGGCCGGTGCCATGGCCGGTGTCTTTGACATGATCATCACCCATGACTCCCTTAGCCAAGCGTCCGGCATGAAGAACAAACTACCCGGCACGCCACTACGGGGTGCCGAAGACGATGAATTTCAGTGGTATCTACTGGGTGGTGACAACCTTGCACGCGACGTGTTCAGCCGCTTGTTCAAGGGTGCATGGACAGTGGTTCTGATTGCACCGTTCGCCACTCTTTTCGCGTTCATGGTCGGCATTACACTAGGCCTTCCAGCAGGATACTACGGAGGAAGCTTGGATACGTTTCTGTCTTTTGTTGCGAACCTTATCCTCGCCTTCCCTGTCATCCTTTTGTTCTACCTCCTGGTCACTCCAGAGATCGTAGCGACGGGTATTCCAAACTATATGGCAGCCGTGTTGTTCGTGTTTCCTGTGATCTTCTTTGGGGTGCTACTGAACTCACGCTATCACACTCAACCAAAGGTACGCACACCGCTGTTGATTGTGGTTCTAGGCGCATTAGCGTGGATTTACCTAGCGTTGATCAGCAACAACGGCAACATTATTTCAACCAAGGAATACAACATTTGGGGCCTGCCAGATTTCTTGGACTTTTACGATATGGATCCAAGCATCTTAGTCGTGTTTGTATCTGTGGTCTTTGTGAATGCCCCTACTGTTTTCCGTATTGTTCGTGGCCTCGCCCTCGACATCAAAACGCGTGACTACGTTGCGGCGGCGCAAACCCGAGGTGAAGGTCCGTGGTATATTATGCTTTGGGAGATCTTGCCAAACGCACGTGGCCCACTGATCGTCGATTTCTGCCTGCGCATTGGCTACACAACGATCTTACTAGGTACCTTAGGATTCTTCGGACTTGGGTTGGAATCAGAAAGCCCTGACTGGGGCACAACGATCAACACCGGTCGCACCCTGATCCGCGCATATGTACATCCCCTCTTACCGCCAGCAGTCTCGTTGCTGACTTTGGTATTAGGCCTAAATCTACTGGCTGATGGCCTGCGTGAGGAATCATTGCGCGACTAATATTGGGGGCAGGTTGCGCCCTCACAGATTGCTTACAGCACCGAAGTCGGACATTTGATACCGGCTCAACCTCCGAACAGGGAGATCACGACGATGACGACGCAAGATCATGATGGACCTATCCTTGAGATCGAAAACCTATCGGTCTCGTTTTTCACGCGCCTGCGCGAGATTCCAGCGGTTATGGATTTCTCAGTGACGGTTCAGCCCGGTGAGGCCGTTGGACTAGTTGGAGAAAGTGGATGTGGTAAGTCCACCGTGGCCCTTGGCGTCATGCAGGATTTAGGCAAGAATGGTCGCGTTGTTGGCGGCACTATCAAGTTTAAAGGCCAAGATTTAGGCCAAATGACGAAGGAAGAGTTACGTAACATTCGCGGCTGTGAAATCGCCATGATCTATCAAGAACCAATGGCATCACTGAACCCAGCGATGCGGATAGGTAAGCAGCTGATGGAAGTGCCAATGATCCATCAAGACATGTCTGAAACGGATGCCTATGAGCGCGCGTTGCAGGTTGTCACAGATG
>Ga0233426_10002693_pt1 | contig 14604 bp, 12 predicted proteins | sample SI_118_April2016_6_FD_179875 | JGI IMG/M metagenome (GOLD analysis project Ga0233426, IMG submission 179875) | Seawater microbial communities from Saanich Inlet, British Columbia, Canada - SI_118_April2016_10_MG | ecosystem: Environmental > Aquatic > Marine > Inlet | place: Canada: British... | reverse complement strand
AAACCTGCCTTGATCTATGTCCAAGCAAGTATCACATTTACCACAAGGCTTTGCTGTAATACCAACATCACAATTTAAACTTTTGGCAAATATTCTAGCAATTGTCGTTTTTCCAACACCTCGAGTCCCTGTAAAGAGATAAGCATGGTGCAATCGTTGCTGATTCAACGCATTTGTAAGCACGGTAACTACATGCTCTTGTCCCATCAACTCATCAAATGATTTTGGCCGCCACTTTCTCGCTAGTACTTGATAACTCATAAAAAACCTTATTCACCTTCATATTGAAGGAGTGAAGTAACTGACAGTCCTAAATTAGAGAGTTTTTCTTCTCCACCTAAATCAGGTAAAGAAATAACGAATGCAGCATGAGCAGCTTCCGCGCCTAATTTTTTGATAAGTTTATTTGTTGCTTCAATCGTACCGCCAGTCGCTAATAAATCATCAACAATTAGTACCTTATCATGACTGGTTAATGCATCTTGATGTATTTCAAGTGTATCAGTGCCATATTCAAGCTGATAATCTTCGGAAAAAGTTGCTCTAGGTAACTTTCCTGGTTTTCGGACAGGTACAAAGCCAACTCCTAGGGCTAGTGCTAATGGAGCGCCGAATAAAAACCCACGGGCTTCAGTACCAACCACTTTAGTAAATCCTTGATCTTGAAATTTATCTTTTAAAACGTCGATTGTTAATTGAAATGCTTCTGCATCATCTAAGATGCCGGTCACATCTCTAAACAAAATACCTTTCTTAGGATAATCTGCAATGGTATGAACGGCGTTTTTAAGTTGTGAAATTTGTGTTTCTGTCATTATTCGCAAAATTATTTATTTAGTATTGCTAAAGAATAATGGAAAACAAACTATATTTATAGTGAATGTACGACAGATTTTTCAATCAATAGCTGATTTATCTTTTGGCTAAATAATTCTGGATCGATTGGCTTAGAAATTATGCATTCTAAATGCATGAGTTCTTCAGCATTCTGAAAGGTACTTATACCCTGAGTACTCATAAAAATAATAGGAATATTTGATGTGTCATCTTTGGATTTTAAATTCTTAACAAGCTTAATACCATTCATCACAGGCATAAGATGATCAATAATATACAAGTTATACTGCTGCTTTTGAGCTTTTTCTAGAGCGTCTAAGCCATTAATCGCGAATTCAAAGGTAAAACCTAATTGAAAGAGTAAATTACCCACCTTTTCACGTTCAGGTTCTTTGTCATCAACGACTAAAATATGCATATTATTGATCTGCTTAATGCAAACGATTAGCTTAAAACCGTTAACCAACCCATTAACATAGGCAATAATGGCGCTACTATTAATGCTGATAAAGCAGCGAATAAGTGACGTTTTGAAGAGCTATCTTTAAAGTTTTCATGTTGTGACATCTTTGACTTCCTAACTAAACTACAAAATGAACGGCGCGAATTCTAGCCGAAAAAAAGTGATATAGATAGGGATATTTGATCTAGATCAAACTAATAAGATACATTCTATTATATTAATAGTAAAAAAAAACCAGCCTAGTGGCTGGTTTTTATAAGTATTTGCTAAATTAAATAGACTTGCCTTTACGTGCAGCAGTGTCCTTAATATAACTTAGCCAACTTCTAGCACCCTTACGAGTTTTAGGATCTTTCATTGCATTTTGAATAGCAGCATAGGCTTCTTTATATTGAGCTAAATAGAAATGAGATTCTGCAATACTCATATATAATCTACCTTTACTCGATACACCTAGGTCAATCGCTTTATTTAAAGCGACAACCGCTTTAGCAAACTGCTCATCTTGTGCTAATAAAGTGCCTTGTTTACTATAATGTTTAGCTTCATTGGTCATTTTCGCTAATTCACCATAATATTTGGCGGCTTTATCAATATGCTGTGCAGCATGCCAAGCATTAGCTAACGAATATATATTCGTATCATCGCGCTTAACAAGACCAGAAGAAATATGTTTTTCTAATAATTGAGCTGATTTAAATGGCATATTGTTTTGCGCATACAAGCTAGCTAACGTTTTGATTTCCGACTCTTTTTCAAGGTAACCTTGTTTGTAAGCCAAATCTAACGTTGCCATACCACGGTCATAATCTTCAATTAATAGATAAAAATTCCCTAACTGTTTCCAGAATGATTTTTCATTAGGAAATAACTGAACAGCAGTTTCTAAAACCTTAACAGCATCTTTAAACTTTTTAGTCTCGTAGTAAGACGTCAACTTCAAAATATAAGGGTTTTTATTATGTTTGTCGCCATAAGCTGCAATCGCATTATTCGCAGGGGTGATCATTTTAGGTAAACGTTTTAACTCATAGTTGGCTTGAGAAATTTTCACCCAAGTATCACCGTCAGATTTACCCGTGAACTCCATCCAAGCTTTATAGTTTTTTAACGCATCTTCATATGCTTTTGTTTGCATTTGAAGATCTGCTAGCAACTTAAGTGCTTCACCGTGATCTGATTCATTAAGAATATCAGGACCAACAGCTAACTTTAGATATTTGATAGCATTAGCTTCTTGATCACCTAAAGTTGCGTACATTACAGCGATATAACGCGCCAAAATCGCTTTATCATAATCACTTTTAGCGTTGATCTCTAAAAGTAAAGCTAGAGCCCCTTTGATATCATCAGTAGAGTAAAGCTCAAATGCTTTACCCACTTTTTTACCAACAGTAGGTCCCATCAGGCGTGTTTTACGTTTTGGTTTTTCTGACTTTTCAGCACCTGCTGCACTAACATCAAAAGATGTAGGCAACTGAACTAATACCAATGAAGCCAATAAAGTTAAAGATGTTAAAATCTTATTCATTATTACGAACCTCCATCCATTTTAAAGTCTAATTGAACTGACAAACCTTTTTGACGTAATGGTTTCCCATCAACAACTTTTGGTTTGTACTTCCACTTACGCAATGCACGTCGAGCTTCTTTATCAAAAATACGCTTCGGCTCTGCATCGATTACAGTTACATCTTCAACACCACCAATCTCATTGATAGAGAATGAAAGTTTTACCCAACCTTCTTTACCATCACGAGCTGCTTGTATTGGATATTTAGGTTCAATACGAACAATGGGTGTTGCATCACCGTCACGACCAAAACCTGCACCTGGCGCTGAAATACCAGCATTTGCACCTGCCAATTGTACACCTGGCATATTAAACGTTAACCCACCAGTTTGGTTATTAACTTCAGGCTCAGGCGCTTGAGGTTTAGGCGGCGTTTTAGGGGGCGGAGGCGGTGGCGGCGGTACACGTCGTCTTTGCTCAGCTGATGACTTAGGCGGCGTAGTGTTAACTTCTACAATAATATTATCTAATTTATCTTCTTCTCTTCTATCACCACTGGATATTAGAAAAGCCATAAAAGAAAATAATGCAAAAGTAACAGCTGCGCCTAGTAGTATTGATACTAATAAGCGAACCATATAACTACCCCTTAGCTGCAGCGATAGAAATTCTGTCTATGCCCGCTTCTTTAATAGCGTCCATTACTTTAACAACCACGCCATGTTTAGCGTCTTTGTCAGCTTGAACAATCACAACTTCACTTGGTTGCTCAGCCAGTAACTTTTCAATATTAGCCGCTACACGTTCTATATCAACACGACGTTTATCTAACCAAATTTCACCATTATCTTTCACCGCAATGAAAATATTAGCTGATTTTTGTCTAGACTGATTAGCCGCTTTTGGTTTGTTAACTTCAATACCTGCTTCTTTAACAAAAGAAGTGGTTACGATAAAGAATATAAGCATGATAAATACGATGTCGAGCATCGGCGTCATATCAATTGCCGCTTCTTCGTCTTCACGAATACGTTTACGTGCCATTCTAATCTCTCTCTAGTGATGAGGTAAACTGTCTACCAGTTTAGCCTTTGCTAGTTTAACTTTCGCGTCTAATCTTGTGCTAAAAAACACACCTGATAATGCTGCAACCATTCCCGCCATTGTCGGGATAGTAGCCATTGATATACCAGAAGCCATTAGACGTGGGTTACCTGTACCTTGTTGAGCCATAGTTTCAAATACTGAAATCATACCTGTCACTGTTCCAAGTAAACCAATCAGTGGACACATTGCCACCAAAGTTTTAATCGTAATCATGTTACGTTCAAGTAATTCTGCCGTTTCGGAGATCCATGTATCTCTAATTCGATGTGCATACCATGATGTAGTATCAGTTCGTGCTTCCCAATTTGCGATAATATCATCACGCATTTTTGGATAAACTGATGCTAAGAACCAATAGCGTTCAACCATCATAATCCACATCAATAAGAGAGCAAAGGCGACAAAATAAAGAACATTACCGCCAGTTGCAATAAAACTCCTGACAGATTCGATAAGCTCTATCAGGAATAACATTATTTAGACTCCTTCTCTGCAATTGCAGCAATCAAACCAGCACTTTGCTCGTCTAATTTATGAAGAACGGCTTTACTACGACCAGCTACAATGCTGTGTACTAAAATTAATGGTAATGCAGCGATAAGACCAAGAGCAGTTGTTACAAGTGCTAATGAAATGTTACCAGCCATAATTTTCGGGTCACCTGTACCAAACAATGTAATTGTTTGGAAAGTCATAATCATACCGATTACTGTACCTAATAGACCCATTAACGGAGCAATAGCAGCAAACATCTTAATTAAACTAATACCACGGTCAACCGTTGGTGTTTCGCGTAAAATAGCTTCATCAAGTTTAAGTTCTAATGTCTCGGCATCAGCATCTTTGTTTTCTTGATATACAGTTAATAAACGACCTAATGGGTTGTTATTGTTTGGTTGATCAAGATTTTTCTGCTGAGCTTTCATTTTAGAAGAAACCGCACCAAGAACAACAACACGCTCAAGGGCAATTAACATACCAATGATAAGTAATACAGTGATTGCGTAACCTACTGTACCACCTTGATGGTAAAATTCTTCTAATGTTTTCTTACGTGTTTCTAACGTTAAAATAGCGCCACGTGAAGGGTCAACATATAAAGGTGAATAACCAGAAGTTTCGCCAAAGAAGCTAGATGCTGTACCAGCAATGTAGCCTGCAGGTTGCTTAGCTAGAGGTTGAATTTGACCAACTTCGTCGTTGTAGTTTAAGTAACCGTTTTCAGAAACAAGGTTAAATGTACCGATACGAGTAACTTGTTCAGTTGATTTAGAACCATCTAAGTTAGTTACTTCAGCAGTAAACTGAGAAACTTCACCTGATTGAGTCATTTCTGTTTGCAAAGCAAACCATAACTCTTCAAGTTGCTCTAACTCAGGTATCGCTTTAGCGTTAGCAATTGCGTCTAATGCTTCACCACGACCTGGGTATTCAGCACTTACTATTGAAGTCGCTATTTGACCATAAGCGTTTGCAGCTGCAGCACGACTTACACCAAACATTTCACCTAATGTGCCTTTAGCGTTATCTAATTCAACTTCTTTTTGCGCTAATTTAATTTCATTATCTGCATATTCTTTAGTTAAACGCTTATTACGTGCTTGCTCATTAGCAAGTTGCTTTTTAGCTTTGTTTAATAAAGCTTGTTTATCAGCACGAGCAGAAGTAAATTCCGCTTCACGTTTTTTATCAATTTTAGCTTCAGAAATACGATCAGACTTAACTTGTTTTAACAAATCATTTAAGTCATTCGCGTTTGCTGAAATAGCAATACCTGCTGTCATTGAAGCAGCAAGCAATACAAAATTCATTACTTTTTTCATTATTTAGCTCCTGCTGCAAATACTGGTAATTTAGTTAAATCTAATGGTAATTGCTTGCGAGCCATACGGATACCATCAGTAATAGGCTTAAGGTACTCATCATCTAATACATCCCATGAACGAGTTTCATTATTCCAAACCCATGCATTTTTCATATCAAGAGATTGAGCTACAAAAGAAATACGGCCCATGTGTAAGAAATCAGCTGTTAATGTTTGACCACCAAAATCTAACTCTGCTTGATAAACACCAAATACAGTACCGTAGTTAGCTTCGATTTCGTATGCTTCAAGTACTAAACGGAATTGCTCTGAAACAGAAACGTTAGAGTTCCCCATTACATCACGTAACCCTTGAATGCGCTCTTTACGGGCAACAATGTTCATTGGAACATCTAAATCAACAAATTTTTCCAAAGTGTCAATCATCTTGTACATTAATGGTACAACACCTTGTTTAGTTTTATCGATACCAGCAATTTGCTTCTCAAGCGATTTAATATTGGCATTTTGATCATCAACCATTAATTGAACATGATCGTTGTAGCCTGCTAAAATTTCAGCTTGATCAACCGTATTACGGTATTCAGCTAATAATTCTAACGTTTGCTCGTAGATATTATCGATTTTATTTTGTGATTTTTCAGAAGCTTTAAATACTTGAGCTTCAGCTTTATGTAGTTCAGTTAACGCATCTGCAGAAGCGAAAGTACTTGCTGTTAATGCTAATGAGCCGATTATCGTTGATGCGATAAGGCTTTTCTTGCTTAATTTGGACATAGTTCCCAACCATTGCTATTTAATTTTGATAACAAATATTATTGTTAACGCAAATTTAATAATCTGCCATTTTTAAGTTTTAATTTCTCTAGAATAAAACCATGCAATATTCACAGACGACAGTGTTTATGTCAACTGAACATAGTAAAAAGGTGGTTAATTTATTAGAAATAACAATAATCAACCTATTTTAGTAACAACTAGCCAACAAGTTATTAGCTTGTTGTTTCCATTGACTATAAAATAACCCCTAAATTATGAATTAAATATTTGCTACCTATGTTTTACTAAGTTGTTCGTAGTAAGTCAAATATTATTACAATTTTAAACATTAAATTACCTTTTACTCATCGTTTTATTATTAATGTGTTTTTCAATTTCACATTTTGAATGTTTAAAAAAAGGAATCATAAATGATTGTAAAAAAAACAATTAATATTGAATCTACCTATTATTCTTATTGCAATATTTTCTTTGTATGTGTCAGCTAATGGTATTTTATCTCAGAATTATTTATTTAAAAGTGCCGAGTTAAATTATGATTTACATTATAGGGTTTATACTCCAGATGTAACCTCATCAAATAAGCTGTTACCCACACTTTATTTGACAGATGGCCAGTGCTATATCACAAGTGGTGATATCAAGAATACTTTAGATCGTTTGATTAGTGCTAAAATCATCTCCCCTTTAGTCGTAGTATTTGTCGATAGTAGGAATCCACATAATTATGCAGAAAATCGAAGAAACAATGAATTTATGTGCAATAAAAATTATCTACGTTTCTTTGTTAATGAACTCATTCCAACAATCTCACATAATTTTTCTGTGAGTATAAAGAGAGAAGACAGAGTTATAGGTGGCTTATCATTCGGTGGGTTAAACGCGGCATGCTTTGGTTTATCTGCATCTGATCATTTTGGTGGTATTGTGATGCAATCTCCCGCTAGTCGAAAACATTTAAAAATTATTAATAATTTATATGCAAAGTCTCCAAAGCGACCAATTAAGATTTTTCTTTCCTCTGGAAATAAACATGATAATGCAGCAGCAATTAAAAAGCTTCATAGAGTGTTATTAAAAAAAGACTATAGCATTACCTTTAAAAAAAATAATAAAGGTCACAACTGGGAAAACTGGCGACCTTTAATTGATGATTTTTTATTTAGCTTTTTCCAGCTAAACCATAGTTAAACAGTGACTTTTTTGTCAAAGCATATATTAATCATTAGCCTCTAATTCATCTAATAATTCTGTGATATTTTCTTCGTATTCCTTCCACAAGCCTACTGAAGTATCATAAATTGGCTGCCTCACTTGATAGGCACTTGCCGTTTTAATCACTGCATCAGTTTGATGAAAGTCCAAGCAACTTTCCTCCCAATTTAACTCACACGCAGTAATTAATTTTTTGATTTCTTCTTCAGGGCTTTTAATTAATGCCTCATATTCAATATCATAAATGGAATCAGGAAAAGTCGTATGCCAATGAATCATAAGCGATTGGTACAATTTATGAAATTGCCCAAGGGTCTTTAAATTATAAGCAAACCTATAATTATCCGTAGTAAAGTTCTTCTTAAAAATTGATAAACAGTTATCTTTTGCATTTCTTACACAATGGATAATTTTTACATTTGGAAAGGCTATTTTTATAAAGCCGACCATTAGCATGTTAAAAGGTAATTTATCTGTGACATAGCTGTCATCTTTACTAAGTAGCTCTATTTGTTCAAGGTAGCTTTGCCCTATATTTTCTAATTTACCTTTCTCGTAAGAATTTAATGGGGCAAATAAAAAATCAGTTTTATCTGTAAGAAAACCGTCTGTCGATAGTTTAAAAAAGTGTTCTAACTCGCCAGCTCCATAAACTTCTGAATGGCTAGCAAGAATTTTCTCAACTAATGTTGTACCTGACCTTGGCATACCAATAATAAAAATAGGTTTTTTTGATATTTGAGCTTTTATCTGCAAGCTTTCTATACTTTCTTTAGTAAATGTTTTAATGATATTTTTTATGAATTTTGCATCTGACTCTATTGTATAGTTATTTCTATCATGTCGAATCTTATTACCAGTTTCTAAATAAGTATACGCACGTTTAAAGTCTTTAAAATCTTCACATGCTTTAGCTAAAGCAAAAGAGAGCTGCATTTTATTCTCTAATGCTAGGTTTGGCTTTTCGTATTGCTCTAACATTAAACTAATATGAGGATCATTTTTTTCTGAATATTTATGAATTGAAGCATAAGTAAAATGTGCTTGAGAATACTCAGGGTATATTGAGAATGCGTTTTGATATTTTTCTTTCGCTAGCTCAAGCTTTCCTTGTGATTTAAATATATTACCAAGCGTGTACAGTGCCCTGACATTTTGTTTATTTTCTAACAATTGTTTTTCATATATCGCTTTGGCTTGATCTAATCTTCCTTTCGCCATATATATTTGACCTAAATGATCTTGAGCTTGAATATAATTTGGTAAAAGTGATAAAGCCTTTAAACATGATTGTTCACTCTCATCAAGCATTCCTATTTGTAAGAAAGAAAAACTTAAGTTTAAATGTGCAGGCGCTATTTTAGGATTTGAAGTAAGCGCTTGTTGATAAAATGAGATAGCTTTTATGAAGTTACGTTCAAATTTACATAAATCACCAAGGCCAAGTAAGGCATCAGTGAAAGTTGGAGACAGTTCTAATGCAAAGGTCCAGTGGTGTTTTGCTTCGTCGATTCTATTCGTTTTAGCACAAATAAGTGCGAGTTGTGAATAAACTTGCGGCAGCCTAATTTGCGTAGCAACTAATTTTCTATATTCAGATTCAGCTATCTGTATATTTCCCGCAGAATTAGCATCTTCAGCGCGTATTAAACTATCTCTTTGCTCATTGGAAATAGTCTGTTTATTTATAAAAGTCATTGTGGGTTCCATAATCGAAATGTAAGCACTGATTAAAATATCAGTATCTAATAAATACTAATAATCCAGTTTTAAGTGCTGTGGATAGTTTTTCCAACGTCCCGACGAACCTTTATAAAGCGGTTGCCTAACTTGCCAAACACTGGCCGTTTTCACTTGATTTTTTACTTTATGAAAATGTAAACAATTGTCTTCCCAGGGTAACCCCGAAAATGACAATAGTTGCTGAATACTGCTTTCAGGCTCACTTATTAGTTCGTCATAATCGAAAGAGAATATATCATCACCAAAAAGTTCGTTCCAATGGTTCATGAGTTTTTCTTGCTGTTTATAAAAGTGCAAAATATTTTCAATTTTCGTTGCATAAGGCATTGAAGCACCAAGACGAAGAAAATAAACAGATAAGCAATTGTCAACAATAAACCGTTTGGTCCAAACTATTTTTGCATTTGGCATCAATGCTTTAATTAAACCTAAGTAAAGGAAATTATCTGGGCGTTTGTCTGTTAATTGATTATCTGCCAATTTAAATTGACTCACTTCTTTAATATAGTCTTTTAGTAGGTGCTCTTTTTGTTTGTCAAATTGCTGAGGAATATTTAAAGGAAAATCAGGAAAGTGATTGATTATCGAGCGATGAAAAAACTCTTGCTCCCCACCTGCACTGATACTTGAATGGCTAGCAAGAATTTGTTCACACAATGTTGAACCTGAGCGAAACATACCGCAGATAAAAATAGGCGCATTAACTGTTGTTGTTATGAAAGAAGATTTAACTTGCTCAAACCAAGGAACATCAAAAGTACTGATTATATCTTCTATGTATTGCTCATATTTTATAGGATCGTAAACGGGTAACCCTCTTTGATCTAACTCATTAGCTTTTTGGTAATAGTTAGCTGCTAAATGGTATTCCTTACAGTCGTCATGAGCTTTACCAAGAGCGTAAGCAATGTTAACTTTATCTTTACTGTCTATTTTGGTCGAAGAAAAGATAGACTCCATTGCTTTCACTATATCATCATCTTTTGTTTTAATTTTATATATATCGGCTTGTCGGGCTAAAGCGTCATAGTTTAAAGGGTTCTGAGAAAAAGCGGTTTGAAACATTGAAAAAGCTAATTCTTTATTACCCAATTGCTCATATACATTCGCTAAATTGTATTTTAAAGAATCTTGTTTAGGGTATTCTTCTATTGCAGTTGTTAACAGTTTGACTGCCTTTTCTGGTTTTGATAAATGTTCGCTGTAAATTATTGCTAAATTTAAATAGACTTCATATGCATCACTAATTCCCAATGCTAATGCTTGATTATAACGTTTAATCGCTTCGTCAAATTTCCCAGAAAGTTTCAAATAATATCCACAATTAAATTGATTATTAGCATTTGAAGGCTGTTTTTTAGCAAGTTCTATAAATAGAGAAGATAAATCTCCCCATCTTTTTTGAAAACTGTAGAGTTCGATTAGTGGTTGCCGATAACTATCTGATAACGGCTGTATCGCTATTAATGCTAATAAATGATTTTCTGCTAAAACATAATCTTTATTTTTAAAGCCAATTTTTACCATCACTTGATGGGCATTTATATCACGAGGATCATCTAGCAATAGTTGTGTGATTATATTAACCCCCTCTTCCTGCTTATTTGAATTGAGCAGAGATAAGGCATGTTTCATCGATATGTCTTGTTTCATTGAAGTTATATTTTTATGTTATCTGTTTACGCATTAGAGAAAATTTTAACACAAAAAAAAGCGGCTAACTTTTCAGTTTGCCGCTTTATTTAGTTTTTTAACTTTTTATTAGAAAGTTAAAGAAACTGAACCATGAATGTAACGACCTAATTGGTCATAGAATGCACCAGCACCCATTGTATTACCAGTCATTGGTGGCTCTTCATCTAAAATATTGTTAATACCAAAACGAGTAGTAACATTTTCAGAAACAGTGTAACGAACACTTAAATCAAGGTAAGTTTGAGCATCAATACCCGTACCTACTAAGTAATCATCGTTATCATCGCCATCGTAATCGCCATTGTTAACTTCGCCCATTAAGCGAATCTTAGCATTTAAGCCAAAATCACCTAGGTCATAGTTAGCATTGATCACGCTTCTCCACTCTGGTTGAGGGAAACATTTAGCACTGATATCACCAGCACAATCATAGATTGCATCTGTGTTACCTGGAAGCGGAGTAAATTGCTTAGTCATCATATAAGTACTAACTAAAGTAACACTAAATGGGTTACCATTTAATTCAGTACTATATGCAGCAGTAATATCTACACCTTCCCATTTACGGCTAGCAAGGTTGATGTTAGTTGCTGTGATGTAACCTTGTTGACCAGCCCAAAGACTACCACCACTGTTACGTTTGATGTTGTCACAGAATGCAGCAAGACCTGATTCAGCACATTGCGTTAATGTTACATCTTCACTTACTGTACCAATTACTTCATCAATCTCAATTTTCCAGTAATCTACTGAGAAATCAATTTCATCAGTAAGTTGACCAACTAAACCAAGTGAGAAAGTATCTGCAATTTCTGGTGCTAAGTTAGGGTTACCACCGTATACACCATTGTATTGACCAGCAGGGCTAGAAGCGATGTTACCGTATTGAGCAGCCGTTACACCTGTGTTAGCACACTGTGCAGCACTAAATGATGGAGTAGCACCGGCACATGGATCTTCACCAGACCATAAACCTAAACCTTGGCTAGCGAACATTTCACCAATGTTTGGAGAACGAACCGCACGGTTATAACTTGCACGTACTTTCCAGTCATCAACTGGAGTCCAGTCTAAAGCAACTTTATAAGTTGGCTCTGCACCAGTAGTATCGTAATCAGAATAACGGTAACCTAATTCAAGAATTAGAGACTCAGCAAATTCTTTACCTTCAAGAAGTGGAATACTTGCTTCAGTATAAAGTTCACGAACTGAGTAGCCACCCATAAGCGCTTTAGTTGGACCACCTTGACCTAATAATAAGCCTTTGTCGTATACTTCATCAACGATACGCTCGTATTCTTCTTTTCTGTACTCTGTACCAAATACAACTGCAACAGGAGTATCAGCACCTGGCATTGTAAAGTCTAATTCACCAGTAACATATGCACTAAAGATAAATTGGTCAGAAAGTTCAGATCTTGCAGCAACACCTGTTAATAGACCAGCCGATTCTTCTGTAACACCTTGGTAAGTAAATACTTCGTAAGGTACACAATCAGCAGTATTAGCACAGCTTTCGCCATTAGCACTTAATGCTGTTGTAATACGTGGAGCGAAGAAATCGTTAATGTAAGCATTAGTAACAGTAGTAGAACCTACTTGAATGCTTGCATCGTATGACCAAGTATCATTAATTTCACCTTCAGAACCTAATACAATACGGAAAGAATCATGTTGAATTAAAGATGCACGAGCACCACCTTCAACGTTACGCTTACCGATATATGTAGCAAATTGATCACCAGAAGCTAAACCAAATGCATCTGCCATGTAGGCACGTTGTGCATCACTAACTAGCGGGCTATCAAAATCAATGCGGTATTCTTCGTTGAAGAAAGTACCTGATTCAGCGATTTGACCTTTAGTTTGGTCACGCATGTACATCATTTCCATGTAAGGCATGAAGTTTTCGTTAATTTCATAATTAACAAAAGTACCAAGTGAAAATCTTTCATCTGGACGCATGAAGAAGTTAACTGGGTTGTAGTTATAAACGTTACCTGAAGAAGGTTGGAAACCACTATCTGGAGTTAATGTTAAATACTCGTAGTTGCCCCAATCAAAACTACCTGAATCATTTAATGGACTTAGGTAAAAGTTAGGAATAACAGCGTTACCTGAACCACCACAAGCTGTAGCTGTAGCATTAAGTGCACAAGAAGTGTAGTCACGAGTACCAAACTTCATTTCGTTATTACGTTTCCAAGTAGCGTATGCAACTGCATGGCCTTTACCGTCAGCAAAGTCACTACCCATAGTAATTTCTAGACCGTAGTTTTTACCTTCGATGTCTGAGCTACCTGTAGGGTATTCAAAATTTCTTTTGTCCATTAAACCTTGGATGTATGAGTTATCGTTATTATGTTGGTAACCACCACCAATTAAGTCAATCTCTAAACCTTCAAAGTCATCATCCATTACGAAGTTAACAACACCTGCAACCGCATCAGCACCGTATACAGAAGAACCACCACCGGTCATTACTTCAACACGTTTAACTAAAGCACCTGGGATAGCGTTAGCATCAGCAGCACCTGAAGAACCACCACCTGGTTGCATACGACGGCCATTGATAAGTACTAAAGTACGTTGTGCGCCTAAACCACGCATATCAATGCCACCACGGCCAGAAGCGCCGTTTGATGAGAAAATAGTTGAAGACGCTTCAATTTGAGGCAACGTGTTAAGCATATCTTCTACACGAGTCAAACCTGAAATTTCAATATCTTCTGCACTTGTTACTTGAATTGGGCTTGAAGTTTCCATATCGGCACGTTTAATACGAGAACCGGTAACTTCAATACGCTCAACTTTTTCAGCTGACTCTTCTTCTTCAGCTGAAACTGTTGAAGTTGTAACTGCTGTTGCTGCGCCTGCACCAAAAATCATGGCAAGACGAACAGCCTTAGCGATTTTGCTATTGCTATACATATTTTCTCCCTGGATCACTTTCGTGATTCTAGTGTTTAAAATCAAAGCTATATTGCTTCGTTTGTTTATAATTCTGGTCATTGACCTGATCTGTCAATACAGATAGTAAACTTAATATCTGTTTTGGGTCAATACCATTTGTAACTATTCAGTAACAATAATTACAAATCCACATACAATATATATTTTTAATATACATATATTTCAGTAACTTAACATTTATGCAATAAATTGATTTTATATAGATTATAAATTTTCATCTACAGATAAAAACTAATAAAATTAAATTTAAACATTAAAAATCAACAACTTAAAAGTTAAACAGTAATTTTACAACAAATAAATTGCATTTAAGGTGATATCGTTCAAAATAAATGATAAATCTATATTTTTCAATGAAATACAAGAAAACATAACCTTGACGTAAAGATAAAAAGACATAGTTCATTAAAATGCGTATAAATTAAATTGTAACAAGGGCAAAACGGTTCATAA